>CAJDUO010000007.1_pt1 | contig 119278 bp, 112 predicted proteins | sample 7391151 | NCBI WGS metagenome assembly CAJDUO01 (sample SAMEA7055682, study PRJEB34461) | soil metagenome | biome: terrestrial ecosystem; feature: Peninsula; material: soil | place: Antarctica | collected 2016
ACCACCCCTTCCCATCTCGAACAGGGCCGTGAAACGATTCTGCGCCAATGATAGTATGCTCTTCGCATGCGAAAGTAGGTCACCGCCAGGCTTCTTATATAAAAAACTCCGCTACTTTCGTAGCGGGGTTTTTTATTGCCCATATTTTCCCGCTTATTTTTGTGAGAAATTAACCTCTGGATAATCGGGCGGTCAGTTATAGCTGGCTATCAATTTGCACATAAAGTAACTCTTCCAGCAAGGATATGGAGAAGTCCATGTGGATTTAGTAAAGGTTTGACATCACGATGGGAGGTGGCGGCGGGATCTAATCCCGTGGTGGTTTGCCTGCGCTGTCCATGTGATTGAAAACTGCAACAAGCGTCATGGTGAGCCTTCAACAGGGCTGTCATTTTCTACGCCCAAATCAGGAATATGATTGAAAGCAATCCGCATGGGCGCATTATTAAGTGCATTATGTGCGCCACCGAAATACACCGTATTTTTTCCATAACGCACATTCAGCTTATCCAGTGCCGTATCCAATCTGTTCTCAATTTTACCGGCTACAGGCTGGAACAAATCCAAGGCTCGCTCACTAGGCTCTACGAGGCTGGTTAACGACACGCCTACCGCGTAAGGAGTGGCCTTGTGCACAGGGAAGCGCTGCCATAATTGATTCAAATGTTGGGTGAGTTGCAGTGTGTCATCGGTAGGTGAGCATGCGTTTTCTGCCACCCAGCTTGGGCGCTTCAAAAATTTAACTTTGACCTGAATGGCGGTAGTGTGGAGCGCATAGCTGCGCAAACGCATACTAGCTTTTTGTAATAGCCGATGAATTACGGATAGCGCGGCGTGAGGCGTGCGCAACTCCGGCGGCAATACATGAGAATGTCCGAGGCTGTTGCGATCATTTTTTACATCGAATAACTCCAGCCCGCGTAGTTTGTCATACATGCGCTCACCTTCTATGCTTCCCCATGCAGTGTGTAATTGCTGGCGGTTGGCTGCATAGAGGGCCTGGGTGGTAATAATGCCATAGCGACTTAGCCGCTCTTCCATACGCTTGCCGATACCATTCAAATCCCTGAGCTTCAAGACATAAAGCTTTTCCGGTAGATCATGTGTTTCTATCACCACGCAGCCATCCGGTTTTTGCATGTTGGAAGCCACTTTGGCAAGAAACGTATTGGGTGCGATGCCAATGGAACTGCGGATCTGGTCGCCTACATTTTTCGCTACCGAGCGTTTGATGTGCTCCGCCAATGCCAGCGCATTACTGCGCTGCTGCTGGCTGCCAGTAAGTTGGCATACCATTTCATCAATAGAGAGGGTTCTTTCCACATGCGTGCAGGATTCCACCACTTCCACCAGGCGGTGATGGAGTTGAATATACAAGGGCGGCCTGGCCTCAACGAAAATGATATCGGGACAAAGCTTGCGCGCATCCCTGACAAGGGTGCCAGTCTTTACACCAAAGGCTTTAGCTTCATAACTGGCGGCGATGCAGCAGGTGGTCTCTGCAACCACGGGCAAAACGGCTACTGCTTTTCCGCGCAGCTCCGGGCGAAACTGTTGTTCTACAGAAGCAAAGTAGGAGTTAAAGTCCAGATAAAGCGCGCGTAATGTCACGGTTAAAGCCAATGGTCAAAATTAAAAAAACAGTAAGGATTGCACTTAAAGTCATGACTAACATCATACTCGTAGTGGATAATTTTTTGAGGAGTAGACATGAGTGAAAATATCGCGATATTGGCCGGTGGTTGTTTCTGGTGTATCGAACCTGTTTTTTCGCAACTGGTCGGGGTCAGCCAAGTGGTATCCGGCTATATTGGGGGGCATACCTTGAACCCGACATACAAAGAGGTATGCACAGGCTCAACTGGCCATACCGAGGCCATAAAAATCACGTTTGACCCGGCACAGATTAGTTTTGATGAGCTGTTGGAGGTATTTTTTGTTGCGCATGACCCTACGACGCCCAATCGTCAAGGTAACGATGCAGGCACGCAATATCGTTCAGCCATTTTTTGTCAGGATGCTGATCAACGTCTAAGTGCGCAAAAAATGGTAGCCAGATTGAATGCTGAAAAGCTGTGGCCAGCACCTATCGTGACTGAAATTAACAGCGCAGCCACTTTTTATCTGGCTGAGGGTTATCACCAGTATTACTATGACAACAATCTCAATCAGCCTTACTGCATGGCGGTTGCTGCGCCCAAGGTGGCCAAGATACGCGCCAAGTTTGCGAGCAAGATCAAGGCATAGCAGGCTAGCGCTGGCTCAGCCACTGCCTGCGCCAGAATATCAACCCCATGGCGCTGGCCACTGTCAGCATCATGGCTATTGCCCACCAGAAGCCATCTGTATCCTTAAGCCAGGGCATGACATCAAAATTCATGCCGAAGATGCCGGTAATCAGGGTCGCTGGCATGAACAGCATGGCGACTACTGTCAATGCACGCACTTCCATATTTACACGATTGCTTACGCTGGATAGGTAAATATCCATCATGCCGCCCAATAGGTCACGTATGCCCTCCAGAGACTCGATGAAATGCACGGTATGATCATAGACGTCGCGCAAATGCAGGATGGTGTTGGACTGAAAGAATTCCTTGTCGTCGCGGATAAGCATATTAAGCGTTTCACGCAGCGGCCACACGGCGCGGCGCAGATCCATGCTGGCCCGTTTGAGCAGATGAATTTTGCGTAGCATTTTGTTGCTAGGCTTATGCAACAACACCTCTTCTAGCGTCTCACAATCGTCACTCATTTGCTCCAGCACATTAAAATAGCGGTCGACTACGATATCCAGCAGCGCATAGGCCAAGTAATCCGCACCTTGGTCACGGATATGGCCGCGGTTCACGCGCAGACGTTCGCGCACGGGCTCAAATGAGCCTGTGGCGCGCTCCTGGAATGTGAGCACGAAATCGCGGCCCAGCACCAGGCAGATTTGCTCTGAGCTGATAGCTAAAAGCTTGGGGTCGTAATAAAAATGACGTGTCACGATGAAAAGGTAATCCCCGTAACTATCTACTTTGGGGCGTTGGTCGGTGTTGAGAATATCCTCCAGTACTAATGGATGTAACTGGAAGATTTGCCCTATTTCCTTGATGAGTTCAGCATCGTGCAGGCCGTGCACATTAATCCATAGCTTGTACTCTGCAGATGTCTGCAATTTGACTGCATCACAAACCGTCAGGAATTCTTCCGTGATTTGCGCATCGTCGTATTTGAAAACACTGATGACGGGCTTGGCCACTTTCACCTCACCTACATAAACTAGTGAGCCCGGCGCCATGCCTGTTTTTTTAGAACGCTGCTGGTTTTTTTTCATTACAGTCTGGCTTCCTGAATTGCTCGCATACGGCATTCTCCCGGTCTTGAGTTGGAGCATGAATATGAGCTTGATGAGGCTTGGAGGATGAGTCAAATCCGCATATAAACGTCAATGCTTGGCTAGACATAAGGCATCTGCAATGTGCATGCGCTGCCAATGAAACAACGACGTTGTCAATTTATCATCAATCTTGCAGGGTTAAGTCTAAAAAATTCAGTATTTCAAACATGATCTTATGCACATCGTGTTTTGGCACGGTAAATGCTAGTCAGATATAATAGTTAGAGAGATTGATGATTAACTATTGACTCCGGATAAGAGATTAACCTAGTTTAAGGATTTAATGAGAGCTAGTCTGGGATCATCTCTTTATTTATCGTTATGTTTACACTATATAAAGTTCTTAATTAAACATAACATCATGCAAAGTATTTCATCATCCATGCTCATGACTCTTGAAGAAGAGCATCTCCTTATCCTTCAGGTAACTTTTGGTCGTATGCGAAACATATGTTAACCAGATTCAAATATTTTCTTGTGCTTTTGTTTCTGATCCCGGCTTCGGTGTCAGGCGGAGGTCTTGGCCGGTTGAAAGTTAAATCTGCACTGGGAGAGCCGCTGAGCGCAGAGATAGAACTGCTCGAATCACCTGCCGAAGAAGCCTCATCACTCGTGGCGCATATCGGCAGCGCGGAGGATTATGCCGCCACCGGTTTGCCTGATGCCTACATCCCATCTGGTATACATATGCAGGTAGTGCGACGGGTTGATAATTCGCGCGTACTGCAGATTTCAAGTGATCGCCCAGTGAATGAGCCTTTTCTTGAGCTACTTATCAAGGCTGAATCGCCAACGGTGAATGTGCTGCGTCAATACACGATTCTGCTGGATCCGCCAGCAAGCCGGTTTGCTAATGACGACACTAAAGTCAGTGCGGAAGACAAGCCAAAAGCATCAGCCGGCAATAGGGCGATGGTAGAAGTGCCCGTGCCTGAATATGTACCGCGGAAATCCCGCAAGTCTCAAAGAAATACAGCGAAGGAATTACTCGGCTCGTCATCCGCTGTACATGAGCCACCAAAGGCAAATCCAAGCCCACAGCCAGAACTAAGTTCCGATTCCTATACTACACAAAGCGGCGATGTGTTCGGCAAGGTGGCGCAACGCTATCAGCCAGATGGTGTCAGCCTGAAACGCGTCATGGCTGCATTTTATGCCGCCAACCCAGATGCTTTCGTTAATGGCGATGTGAACCAGCTAATAGCCGGGAAGACATTGCGTATCCCCACGCCAGAGGCCATGAGTGGCAAGGCTTCCGCCCCCAAGGAGCCTGTCAGCCCGGCGCAGGTGAAAAACAGGGATCAAAACATTGCGACGCCTAAGTCTGAGAGTAGCCCAGGATTTGCCCTGAAAATATCTCCAGGCGATACCGATTCCGCTGGGCACGCGCATACAGATAACTTACCAGCGCCTTCCGATTTAAATGCACCGGCTAACGCTCAGGCCCCTGCAGCAGCAACCGCTCCTGTAGTTCCAGCAACTCCCGCCGCCGAAATGCCGCCAGCAACAACAGCTCCGATCGTTCAACCCGAAGCCAAAAAGCCATTGCTGGTACAAAATACGGTAGATAATAAATCGTTCTTTGAGGACCTGGTCGCTAACCTGCAATGGATAGCCTTGGGCATGGCCATCCCGTTGCTGCTAATGCTTGGTGTATTTATCTTCAACAGGCGCCGTCTGGCGGTTAAGCGCAAACTGCAAGATAGTATCTTTGAAGAAGATCATGCCTTTGCTTATCCACTGCGGCAAAACCACTACAGCCCAGCCGACAGCCAGGGCGAGGCAGGCATATACGAAGCCACGGTTAGTGCTACAGAAACAACATCTCAAGGCGCAGATTCGGAATTCTACAGTGGCGCTGGTTATGGCGCATTCAGCACGCCTGAGAGTGAAATGGATATTCACGAAGTAGACCCTCTGGTCGAAGCCGAGATTTATATGTCGTATGGACGCTATGAACAGGCGGAAAATATTCTCACCTATGCATTAAATAAAACCCCGAATAAACATGAGCTATCTTTGGGCTTGTTAAAAATCTATGCCGAACGCGGTGAAAAAGACTCATTCGAGCGCGTTGCGCGCAAGGTATACGAAGCAGCCGCGTCGGGAAGTATCGAGGATATGGAGATCTGGGGTAAAGCAGCAACCCTGGGCTTGAAGCTAGACCCTGAAAACTCTTTATATCGGGTTGAGCATATAGCACAGGCGCATGAACCAGCACTCGACGAGCCGCTTCAGCCGGTTGCACCATCAGCTGTAAACCCTACACCCGAGCCGTTAGCGTCGCTGGAACCTTTGCATCCACTAAGTGAGCAAGATCTATCGAGCCAGTCGCCACCGGGAGAAGAGGAGCGCAATGCCAAAGCATTCACAGCAGATGATGCGCGGCTCTTTGAGCCATTAGAACCATTAATGCAGCTTGAACAGGTATTGCACGTTCAACCGGGCGACAAAAGTAATGTGCTGGAGTTTACTCTTGCTGACAACAGCAAACCGGCAGCCGAGAACAATCCGGATACCACGCAGACTGATGAGTCACTGGGCCTCGGAGAATTGTTTCCATCCCCAAGTAAAAAATAAGCACATTCACGGTAAAAAGCCTGGAACAGACTTCGGGCTACACTTCCAGGTGACTATACAGCGGTGTCGATAGATAGCGCTCACCGAATGACGGAATAATCACTACCACCAGCTTGCCTTTGTTTTCCGGGCGCTTTGCTACTTCCATCGCGGCCCAGGTCGCGGCACCGGATGATATCCCTACCAGCAGGCCATCCTCTACTGCCATGCGGCGTGCAATAGACATGGCATCTTCATTTTTTACCCTGACCACCTCATCGTAAATCGCAGTATTGAGGATCGCCGGGATAAAACCTGCGCCTAAACCTTGTATTGAGTGCGGGCCGCGCTGCCCGCCAGAGAGTACCGGACTGGCATCCGGCTCCACGGCAATCACCTGGATATTCGGGTTACGCGCTTTCAGCACTTCGCCCACGCCGGTAATGGTACCGCCAGTCCCTACGCCTGAGACGAAGATATCCACCTTGCCATCAGTATCGCGCCAGATTTCCTCGGCAGTGGTTTTACGGTGAATCTCTACATTGGCCGGGTTTTCAAATTGCTGTGCGATGACATAGCGCGGATCCAGTGCAGCCATTTCCTCAGCCTTTTCGATGGCGCCTGACATACCTTCGGGCCCCGGTGTCAGAATCAGCTCTGCGCCATAAGCTTTGAGTAGCAGCTTGCGCTCGCGGCTCATGGTCTCCGGCATTACGAAAGCGCACTTGACACCGCGTGCCGCACACACCATGGCCAGGCCGATACCCGTATTACCGCTGGTCGGCTCGAGGATGACGGTATCCGCTTTGATTCTTCCCGCCGCATCCAGCGCGTCGAGCATCGATACTGCAATGCGGTCTTTCACGCTATGTGCCGGGTTAAAGTATTCAAGCTTGCAAGCAATGGTGGCGTCTATGCCAGCTGCAACCCGGTTGAGTTTGACGAGTGGGGTGTTGCCGATGAGTTGAGCGGTATTATTGGCAATTCGCATATGTGGCTCCAATTGTTTGCTTCATTATAGCGAGATTTTTGTTTCCCTCAATCTGCCAGCTACTGGCTACATGAGTTTCAATGAACAACGCTATGGTTTCAGGGGTTTATGTATGGTTAGTCTATTCTGCACGTAATGCCTCAATCGGGTCCAGGCGAGAAGCGCTTCTTGCGGGTAGTACACCTGCGAGTAGACCAATCATGGCGGACATCACTAAGGCGCTGAGCGCAAAACTCCATGGGGTATGGACCGGTAATGTCGGCAATGCCAGGCGCAACAGCTGCGCCAAGCCTATTCCCAACAGTAATCCCAATATACCGCCCAGTGCGGCAAGAATTATGGATTCGCTCAAAAACAGACTCAGGATAGTGCGGCGGCGTGCGCCCAAGGCTACCAGGAGGCCGATTTCATTGATGCGTTCCGTCACCGAAATCGTCATGATGGTGACGATGCCTACCCCGCCTACCAGTAGCGAAATTCCCCCCAATGCGCCTACCGCCATAGTCAGGATGTTGAGGATATTGGACAGTGTTTTCAGCATGTCTTCCTGCGTGGTGATGGTGAAATCCTCGTGACCATGACGCAGCCTGAGCCTGTCTTTTACGGCAGCCGCTACTGTGGCTGACGATGCGCCTTCAGTATAAATGACATCGATTTCCATCAGCCCCTCACGGTTGTAGAGCTCCATGGCGCGTTCGGCGGGGATGAATGCCGTGTCGTCCAGATCAATGCCAAGGAATTGACCTTTCGGTGCCATGACGCCTATCACACGGAAATGCAGGCCGCCGATGCGAACACGTGCGCCCAGTGGGTTTGTTGTACCAAACAGCTCGTTGCGCAGCTTGCTTCCCAGCACAACGAAGGCACGGGAGCTGCCTGCCCCCTCGCGCGGCAGAAAGCTGCCAATACGCACTGTGGAGACGAATACCCGGGTGAAATCCGCATCCACCCCATAAATGGTTGTCCGTCGCACTCGGCCATTCCCTTCTACTTCTGAATTTCCCCACACCACTGGTGTTGCGCCGGTAACATGCGGCAATTGCTTGAGCGAATCAGCGTCTTCCATGGTTAAAAGCCGTGCTGTGGAGGGAATGCCGGAAGGTGGCTGGCCGCCGGTTTTCACCTTGCCGGGAGCAATGCCGATGACGTTGGTGCCGAATTGCGTGAATTCAGCCAGCACAAAGCGATGCACGCCTTCGCCGATGGAAGTGAGCAGGATCACTGCCGCAATGCCGACAGCGATACCAAGCAGCGTAAGAAAGCTGCGCAGACGGTGTGAGGTGATGGCTTGCAGGGCAAAGCGAGTGGAGTCGGCGAGAAGCATGGCTATCGCTTGGATAATGCTTGTATCGGGTCTAGCTGTGCTGCGCGGCGCGCAGGCATGACCCCAAAAATCAGGCCGGAGACAAGTGCGGTGCCCAAGCCTGCCGCGACTGCCCACAACGGCGGATACGCAGGAAAAGCAGGATAAAGATGCCGCAGCAAAGCGGCCCCCAGATAACCTAACCCCGTGCCCAGCAGGCCGCCCGTGAGGGATAGCAGGATAGCTTCCACCATGAATAACTGGCGCACGGCTGCCGAAGTGGCACCCAGCGCTTTCAGCAGCCCTATTTCAGCCGTGCGTTGCGTGACTGACACCAGCATGACGTTCATGACCAGTATGCCGGCTACGGCAAGGCTGATTGCAGCAATGCCGGCAACTCCAAGTGTCAGCACACGCAGAATCTTGTCGAATGTTTGCAGCACCGCATCTTGCGTGATGACGGTAACGTCCTCTTCTCCTTCGTGGCGTTGGGTAATCATCTTCAAGACGCGCACTTTGACTTCACCAATCTGCTCCCGATCCCGCGCTTCGATCAGGATGCGAAACAAGGTGTTGGTGTTGAGCATGGCTTGCGCGGTAGCCACCGGCATGATCAGCAGCTCGTCGGTCGTCATGCCCATGCCACGTCCGCCCTCGCTTAGCACGCCAACCACACGCAGCCGCCTGTCACCAATCCGCACGGTTTTACCCAAGGGGTTTTCCGCGCCAAAAATTTCCCGGCGTATGACTGCGCCCAATACCACTTCTGCAGAGCCATGCCCCAGGTCATCTTTGGAAAGAAAGCGCCCAAGCGCCAATTTTAGCTGGCGTACGCGCAGGAAATCATCGTTAGTGCCAACCAGCATGGCCTCACGCAGTTTTCCGGCGGCATTGATTTCAGTCGTGCCAATCACGATGGGCGCAATTCGCTCTATACCCGGCAGCCGCAGCAAGGCGGAAGCATCATCCAAGGTTAAATCCCTGGGAGTACTGGTGATGAGGTTGGCAGGGTTGAACCCACGCGTTTCCGAGCGGCCCGGCAATACGATGACCAGATTACTGCCAATAGCAGAGAATTCACCGACGACATAGCGGCGTGCGCCATCTCCCAGCGCCGTAAGGATGACTACGGCGGCTACGCCTATGGACATCGCCAACAGGAGCAGGCCGGTGCGTAAGGGGGTTCCTGTAGCGGCATTGCCAGCGTAGCGTAATGTGTCGATGAGTTTCAACGAAGCCCCGCGTACTTAGTCGGGTTTAACAGGTGCGCTTGTATCATCGCTGACAATGCTGCCATCTTCCATTCTCAGCTGACGTCGCGCCCGTGCGCCAAGGGCATGATCGTGGGTAACAACAATAAGCGTCATGCCTTGGGCATTAAGCGTTTCCAGCAGCCGCATAACCTCTTCCCCGGTGGCACGGTCGAGGTTGCCGGTAGGCTCGTCTGCCAGCAGCACAGCAGGACGTTGTACGGTAGCGCGGGCAATGGCAACACGCTGGCGTTGCCCGCCAGAGAGCTCATTCGGGCGATGTTGCGCGCGGTCAGTCAGGCCATATTCCGTAAGTGCCTGCGTTACCCGTTTGGCGCGCTCAGCAGCAGGGGTGCCGGCAAGGGTGAGCGGCAACTCGATATTGGCCGCGGCTGTCAGGCGCGGTACCAGGTGAAAGCTCTGGAATATGAAGCCTATGCGTTCGCTGCGTACCTTGGCCTGCTCATCCGGTTGGAGTGTCGTGACATCGCGGCCTTCCAGTTGGTAGGTGCCGGCATCCGGGCGGTCCAGCAATCCGATCAGGTTGAGCAGGGTAGATTTTCCAGAGCCGGATGGCCCCATCACGGCGATATATTCGCTAGGCGAAATATTCAAATTGATGTCGCGCAAGGCATGTACCTGGCTGTCGCCGAGATAAAAAGTGCGCTCTATGCCATTCAGCTGTATCAGGCTTGCAGCGGCGTCTGGCATGCTGGATTATTTTGCCTTACCTGTTTCGGGGGTGACAGCAACACCCGCTTTCACACCTTCGCGCTCCAGCGAAGCAACAATGCGGTCACCTTCTTTTAGCCCGTCCAGTACTTCGGTGTATTCCCAGTTGGTAATACCGGGTTTGATCACGCGTTCTTCCAGCTTTTTTGTATCTGGCCGGTAAAGCAGCACCTTATTGACTTCAAGCAGGGTAGAAGTCGGCACGCGCAGCACGTTGTCATGGCTATTTAGCACAATTTCCACATCTGCGCTGTAGCCAACCAATAAGTGTCTGCTATCGTCAACGTTGTCCAGGGAAACTTCCACATCTACGGTACGCGCCTGTTTTTCTACCGCAACCACGTAAGGCGCAACGCGTTTTACATGCCCCGGCAACAGCTTGCCGGGAAACGCATCCAGAGAGACACGTGCAGGCTGGCCAACCTGTATCCTGGGCGCATCTACTTCATCCATGGGCGCCTCGATATAGAGGCAGGAATCGTCAATCAGGTCGATGGCTGGCGGTGTTGCCACCCCGGGTGGCGATGGCGTGGTGTATTCACCCAATTCGCCCACGATATCCGCCACGATGCCATCAAAAGGCGCGACCAGAACGGTGCGGTTTTGCTCCACTTTGGTGACTTTTACGCGTGCCTGCGCCTGGGTAACATCCGCACCGGCGGCCTCGCAAGCCGCACGGCGTGATTGCGCCTCAAAGCGTGCTTTATCTTCGCCACTTGCTGAAATAAATCCGCGTGTGCGCAGCTGGGCCATGCGCGCAGCTTCGCGTTCGGCGTTGTCGGCCGTAGCACACACTTCATCTATGTGCTTGCGGCTGCTTTCCACCTGGGTTTGCGCCAGATTGGTTTGCGCCTGCTGGTCGTCGTTCCAGAGTCGGAGCAATACTTGCCCTTTTTTGACGTGATCACCTTTTTTGACACCAAGGAAAGCAATGCGCCCCCCGCTGATAGGTGAGAGTCGTGTGCGCTGACAGGCTTCCACGCTACCGGCACGCGTGTTCGCCACGCTGGATTCCACCTTGCCCCGCTCGACCTCGGCCAGTGCCACGGTGACGGGCTGAGGGCGGGTAAACCACCAGAATGCCAGCGCGATGGCGGCGATGCTGGCGAGAATAATAAGAATGCGGCGCATAAGGTATGTGTTTGAGTAGCGAGGCTTTCACCTTATCACGCCATGTGGCGGCGCAATTTGATTTAGATCTAGTGCGATAAGCTATTTTTGCATAAAGGTCACAAAATAACCACGGTCGTCCAGATGGGTATTTCCATGTTGCAAGCGGTGATGGTGTTGACTGAGTCAGGGTTGAGGTCATCCACAAAATCGTGGTCGCCGTTGCCGGGGTGGGCTTCCTTGAACAGGCAGTTATAAATCAATGCTGTAATGCTTGAGACGAATTTTTCCACGCACTTGATGAGCAATTCAGGGGCAGAAGGCTGTAAAGCAGGTTCCATTTAAATTAGGATATGCTAAATATGGTTATGCTACTGAAATAATGATAACTTTATAGTTATTTAAACACCAGGGCCTATCCAATGACGCAATATCTTGCGTTAATTAGGATGTCTACTTTACATTAGGTAATTTTTACAGGTACATACACACATGCTCAAATCACTCTTTGTTCAGCTGTGGTGGATATTGCCTCTGCTCATTGTAGGCGCTGTCGTTAAAACTCCTTGGTTTAAAGGACTCTTTGGTGAATGGATGGTCAGGATGTCCGCAAAGTTTTTACTTGACCCAAAGGAGTACCGTCCGATTCACAATGTCACGCTTAAAACGCCCGACGGAACGACGCAAATCGATCATATCTTCGTGTCACGGTTTGGCGTATTCGTCGTTGAAACAAAAAACTACAGCGGCTGGATTTTTGGCGAAGAGCATCAGCCCATGTGGACGCAGAAGCTTTTCAAAAAGACCAATAAATTCCAAAACCCGATTCGTCAAAACTATAAGCATGTCAAAGCGCTAGAAGCCTTGCTAAATCTTCCCCCTGAACAAATTCACTCTGTTATTGTTTTTGTCGGCGGTAGCGAGTTCAAGACCGAGATACCGCCAAACGTCACTTACGCAGGCGGGTATATTTCTTACATCAAGTCAAAGACTGAAATTTTTCTGTCGCCCTCCGAGGTTGAAGCAGTGTCCACTGCAATCAGTACCGGAAGAATGGCCCCATCGCTCGCCACAAATCGTGAGCATGTGAAGAATGTTCAACTCCGCTTAGACTCTGATGCACCAAGGCCATGTCCCAAATGCGGGGCACAAATGGTTCTGCGTACAACAAAAAGTGGAGACAAGGCAGGTAACAAGTTTTGGGGGTGCTCCGCTTTTCCACAATGTCGCACAATTCAAAAAATTACCTAACCCATCATTCCACCGGACCTGCGCGAAAAGCCACGCGAGGCCGGTGAATTCAAATGTTAGCCGCCACCAAAACAAGGAAGCGCCATGGATCCAAGAGTTGCAAGGCTCACCAACGTTGCAGATTGCGAGTCGTTTGCAGTAAATGCAAGGGAGCGAGGTGCGCCCGAACTAGCAGATCAGGCGCGAAAACGGGCAGTGCAAATTCGGGCTGATTCGCACGGGGCGCAAAGCGAAGTCGAACGCGATTGTCTTCAGGCTGTATATGCCTACGAAGAAATTCTTAGCGCTCAAAAGGGAAGGCGCCAACCCGCGTCGCGCACGTGGCAGATGATTAAAAAGCACGGCATTATTCCGGCTGTCGAGCGCGTGGTTACGAAACGCGAAGTTTCGTCAGGTTTCACGGCGTTAGCCGAAATGGGTCTCATGGATTACGCGTTTGAAGCTGTAATCCTTCGCCACCCCGAGAGCTTTTCCGAAGAAGCCATTTCCATGTCAAAACAACGGATGGAAATACAGTGACGGCTAACCCATCATTGCAGAGGACCGCCTTCGGCGGCCGCTGAATTCAAACGTTAGGCGTATGAAGAAGACACTTCGCTACCTGTGTTTGGCTTATACGGCACTGCTAGCCACTGGCAGCTTTATCGGCGTCATTATTGGATACACAGCCACCTACGCCGATTTATCAGGTATCGGGTGCAACTTCTACGATGCCCTGCTTTACGGTATTAATTGCCGGAGTTTCTTCGGCGCCAAAATCATTGAGTGGCTGGTTGGGTTCCCGCTGCTGCTCGATCAACTCTCTGCTATTTCTTTGTCATCTCCATTTGTGGCGGTGCTGGCATTACCGTTTTGGCTACTAGTTGGCGTAGTCGTTTACATGGCGTTTAAGCGCCTAACAATCCGCTCCAAGGGACGCGCCTCAAGCAATTAAAGGGGTCAGCCTCGATTTAATTTCCAAACATGTGTTGGGCAGTTATTACCCAGCCAGCTAGATGGCACTACGCTTTATTTCTGCCAGGCATCCCGCAAAGTCACGGTGCGGTTAAACACCGGCTTACCCGGCTGGCTATCCTTGCTATCCGCCACAAAATAGCCATGGCGCTCAAATTGAAAGCGCTCTTCCGGTTTTGCGTCCTTCAATGCCAGCTCCAGCTGGGCGGTGATGGTGTTGACCGAGTCAGGGTTGAGGTCATCCACAAAATTGCGGTCGCCGCTGCCGGGGTGGGCTTCCTTGAACAGGCGGTCATACAGGCGCACTTCGGCGGCATAGGCGTGGGCGGCTGATACCCAGTGGATATTGCCTTTGACCTTGATGCTATCCGCGCCCGGTGTGCCGGATTTGGTGTCTGGCAGGTATTCGCAATGCACGGTGGTCACATTGCCATCAGCGTCTTTCTCGAAGCCGGTGCATTTGACCACATAGCCGTAGCGCAGGCGCACCAGGCCATCCGGGAACAGGCGGAAATAGCCTTTGCTCGGCACTTCCATGAAGTCTTCGCGTTCTATCCACAGTTCCTTTGATAGCTGCACGGTGCGTTTGCCCAGCTCGGGCTTGAGCGGGTGGTTGGGCGCAAAGCAGTCCTCGCTTTGGCCTTCCGGGTAGTTATCAATTACCAGTTTGATCGGGTCGAGCACAGCGATGCGGCGTTCGGCGGATTCGTTGAGTACTTCGCGCATGCAGTCTTCGAGGATGGTGTATTCGATCCATGAGTCTGCCTTGGAAACGCCGATACGGTCGGCAAATAGCCTGAAGCCTTCCGGCGTATAGCCGCGTCGGCGAGCGCCTACTAGCGTCGCCAGGCGCGGATCGTCCCAGCCGCTGACGTGTTTGTTGTCTACCAGCTCGATCAGTTTGCGCTTGGAAAGTACAACGTAAGTCAGGTTAAGCCGCGCAAATTCATATTGCTTGGGTAGCGGGTGCGCCAGCAAGCCGCATTCAGCAAGCCTCTCCAGCACCCAGTCATAGAAGGGGCGCTGGTCTTCAAATTCCAGTGTACAAATGGAGTGGGTGACGCCTTCCAGGGCGTCTTCCAGCGGATGCGCGTAGGTATACATCGGGTAGATGCACCATTTATCGCCGGTATTATGGTGGGTGGCTCTTTTGATACGATAGATGGCCGGGTCGCGCAGATTGATGTTGGGCGAGGCCATGTCGATCCTGGCACGCAACACCATGGCGCCATCCGGACGCTTGCCATCGCGCATTTCGCGGAACAGGCGTAGCGATTCATCCGCAGGGCGATTGCGCCATGGGGAATCTGTACCAGATTGGGTCAGGGTGCCGCGAGTGGCGCGCATTTCATCCGCGGTCTGCTGGTCTACATAGGCATGGCCCGCTGTAATGAGCGCTTCTGCCGCACGGTACATGAAGTCAAAGTAATTGCTGGCGTAATACAGGTGCGATTTGCCGAAAGCGTCCCAGCCGAAGCCTAGCCATTGCACCGCATGGGTGATGGAATCAACGTATTCCTGTTCTTCTTTCTCGGGGTTGGTGTCGTCGAAGCGCATATGGCACACGCCGTTGTAATCACGCGCCAGGCCGAAGTTCAGGCAAATGGATTTGGCATGGCCGATGTGCAGGTAGCCATTGGGCTCGGGCGGAAAGCGCGTGCGGATCCTAGCCGGGTCCGGCTGGCCTGCGGCCTGCTGCTCGGCATCCCCGGGGCAGCCTGCCCAGTGGCGGCTGGCATAGGTACCTTGTTCGATATCGCGTTCGATGACGTTGCGGATGAAATTGGAAGCGGGTGCTGCTGGAGTTTTTTCGGATGACATGTAAGCTAACTCAGTGAATTTGACGCTATTTTACACTGTGGCGGGCGCTCGGGGTGGGGTGCCTGCTATGCTAATATACCTTTGCATATTTTTAATAACCCATTTGTGAACAATCTTACTTTTCCTATTTTGCGTTTGCTTGCCGATGGCCGTTTTCAGTCCGGCGAGGCTATTGCCAAACACTTTGGCGTGACGCGCGCTACGGTGTGGAATGCACTGAAGGAGGCCGAGGCGATGGGTGTGCCACTTTTTTCGGTACGTGGGCGCGGCTATTGTCTGCCGGAGCCGGTTCAGCTGCTCGATCATGACAGTGTGCTGGTCGCGATTGGCGAGCAGCGCGCCGGGTTTAATCTCGAGATACATGATCAGCTGGAATCAACCAATACCTATCTCGTGAGGCAGGCCAGCGATGGCGCTGCGCATGCCACCTGTGTCGCCGCCTCATTGCAAACGCGTGGCCGGGGCAGGCGTGGGCGTGCATGGCAGGCAGGGCTGGGGGCGAGTTTAACTTTTTCTTTATTGTGGCGCTTTCAATCGGGGGCGTCCGCGCTTTCCGGTCTGAGCCTTGCTGTGGGTGTTGCGCTTATTCGTGCCCTGCATGGGCTAGGGGTGGCGGAGGCTGAGCTCAAATGGCCAAATGATGTCCTGGTGTACCATCAAAGCCAGTACCAGAAGCTGGCAGGCATCCTGATTGAATTGCAGGGCGATATGGAGGGCCCAACTGCCGCGGTGATCGGCATCGGCATCAACCTGCGCCTGCCGCAGCATCTGCGCCAACATATTGATCAGGCCGCTACGGACCTGCAGGCCGTAGCGAAGCTATTACCCAACCCCAGTGCACTGCTGGGGGCGCTATTGAAGCACTTGGCCGATGTATTGAGCGAATTTGAGCGCAGTGGTTTTACCCACCTGCGTGAGGAGTGGATGCAACATCACGCATACCAGAATCAGGCGGTGCGTCTGTTATTGCCGGATGGCCGCGAAACTCAGGGTGTGGTCAGCGGTATCGCAGCAGATGGCGTTTTACTGGTGGATACGGCGACGGGCCCGCAGCGTTTTTCTGCCGGTGAGATCAGCCTGCGCGGAGTGGACTGAGCAACCACGTATGGCAACGAAGTCTAAATGTTTAAAGGTGTCTGGATGATATTGGCGATAGACGCAGGTAACAGCCGTACCAAATGGGGCGTGTTTGATGAGGCTGGCGAGCTCAAGGCTCACGGCGCATTCCTCAATGCCGAATTGGATAAAGCCGATACGCCGGTTGCCTGGCGCAGTTGCGAGCGCGTTGTCGTGTCGAACGTGGCCGGGGATGACGCTGGAAATTTACTGCAGCACCTGCTGCAGCCACTGGCCGCGCCGGTTCGCTGGGCATCTGCCTCGGTCCAGGCCTGTGGCGTTAAAAATGGCTATGCCACCCCTCAGCATCTTGGCACAGACCGCTGGGCGGCGTTGCTGGCTGCGTGGCAGCACTATCACGCGCCTTGTGTGGTGGCCAATGCAGGAACTGCGCTGACTATAGATGCGCTTGGGTTCGATACCTGGGATCTGGATACCGAATCCAGTATCGGTATTTTCCTTGGCGGCATGATCCTGCCTGGCTTCAGTCTCATGCAGCACAGCCTTACGCACGGCACGGCTGACATCTCGGCGCGCTCGCAGCATGAGCCGCAGGACAGCTGGCAGGATTTTCCCACGCATACCCATGCAGCGCTTTATAGCGGCGCCTTGAGCGCTATGGCTGGTGCTGTTGAAGCCATGTATGGACGCCTGCAGCAGCATGAAGGCAAGCCGCCCTATTGTGTGCTGACCGGTGGCGATGCGGCATTATTGGCCGACATGCTGCAGGGGGATATAGCCAAGCATTTGGTCATAGCTGATAATCTCGTGCTGCAGGGCTTGCTGCTAATCGAAAGAGAGATTTCATGAAGTGGGTTGTATGGAGTTTATTGTTAATTAACGTCTTGCTTGTGGCTTATTTTAATTTAGCTACGACACACCCGGCTGGGATCACGGCTAGCCATCAGGCTATGCAGCCAGAAAAAATCAAGCTGCTGACACTGGCCGAAATTGAAGCGCTGCCTGAAAAATCTGCCGAGACTGCGGACGCCCAGCCCGTGGCAGCTGCCCCGGTACAATATGGCTGTTATGAATGGGGCAGTTTTTCTATAGCCTCCCTGCCCAGGGCGCGCAATATTCTTGCAAAATTCTCGCTGAATTCTGTGGTCAAACAAAAAACATCGCAGGAAACGACGCGTTATTGGGTATACATTCCTCGTCAACAGTCTTTGCAGACGGCGCAAGCCAGGGTGGAAGAGTTGCGCAAACTCGGTGTGCAAGAAAGTTTTGTCATACTGGAGCCGCAATGGCGCTATGCGATTTCTCTGGGAGTCTTTAAGGATGAGCAATTAGCGACTAAACTGCTAGATGAGTTGAAAGCTCGGGGTGTGGTTTCTGCTGTAAAAGGGACGCGCAACCAAGAAAGTGGCCGGGCCAGTTTGTTAATTGACCAAATGTCATCCGTCATGGCGAGTGAAATTGATAAACTGAAGCCGGATTTTCCTGGGAGTGAACTTAAACAGGTAACTTGCCGATAGGAGTTGATATGGGATTACTCAAGACGATCGTGAAGAACGTGGGAGTGGCCGCAGCCGTTATTGTTGGCCAGCGTATTTGGGCTAAAGTTACAGGCAAAGACGCGAGGAAGAAGTCTGCGGGACCAGCCAAGACCCCGGTGCCGGCAGCGACCAAGCCAAGAGCCAAAGCTGGTTCGGCTACCAGATCCAAAGCAGCTGCTAAACCGAAGGCAGCCGCAAAACCCAGGGCTGCAGCCAAGCCGGAAACGGAAGTGGCAGCTGAGGCCCCAGCAGTCAAGCCGGAAACCCCCGCTGCTTAATTCCTTTAGCGCTTTTTGATATAAAGGTCGGTAATCGTACCTTCCTTCATTTCAGCGGCGAAGGCCACGGTTTCGGATAATGTCGGGTGCGAATGAATGGTGAGGCCGAGGTCTTCAGCATCTGCGCCCATTTCTATCGCCAGCACGGTTTCTGCCAATAATTCACCTGCATTGGTGCCGACAATACCTGCGCCAATCAAACGATGCGTTTCCTTATCGAAAATCAGCTTGGTCGCACCCTCGGTGCGTGCAATGGATAGTGCACGCCCACTTGCTGCCCATGGGAACGAGGCTTTTTCGATGGCAATGCCTTGGGCTTTGGCTTCGATTTCGGTAATGCCTGCCCAGGCTACCTCCGGGTCGGTATAAGCCACGGAAGGAATCGCCAGAGCCTGGAATTCAACTTTGTGGCCGGCAATGACTTCAGCGGCTACTTTGGCCTCATGCGAGGCTTTGTGTGCCAGCATAGGCTGGCCGACGATGTCGCCGATTGCGAAAATATGCGGCACGTTAGTGCGCATCTGCTTGTCGACTGTAATAAAACCGCGCTCATCTACGGCCACACCTGCACTTTCGGCGCCAATGTTCTTGCCGTTAGGGCGACGGCCAATAGCCACCAGTACGCGGTCATAAACCTGGGGTTCGATGGCATTCTCACCCTCAAAACTGACATGGATACCATCTTTCTGCGGTTCCATCTTCGCAACTTTGGTACTCAGTAATATCTTCTCAAAGCGCTTTTCCATACGTTTTTGCAGTGGACGTACCAGGTCGCGGTCGCAGCCTTGTATCAGCCCGTCGGCAAGTTCCACGACAGTGACCTTGCTGCCTAAGGCGTCATATACCGTACCCATTTCCAGGCCGATGATGCCGCCACCGACAAGCAGCATGCGCTTCGGGATGTCATATAGCTCCAGCGCGCCTGTGGAATCCATGATGCGCGGATCCTCAGCGACACCTGGCATCTTGATGGCTTGAGAGCCGGCAGCGATGATGGCGTTATCGAATGAAACCGTAGTGACCTTGCCGTCAGCGGCGGTTACCTTGAGCTGGTTGGGCGACGTAAACTGGCCGACACCGGTAACCGTAGTTACTTCTCGCTGTTTTGCCATCTGTGCGAGGCCGCCGGTCAGTTTGGCCACCACCTCGTTGGCTTTCCAGTTGCGCAACTGTTCCAGGTCGATCTTGGGTGCGCCGAAGCTCACGCCGTGATGGCCGGTTTCTTCGGCTTCGGTGATGACTTTGGCCGTGTGCAGCAACGCCTTGGATGGAATGCAGCCGACATTCAGGCAAACCCCGCCAAGTGTCGGGTAGCGCTCAACCAAGACGACTTTCTTGCCCAGGTCTGCGGCGCGGAATGCAGCTGTGTAACCACCTGGGCCTGAGCCTAGAACCAGCACTTCTGCATGCAGATCTGCGGCGCCGATAGCAACAGGTGCGGGCGCAGGTGTTGCCACAACTGGCTTGGTGTCGACTGCCGGAGCAGCGGCTGTGGCAAGTGCTGCTTCCTTGGTCGGCGCATCGCTCGCTGCCGCTTCCAGTGTCAGAATCAGCGTGCCTTTAGCCACCTTGTCACCGACTTTGACCTTGAGTTCCTTCACGGTGCCGGCATGCGCAGATGGAATGTCCATCGAGGCCTTGTCGGACTCCAGCGTAATCAACGAGTCTTCCTTGGCGATGACGTCGCCAGCTTTTACCAGGACTTCGATGACATCCACACTGTCAAAATTGCCGATATCCGGCACTACTACTTCAATTATTTGGCTCATCCAGATTCCTTAAAGTAGCAAACGGCGGACGTCTGACAACATCATACGCATATGGCTAGTGAAGCGCGCACCATCCGCACCATCAATCACGCGATGGTCATAGGAAAGTGAAAGCGGCAAGATCAGGCGTGGCTCGAAACCCTTGGTTTTGGCATCGTAGACCGGCTGGAAGCTGGAGCGGGAGACGCCAAGGATTGCGACTTCCGGGCAATTGATGATGGGCGTGAACGCTGTACCACCAATACCGCCGAGGCTGGAAATGGTGAAGCAGCCGCCTTGCATTTCCTCAATCTTGAGCTTGCGTTCACGCGCCTTGGCAGAGAGTTCGCCAAGGTCACGTGCAATATCCAGCACATCTTTTTGATGGACATCGCGTACCACGGGCACAACCAGTCCGTCAGGCGTGTCACAAGCGAAACCGATGTTGAAGTACTGCTTCATGATCAGGCTATCACCGTCTGGTGACAGTGATGCGTTGAAGTTTGGATAAGCCTTGAGTGCGTTGACAGAGGCTTTAATCAGAAAAGCCAGCATGGTGAGCTTGACGCCACGCTTTTCCGCATCAGCCTGCATGGATTTGCGGAAATCTTCCAGATCCGTAATGTCTGCTTCATCAAATTGCGTGACGTGAGGAGCAGTCACCCAGTTACGGTGCAGGTTGGCGCCTGATAGTTTCTTGATACGCGACAAGGGCTTGGTTTCGACTGCGCCAAACTGGCTGAAATCGATGACAGGCGCTTGCGCTATCGCCATGCCGCCATTGTCAGCTCCGGTGCGAGGCTTGGTTAGTTCGCCCTTAACAAAAGCCTGCACGTCTGCCTGCACAATACGATGCTTGGGGCCGCTACCGCTAACCAGTGCCAGATTAACGCCTAATTCACGCGCGAATTTACGTACGGAGGGACTGGCGTGCGCGAGCTTGCCCGGGGCAGTTGCTGGGCTGGCAGCAATCGGATTCGTTGTTGCTTGAGGCGCAATTGGTTTGGGCGGTTCCGGTGCCGGACGCGTGGGCTCGGGCACATGAGCTGCAACCGCCTGCGCTGCTGAAGCTGGCTTGGGCTCGGCAACTGGCTTGGCAGCCGGCACTTCCACTTCTGTCGCATCCAGCGTCATTATCAGCATGCCCTGGGCGGCCTTGTCGCCGACCTTGATTTTAACGTCCTGCACGATGCCTGCGAAAGGCGCGGGAATGTCCATCGAAGCCTTGTCGGATTCCAGCGTAATCAGCGAGTCATCCTTATTTACGCTATCGCCGGGTTTAACCAGAACTTCAATGACATCAACGCTATCAAAATTGCCGATATCAGGGACGAGTACGTCTTTAATTGCCATGGTTGTCGTTTCCTGGTTAAACCGTTGCGGGGTTCGGCTTGTCTGCGCCGATCTTGTACTTCTTGATCGCCTCAGCGGCCTTGGCAGCAGGTAGTTTGCCTTCGTCAGCCAGCGCTTTCAGCGCGGCGACCACTACATAGTAACGGTCTACCTCAAAGAAGCTGCGTAGCGCTTCGCGACTGTCGCTGCGGCCGAAGCCGTCGGTACCAAGCGTGACGAAGCGTTGCGGCACAAAGGCGCGAATCTGGTCGGCGAACGACTTCATGTAGTCGGTCGATGCAATCACCGGGCCTTCCGCTTGCTTCAGGCACTTCTCGACGTAGCTTTCCTTCTGTGGCTTGTCCGGGTGCAGCATATTCCAGCGGTGCACACCCAAGCCTTCACGACGCAGTTCGTTGAAACTGGTCGCGCTCCAGATGTCGGCGGACACGCCCCAGTCCTTTTCCAGCAGTGCAGCGGCAGCGATGACTTCGCGCAGGATAACGCCGCTACCCATCAATTGTACCTTTGGACCATTGGCTTTGGACTTGGTGAACTGGTACATACCCTTGATGATGCCTTCTTCTACGCCCTTGGGCATTTCCGGGTGGCTGTAGTTTTCGTTCATCACCGTCAGGTAATAGAACACGTCTTCCTGTTCCTGCATCATGCGGCGCATGCCGTCCTGAATAATGACAGCCAGTTCGTAAGCGAAGGTTGGGTCGTATGACACGCAGTTAGGGATGGTTGCCGCCAGCAGATGGCTATGGCCATCCTCATGCTGCAAGCCCTCGCCGTTCAGCGTGGTGCGGCCAGCAGTGGCGCCGAGCAGGAAGCCGCGCGCGCGCGAGTCGCCCGCCGCCCAAGCCAGGTCGCCGAAGCGCTGGAAGCCGAACATCGAATAGTAGATATAGAACGGGATCATTGGCACGCCGCTGACGCTGTAAGACGTGGCGGCAGCCAGCCAGGAGGAGAATGCGCCGGCTTCATTGATGCCTTCTTCCAAAATCTGGCCGTTCTTCATTTCCTTGTAGAACATTACCTGGTCGGAATCCACCGGCTCATACAACTGGCCGACCGCGGAGTAGATGCCGAGGCTACGAAACATGCCTTCCATGCCGAAAGTACGCGCCTCATCGGGAACGATGGGTACCACGTATTTGCCGAGACTCTTGTCCTTGACTAGCGTCGACAGAATGCGCACAAACGCCATCGTAGTCGAGATTTTCCGCTCACCGGTAGCGCCCAGCACGTTTTCGAATGCCGACAACGGCGGTGCTGGCAGCGATGCTGCCTTGCGCCGCCGTTTCGGGATGTAGCCACCCAACTCGGCGCGGCGTTCCTGCAGGTATTGCATTTCCGGACTGTCGTCCGCTGGGCGGTAGAATGGCAGATGCTCCAGATCGGCATCGGAAACCGGGATTTCGAAGCGGTCGCGGAAGGCGCGCAAGGATTCCATGTCCAGGCCTTTTGTGCCATGGGTCGGGTTCAGCGCCTCGCCGGCGGCGCCCATGCCGTAGCCCTTGATAGTCTTGGCCAGGATCACGCTAGGCTGGCCTTTGTGGTTGACCGCAGAATGATAGGCGGCATACACCTTGTGGGGGTCGTGGCCGCCGCGGTTCAGGCGCCAGATGTCCTGATCGGACATGGCGGCGACCATTTCCTTCAGTTCCGGGTACTTGCCGAAGAAATGTTCGCGCGTGTACGCGCCACCCTTGGCCTTGAAATTCTGGTATTCGCCGTCGATGGCCTCCTCCATGCGTTGGCGCAGCAGGCCTTTGTTGTCCATGGCGAGCAGTGGATCCCAGTAGGAACCCCAGAGTACCTTGAGCACGTTCCAGCCGGAACCGCGGAAAGCGGCTTCCAGTTCCTGGATAATCTTGCCGTTGCCACGCACCGGGCCATCCAGTCGCTGCAGGTTGCAGTTGACCACGAAAATCAGGTTATCCAGGCCTTCACGTACCGCCAGCGAGATAGCGCCCAGCGATTCAGGCTCGTCCATTTCGCCGTCACCGCAGAACACCCATACCTTGCGATCGGAGGTGTCGGCAATACCACGGTCGTGCAAATACTTGAGGAACCGCGCCTGATAAATTCCTTGCAACGGCCCCAATCCCATGGACACGGTGGGGAACTGCCAAAAATCCGGCATCAACCACGGGTGCGGGTAGGATGACAGGCCGTTACCGCCGGTTTCCATACGGAAATTCGACATCTGCTCTTCTGTCAGGCGGCCTTCAATGAAGGCGCGGGCGTAGAAGCCGGGCGAAGAGTGGCCCTGAAACAGCACCAGATCGCCGCCGGAGGGATGGTCTGGCGAACGGAAAAAATGGTTGAAGCCAACATCGTACAGCGTCGCTGCCGACTGGAAACTGGCGATATGGCCGCCCACGTCGGGTGATTTTTCATTGGCGCGCATCACGCAGGCGATAGCGTTCCAGCGAATCAGCGCGCGGATGCGGCGTTCCATGGAAGGGTCGCCCGGCAGCTTTTGCTGCAAGTGGACGGGGATGGTATTCACATACGCTGTGGTAGCGTTGTAGGGTAAATAAGCGCCAGAGCGCCGCGCTTTATCGATCAGTGTTTCCAGCAGAAAATGCGCGCGCTCGGTTCCCTCGTGTTCCAGCACCGCTTCGATGGCTTCAAGCCATTCGTGGGTCTCTTGCGGGTCAGTATCGGGGGTCAATGCCATGGTAGGAATCTCCAGGAAACTTTTATCGTTTGCTATGGGTATAATCAGCCTGAATAAGTTGAATTCAAGCCTGAACTGAAATCAAGCAGCCAAATTAATGGGTAGTGTCTGCTTATGGGTATTAAATAAAGCGCGTAGTTTGCGCTTTTTTGACTGTTTAGGTCAAGTTTAAGCGCGGCTTGCATGAGAGTGATTTTGTCTTCCAGGCCGCGTCCATGCTGCAAACCAGAGGAATCTTATGTCCACGCAATTGAAGCAATTAACAGCGCCAGCAGATGAAGAAGCATTGGTTGCTGCCAGCCACATCCTGTTTGTACTGCCCGCGGGCAAGCCGGCCAAATTACCTTTTGACGCAGTGCTGGAAGCCAGGCTGAAACGCGGTCGCAGTAAATATAGTGATCTGGGCAAGACGCCAATAAGCAGTGATCTGCCAAATGGTGCCGTGGCGAGTTGGGTAGTGCTGGGTAACAAGCTGAACCCCTTTCAACGCCACACGCTGTTGCGCAAGGCGCTAAAAAGTCTGCTGGATGAAAAGCCGCAAGCGCTGGTGATTGCGGTCTATGGGGATGATGAAACTCGCCAGCAGGCCGCGCGCGATGCTTTCTATGTCGCAGCCCTTAATGCGGCCGAGTTACCCAGCAGAAAGGGCAAGCAAAAAACTCATCCGCTGAAGACCATTGCCCTGCATGGCTGGAAAGAGGCGGATGAGTTTGCCGATGTGCAGGCCTTGGTGGCAGGCAACACGCTGACGCGACAATTGACGATGCTACCGCCAAACAACCTGACACCGTCCATCTACCGGGAAAAGGTAGAAAAACTGGCTAAGGAATATGGCTGGAAGCATGAAGAATACGATATGAAGAAGCTCAGCAAGATGGGAGCCGGCGCATTTGTCGCCGTGGGGCAGGGCTCCGAGCCGCAGGATGCGGCGATTGTGCATCTCACCTATGCACCGAAAGGTGCCCAAAAGCACGTTGCGCTGATCGGCAAGGGTATCTGCTTTGATACCGGCGGCCACAACCTCAAGCCTGCACGCTATATGCACGGCATGCATGAAGACATGAACGGCTCGGCGGTAACGCTGGGCATTCTGCTGGCGGCGACGCAATGCCAATTGCCGATCAGGATCGATTGCTGGCTGGCCATTGCCCAGAACCACATCGGTCCTCTGGCTTACAAACAGAATGACGTGGTAACGGCGCTCAACGGCACTACCATCGAGATTGTGCACACCGACGCCGAAGGCCGCATGGTGCTGGCAGATACGCTTACCCTGGCATCCAGGGAAAAACCAGAGTTCATGATGGACTTCGCCACATTGACCGGTAGCATGGTGGCCGCGGTGGGCAGCCGTTACAGCGGCGTGCTGGGCAACCGCCCCGAGCTGCTGTGCAAGGCCATGATGGCGGGGGTAGCAGTAGGCGAACGCGTACAGGCATTCCCGTTCGACGAGGATTACGAGGAAGACCTCGATAGCAGCATCGCTGATATCAAGCAATGTACGCTCGACTCCGAGGCTGACCATGTGCTGGCGGCGCGTTTCCTGGCTAAGTTCATCGAGAACGACGTGCCCTGGCTGCATGTGGATTTATCCGCCTGCAACCGCAAGGGCGGCCTGGGCGCGGTAGGCAGCGACGTGACCGGTTTTGGCGTCGGGTTTGGGATATCCATGCTGAATAGGGTCTGTGAAAATACGGCATGATATAGCAGTGCCGGGCTCGCCAAATGGAGCCATTCTCGCGGTGAACTGGTAGAAAATGCCGACTACCGTAAATTTGACTACATGCCACAAATCACGTGAAGTGCTGCTAACCTGCATAGCCCCATCTTGCAACGGTAATTATCTGCATTTTATCAATGGCAGCAATGGCGGGTATGTACTGACTGCACGAGAGTTGAAGCGTCGGTGGTCTGTAACTAAAAAGCTGGCAAGTTACCGCCGTAACTGCGCTTTGACGCAAGATATTGTGTCGATTAGGATGTCTACGTTGACCGTAGATTTACTGCACGACCACCCACAATGAGGAGATACATCATGGCTAAAGTTCTTGTTCTTTACTACAGCATGTATGGCCACATCGAAACCATGGCGCAAGCGGTGGCTGAAGGCGCACGCAGCGTCGAAGGCACCGAGGTCACCATCAAGCGTGTGCCCGATCTGGTGCCGGAAGATATAGCACGAAAGGCCGGCGCAAAGCTCGATCAGGCGGCGCCGATCGCGACGGTGGACGAACTGCCGAACTACGATGCCATCATCTTTGGCACGCCGACACGTTTCGGTAACATGTGCGCGCAGATGCGCAATTTTCTCGACCAGACCGGCCGCTTGTGGCGGAACGGCAACTTGATTGGCAAGGTGGGCAGCGTGTTCACGTCCACGGGCACGCAGCACGGCGGGCAGGAAACCACGATCACCTCGTTTCACTCCACCTTGTTGCACCACGGCATGATCATCGTGGGTGTTCCTTATTCCTGCCAGGAAATCATGAACATGAGTGAAATCACCGGCGGATCGCCCTATGGGGCAAGTACTCTTGCTGGCGTCGATGGTGGTCGTCAACCGTCAGAGAACGAAATGAAAATTGCCCGTTTCCAGGGAGTCCATGTGGCAAAAGTGGCTAGCAAGCAAATAGCTTAATACCCGTTTGAGGGGCGCATGGATGCATGTCAAACCCGTTTTCCCTGCGTTGAACGTGATATGTCGGCTTGTAGAGCATGAGGCGAGCCATGTACTGCATTGTTGAAACGGCAAAACCACTTGCACAGACAGCAACAGACATCGATGCAGGCGGAGAAGGGCTTATCTACCGACATGTGCCTGAACATGGCACTACCTTATGCTTGCTCACCGTTGTGGGGTTCTGCAAGCCGATGATGCGCAACTTTAGCTGCAATATGCAGGTGTCACAAAGTACAGCTATTTCACTCTGCAGGAGGATTAACATGGAAAAATATGTCGATGGGTTTGTCATCCCCATATCGAAGGAAAAAGTAATCGAATACCGGCTTAAAGCAGAAAAAGCAGGCGCAATATGGATGGAGCATGGCGCCTTGGCGTATTGGGAATGCCTGGGTGATGATCTCGATACTGAGGGGCTTATCTCGTTCAAGAATGCAGCAAAAACCAAATCCGGGGAGGCTGTTATATTTTCCTGGATCGTGTACGAATCGCGTGAACACCGCGACCGCGTCAACACTGCCGTGATGGCAGACCCTCGTTTTGTGGAAATGATGGAACCAGGCTTTCAACCCTTTGACTGCAAACGCATGATTTATGGTGGCTTTAAGAAACTGGTTGAGTTCTAGAACAGAGGGGTCGGTTAGCTTTACATTCGGCAAGGGAAGCAGTTAGCTTCCGGCTATAGGTTTGGTAATGTTTGGCGCTCTATACAGCACGGAAAGATATATAAATTTCTTTAGAAGCATTGTGACATTGATAGTTGGCTTGGTAGTAGGCATTCCTTCGTTGTTGCTGATATTGGCTTTTATATACGTGATACTCAAGGCAATCTTTTAATGGTCGGCAAAGGCGCGACTACACAAAATTCGGGACACCCTCTAACCTGGTTGTCAGTCCAGATTCGGTAACTATTCAAGCTGCTCCACGGGTTCTGGCCGACCAAAAGTAGCCTTGGCTACCCTGCCAGACTAGAAGGTTTCTATGTGGGCTTGCTCAGTCTTTTGCTAAACCAGCGCCAGATATAGCTGTTGGCAATACGTTTTCCATCTATGATGAAAGTCAGCGCCTTGTCGTTGTTCAGGAGCAAGGACTGGGCATGTTTTGCGTCGGGAGAGCCGCAGAACAGGATGCGGTCACCATGCTCTAGTGTGGTTGTGGGGTCTGGCAGTAATTCGTAGCGATTGCTGCGCATCAGTAGCAGCGGTACAAGTTCTAGTTGTTTCTCTCGATCGTCCGGGTCGCGTGTCAGATTATCCAAGCTGACATGCACTTTCCATGATAATAAGTCAGTGACCGCGGGCGCATGCTTGTGATGGATTGTAACGCCCCAGGTTTCCGGCACGGTTTCGCCGACTATGCTTACGAGTCGACTGATCAGCTGATTTGCCCAGAGATTGCTCTGGGTGCGCGCCATCGCCAGAAATTGTGCCAGCAGGGGTGAAACAATGTGGGCCAGACATTCATGCGCAATAATATCGCTGGGCTGCATGGTGATGTCGGCGTTGAAATGTTCAAACAGAAGGTCGTTAAAACGTCTGTTCTGGCGAATGACGACAAATAGATTGGGGTTCATTTCATGCGCTGTCATCACGATGGAAAGATTGTTGATGTCATTGTCAGTCCCGGCAACAATGCCAACGGCGTCCTCCACGCCGGCCTCACGCAGGGTTTTTGCTTCCGCACCAGTGCCAATAATGCAGTTTTTACAGCCAGTGAGTTTGGGGTCGGCCTCAATGATAACTGTGCTCATATGCTCGCGCTGCAAGTTTTCTACTACTGATTTCCCAAAGCGGCCATAGCCGCACACGATCCACTTGCCCGTTGGTGGACAGGTAGGTGATTGTAATGAGTCGCCGCTTACGCCAGTCAGCCATTCATGCAATAGATAGGTGCCAAGCGCGTGTACTTCCATGGCAAGACGATCGCCAAACAAATCATAGGGATTGATGATGTGGTCGGTACCGAACGATGCCATATTCGCTGCAGTCTCGTTGTTTTCAGCGCGCGCCAATACCGGCAGCGAAGGGTTCATCAGCTTTGCCGCAATGGCAATGGCAAGGTTCGCGTGGTCATCGTCAGTAAGCGCTGCTACACCCTGACACATGGGGTGTAGCAGACCTGCCTTCAACAGAATGTCCGGTAATTTAGTATCAGCGCAGAGACCGGGGACATCGAGCTGATAATCCTCAAGTTTCAGCTCATTGATACGGTCCTGCTGCAGTTCGATTACTACCACGCGCATTCCCCGGCGGTCTAACGCTCTAACCAGAATGCTACCGGCTTCAGCGTAGCCGCAGACCACGAAGAACGGCTCGAACAGATTGTTGACGGCACGTGTGAACCTGGCAGTGGTAAGTGCAAGTTTGAGGGCTGGATCCTGTAGGAGTGAAATGATTTTACCAATGGCGTAAAACCACGGGATGACGGTCATGTAAATGGAAAATACCATCCATAAACGCTGCGCCGAACTAAAAGGATAGGGCACCTCACCAAACCCGATTGTGGTGGCCGTATAGCTAATGACGTAAAACGCCTCAAACAGGCTCATGTGCCATGGTTGGCCATGGTCGTCTACGCCCGGCATGAGTGTCATGCCGCATGCCGCAATGGCAAAGCTGACAATCACAGTAATCAGCGGCACCCGCATGCGCCGTAGAATAATAAAAAAGATGCTATTCACAGTGGTTTATCCGGTCAGATAGCGGCTCCCATCGCAATCTAGCGGCGCTGGCTGATGGTTTCTGCGATCAGGATGATGACGGAGGTGATGTTGGCCAGTAACGCTCCGCCAGAAAGCGATACGACATAGTTGGTGGTTGCGATTTCATTACCACTGCCACTGAAGATTATCCACAATGTCGCCGCTGCGATCAGTTGGAGATCAGCGACCAGGCTGGTAGATAAGTGGATTGCGCCGATTTGCGTGCGGTCACCGAACTTGAGCACGGTAGCGATTAAATTTACCACGATGGTTGCAAACAGTTCGTAGACATGATGGTGATTAGGATTATCAATATCGCCGATGAAAAATCCGAAATTGAGGGTCATCGCTAGTACGATAAAAAAGCCGAATACTACTTTTTCCAGATTCATGATATTCCTGCTCGTGAGTTCAATGTCTTGCGGTTTATCCGCCCATGCAGTCTAGACGATTTTAAGCGATATCGCTTCAATTACAGCAGGGCCGGGCGGCGGCCAATGGCAACCTGCCACGAATTCTTTCATGGTGCAAGGTGTGCGACTGTCATGAACCGGTTGCTGACTACAGCGAAAAGAACGATATCCAGTTTTTCCACGATGCTCCGGCAAACTGGATTGTTACGCTAACTGGGGCTTTCTGCATCCTCCTCCCAGAGGATGCGCATGCACCTTTGGCCAGCACAGGAAGCTTCCGCAAGGTGGCTCTCAATTTTGCGGTAGAGTAACTTGCTGATTGTGCTTAGCGCATAGCGGCGCAGGCTGATGCCTGCTCGGCTGCCGCAAGGCTGAATGTGTCTTGCATTTTTTCATTCGTTGACATGGGCTTTTTAACTACGCAATCCACGCATTTACCTTTGACCGTATCGTAGCCTTTTACTGTGTCCAGGCCCTTCACGTCTTTCATAATTGCGCCATCTACATCAGCATCTGTCATCACGGCACCAGTAAGATCGGCCCCCGTTAAATCTGCTTTGCTCAGATCAGCACGGTATAGATTGGTATTGCGCAAGTTAGCGCCAGTGAGGTCAGCAAAACGGAAGCTGGCGATGTTTAGATCTGCACCTTCAAAATTGGCATTGGCAAAATTGCCACCAACTGAGTCAAATTTTATTTGCCCCATGGGCTGATTGCCAATATCCAAACCAAAACGACCTTTCTTGATAGTGGCGTCACTCATGTCAACATTGCCTAGCGTACCGATCACGCGGGCATTGGTCAGGTTGGCACCCTTGAAACTGGTCTTGCTGAAAATAGCTGCAAAGATGTTGGCGTCGGTCAGATTTGCACCGCTCAAATTAGCATTTTCCAGTCGTGCCAGATTGAGGAAAGCACCTTGCATATTGGCGCCACTTAAATCAGCACCCATGAGATAAGCACCAAAAAAGCTCGTATTTACCATTTTGCAGTGACGCAAATCCAACTTGTTGAATTCCAGGTAGCCCAGGTCTTTATTGGATAAATCACAGTTTTTGCTGTTGATCTGCTTCAGTGCTTCTTCCTGGCTTATTTTCTGACGTGTTGGTTCTGCATTTTTGGCATAGAAAGTCTCGGCTTTCATAATGGTTGCTTGCGGATTCGCCATAAAAACTTCTTTAGATGCCACGCTGCCGAAGCAATAGGTTTTGCCTTCATATACGGTTTTAATGGAGCAATCTGTTTTTATTAGACGCTCACCGCTCAGGCTGGTTGTACAGCTGTCATCAAACTCCCCGGCGATTGCCAAGCCAGCACATAATGTCAGCGTAGATACCACAATAAAATGTAGGGGCTTCATCTTGTTCTCCTTCTCCTGGTTTGTTCAGACTATGCTCGATTCAGCGTATTTGGCCGCAGGTACCCGTTTACAACAAGCATCGTGCAGTAACGCCAGTCACACACTGCAAGCGCCAACTACATAAATTGGACAATCTTCGCGTCAACTTATTGCAATGACATTGCGTTGAATGCTCATCCACAATAATTGTGGAGAGGTTCTAAAAAACGAGAGCCAGTTCAATGAGAGGAAACTTGAGATGCGTAGAGTGAAAATAATAATCCCCGCCGTGGTGGCAGCTACTCTGTCGTTATCTGCGATGGCCGATGAATACTACGACAATGCCCGCGTGGTCGCCGTGACGCCGCAAACCGAGCGTGTTAATTACCCACGCCAGGAATGCCGCACCGAATATGTGCGTGAAAGTTATAGCAACCGTTCTCCTGTGGGGGCGATTATAGGTGGCGTAGCAGGCGGTCTGCTCGGCAGCCAGATTGGTAAGGGTAATGGCCGCGTGGCAGGCGCTGCGGTAGGTGCCGGTGTAGGCGCGGTAGTGGGTGACCGCGTTGGCAACAGCCGGGCGACCACGACCTACGGCACTCGACCGGTAGAGAGTTGCTATACCGTGGATAACTGGCAAGCCGTGAACCGCGGTTATCTGGTGACCTATCGTTACAATGGCCGCGATTATTCGCAAATCATGGACAATAATCCTGGAAATTATATCCGCGTGCGCGTTGCCATCGCCCCTGGCTATGGCTACCCTGAGCAACGCATCAGTTATCTGGATCCGGCTTATGGCCGTAATTTTGGCCCTCCTCCTGGTTGGGGTAAGGGGCGCGATAGAAATCATGGCTGGGATAGAGGCCATGGTCGGCATGGACACGATGACGACGATTGATTAACACGTAATTGAATAGAAAGCCTTAAATAAAAAGCCGCTAGTTTTAGCGGCTTTTTATTTAAACTACATTTCAAAATGCGGCATTCAGAGGGCAGCAATAGCCTGTTGCAGTTTGCTGATGTGCCACGCTTTTTCCACCTGTGTGCTGGTTTTTTCCACGCGGCCTGAATTCCATTCCATTAGCAATGTAATTGCTTCACGTAAATCAGCATCAGCATGTTTGCTCGCAAGCATCTGCAGGAGTCGTTCCGTGACTATCATGTCGTTGAATTGCCCTAGCGATTTTTGTAGGGGTTTGATGTGGTCTATAAGCGGCTGCGTGTGAAGTACCTGCTTCTTACCCTTTTGAATATCAGCAAAAAAATCGGCGGCATAATACAGGTGTTTGCTGTGTATCCTGAATTTATGCCGCTGCCTGGCAGTTAACTCGTTCAAGTGGTCGCCATACTTCCGCAGTGTCTCATAGGCCTTTTGCAATGTATGCTCAGCCAGTTTGACCAGCTTGCCTTTAATCGGATGGTCTTCTGCCGTCAGTACCCTACCCAGATTTAATAACAGCCGCGCGTAGCGCTGGCTGTGTAATGCGCGTTTAAGCCGCTTATAGGTTTGTTGGCGCGCGGCAAGAGCATGCTCCTGCACTCGGCCCAGCAGGCCGGAGGCCGCGTCGGCTGTGTGCAATGCTTTATGTGCGGCGGGCAGGGTCTCATGCAAAAACACATCCCAATCCCGCGCGGCAGCCAAATTGGCATTGAGCCAGCGCAGTTCATCCTGCAAGTTGGTAACGTTGCGCTTGAATAGCTTAATGGCTACATGCAATCGTCTCAGCGCGATGCGCATCTGATGCACGCCTTCAGGATCTGCGCCGATTAGCGCAACCTCCTGATTGCTCTGCAAATGGCGCAGGCATTCGCCAACGACGTGCTGGAAGGCCTGGTCGGCGGGCATGCCTGCCTTAAGCGCGACAGCCTCGGCCCTGGCAGTCCCTGCAATTTGTGGACGGTAATGCGCATAACCACGCTGGGCTTTGCTGACGTTTTCTATATGCAGTGGGATATCTGCCTGCAGAGCCAGTGCCAGATGGAACAAATGACTGGCGTGACCGTACTTCAATTCCAGCTCTACCTCGCTGATGGGCTCACGCTTTTTGCCGACTTGCAATTCCCCCAAATCGAGCGCCATCTCCACCGCGCTGCCATCCTCATATTGCAGCTGCCACTCGGTGCGCTGCACGTCGGTAATGAAAATAGGCTTGAGAGCGTCACGCAAGGCTTGGTCAGCAAAAATCTTGGCAAGGAAAGGCTCGGTAATTTTGGTGAAATCAGGTTCGCCTTTGGCGATGATGTCTTCCCACTCCATGCGTTGATGCAGGCCCGCCAGCGAATGCCCGGCGCCTTTAACGGCCTGAAACCAGCCGCCGCACATATGCCGCACGCGCAGGCTGATAGCGGCATCGAGCAGTTTTAAATCCGGCGTGTCGTAGTAAATGCTGATAAGGCCGCGCGTGACAGGCTTGCCGACCAGGCGTTGCCTGATCGCCGGGTGGCGACGTAAGTGCGGTACATCTGCCGCGGCGATGCGTAACTTGAGTTCTATTTCATTTGGCATGGCGTTCTGCGTTTATGAGCCAGTGCAGCAAAGGTGCCCATTGTTGCAAATCACGGTTGACCAGGGACGGACGCATGTCAAATAAACTCCGGCCTTGCTCCGCCGCTTGCATGTAAATCTGGCCATCGCGTAGATTGGTCATTACCGGGAAGTCCGCTTGCGCCAGAAACTCCTGCAGCTTGGCTGCAGTGCGCGTACGGCTATCCACGCGCATACCCACCATGGCAACAAAAGTGCGTTCTTTGCGCACGGCTTTTTCCTCGCGCAGAATAGCCAGGAAATCTTGCGTGGCGCCCATATCGAAAGCCGAAGGTTGTATCGGCACCACAACCAGGTCAGCACGCTTCACGGCGTCAGACAGTTTATCGCCGTGCAAGCTAGCCGGGGAGTCGATAATCGTCCAGTCCGCGCTTAAGCTGTCGGCATGTTTTCCGCGACCATCCAGTCCGTGGATGAGCGCTAATGATTCTGGACGGCGCGCCAGCCAGTCAGAAGCCGAGCGCTGCCTGTCCATATCCGAAAGCACGACATGGCGGCCGCGGGTGGCGAAGTAGCCGGCCAGGTTGGTTGCCAGGGTGGTTTTTCCACTACCGCCTTTGGGATTGGCGATGAGTACTGTAGACATGGAGCATTCTCAAATTAATCTGGATTTCGGCTGTTGCTCGTGCCATTGGCCGTCACGCAAATTGCTGAACATGCTATTAATGGCGACCGGCCTGCCGAGGAAGTACCCTTGCCCATAGTGTACCCCCATCGATTCCAATAGTTCTACCACGGCAGCACTTTCTACGAATTCAGCGATAGTCTCTATGGTCATGGCTTCGGCAATACTGTGTATGGATTGCACCATGGCCAGATCGATAGGATTGGTGGCGATATCTTTTACAAATGCGCCGTCTATCTTTATAAAATCCACCGGCAGGTTTTTCAGGTAGGCGAAGGAGGACATGCCGCTGCCGAAATCATCCAGCATAAAGCGGCAACCAACGGCCTTGAGCGCCGTCATCAACGCTACGGTGTTGGAGAGGTTGACGATAGCGGAGGTTTCGGTAATCTCGAAGCAAAAGGCTTGTGGTGGTACCCCTTGGATGGCCAATTGCTCCCGAATAAAGCCCAGCAGGCTTTTATCACCTAGCGAAACGCCGGATAGATTAATGCTGAAGACACAGTCGCATTCACCATGAATGTTATCCAGCAACTGACGGTAAGTAGAAAACGTATTGCGTATCACCCAGCGGTCGATGTTGGCCATCAGGTGATAACGCTCTGCTGCCGGGATGAAGGCCATGGGTGGGATAATTTTGCCGTTAACATCGATCATGCATAGCAGAATCTCGAAATAGCGCCGGTCGTCGTCACAGTTTTTGAGTGGCAAGATGGGTTGGCAATTGAGACGGAAGCGGTCTTCCTCCATAGCGCGGGTAATGCGTCCGAGCCATTCCATTTCCCCGTGACGCCTGACAATGTCGTCATCCAGTGGGCGGAACAAGTGGATGCGGTTACGGCCATTGTCCTTGGCAGCATAACAGGCTGTATCTGCCGCGCTCATGATGCTGTTTATGTTTTCGACATCCGGAGTAATGGCGACCATACCGATGCTTATACCCAAGCTGAAAATCTTGTCAAGGTGGACAAAGCGGAAATCCTGCACCATTTCGCGCAATTCTTCCGTAATTTTATAAGCATCAGGAGTCAGGCAGTTTTCCAGCAGCAGGCCGAATTCGTCGCCACCCAACCGCGCCAGCGTATCGCGTTCGCGCACCCGGTTGCCAAGTATCAGGCTGATCTGCCTTAGTAGCTCGTCTCCCGCACTATGGCCGCAAGTGTCGTTGACCACTTTGAACTGATCCAGGTCCATATAGCAGAACACATGATGTGTTCCATGATCCTGCGAATTTTTTAGAACGTGTTCAAGCCGACGTTCGAATTCGCGTCGGTTGACCAAACCGGTGAGGGCGTCGTGATGCGCTTGATAGCTAAGCTGGTGCGTGGCCTCTTTAATGCGATCCTGCATGCCATCATGCGCCTGCTTCAAACGTAGCGTCATGTTGTTAAAGCCGCGCTCCAGGATTTGCATATCACCGCTCGAATTCTCAGGAACGCGCCAATGCAAATGGCCTTTGCCCAACTCGCTTACTGCCACGGCTAGCGATTTGATCGGGAGGGTAATACCGCGTCCGATACGCCAGGCCAGCAGGCCACTGACAATCAGACCGCCGAGTGCAATGAGCAGGTTGTTGTTGATGAGCGAGGATTTCAGAGTGGTTAAACCGTGCGTGCTCAGTGATACGTATACCCGGCCAATAACACTTGTATTTTGCGCTTCGCCTGAAGTTGCGGCTGACGGGGTGAGTATGGCGTAATCGTCGATTTCTACCTGACTACGGAGTATGGGCGCGCTGAATATGACAGTATCTCCAACATGCCACTCGTTCAGTTTTTTCGAATAAGCATTCCGGGTGATGCTCACCGGAATAGGGCTGCCGGTCACCGCGAGGGTGTGCCCCGTGTTGTCGGTAATTAATATGGAACTGGTGTCACCTTCGTGCGCCATGACTTGCTGAAGCAGCGGCTGCAAAATCGTGTAATTCCCGGACATCACCGCATATTCACTGGCAGGCGCAAGCTGGGTGGCAATTATGCGTCCGCGTTCGTGTAGTGCGTCGTCCAGGGCGTTGAGGCTGTTCGTAATCGAATAGCTGGTCAACAGTATGGCAATAATCATGGTTGGTATAGTGGCGAGAAGTAACACGCGTGAATTGATGCCTAGATTTTTCATGGCAATTGCCTTTCTATTCGCGACAACATTTCGGATAAAGCGCTTTCATCCTCCATCTCGATGCCGAGCGAGCGGGCGACCTGTCGATTGGTATCAACAGAGAAATATTTGGGGGCTTGAGGCGGCGGTAAGCTGGTTGGAGTTTTAACTGCAATCAGGCGTATTACTTCAGCCGTTTGTTTGGCGATCTGGCGCGGAGTACTGTAAACCGCGGCTAAAGCGCCTGCACGGACATAGGCTTGAGAAAAGCCGATGATCGGTTTCTTATAGCGATAACTGGTTAGTAGTATGGTCTGCACAGTTTCACGGTTATAAACAACGAGGTCGGGCACGGCTAGCAGCGCTGTGCTTCCTTCCAGCACGCGCCGCAGTTTTGGCATCAGTTCTGACGTTGAATTAACGTTTTCTTGCAATATGCTCAGGCCGCTCTGTCGTGCCGCCTGCTGCAAATTGCTACTGAGTGACTGGGACACTGGACCAAAAAGCACACCAATATTGGTGACTGATGGTATGGAGGCTTTAAGCAGGGCTATTTGTCTTGGAAAGGGCTGGTCCAGCACGATCGCGCTGAAAGTGCGCGGGTTGCGTTTACTGTCAGCTAGAATTTTTTCAAAAGAAGACTGGGGTACCAGCACACCCAGCACCGGTAGCTTGACATCGAGCTTGCTTGCATAGAGCAAAGCTTGCACGCCAACGGCTACCAGCAAGTCATCTTCACCAATAGCGATGCGGTTATTGGCTAAATCTGACTCAGTGACGACCTTTACCGGTAGCTTGGAGTTAAGGTTTTGCGGAAACTCGGTTTTGACTTGGTCGAGAAACTCATGGACAGTTGCCTCTGGCGTGCTGATCAGTATGGTTATGCCGTCCAGTGCCGAAGCCGATAGCGGCATCCAGCACAACGATAATGTCATGCATAAGTAGATATACGCCTTGAATGGTGCGCTTATTTTTGAAAGCGGTAGACAAATAGCCAAAGGACTAAAAATCCAGCTTCAAATTAACATAAGCTCGTCGGCTCATGACATTGTATTCAGCGAATTCCCGATATTGGCTGTTGAACAGGTTTTGCACCGTACCGGAAATTTCGCCACGCCAGCGGCCACTTTCAAAATCGCGCGCTAAACGCGTATCCCAATGCTGTGCGTATCCCACGGGGCCGCCATCACCTAACATTGATGCTGCACTGGTCTCGTAATAAGCCAGGCTGCCATTCCAGCGCGTGTTGAATCGATGGCTCAGCAACGCGCTGATTGTAGTTGTCGGCATCGAGTCCAGAAAATCGCGCTCTACCTCCGTTTTGTCGCCATGAATGCTTACGTGCGCGTAGTTGGCAATTAATCGGGTGCCGCCGATTCGCCATTGCATCTGGCTTTCGAAGCCATTCACCACTACCGCGCCTTGATTGATATATGTGCCGGGAACAGGGGCGCCTGGAATTTTTGTAAATCCGGTTGGAACAAAATAAGGCTTTTTAACTTTGACGCGCTGAATCAAATCATCAATTGAATCACTAAACAGCCGCGCATCAAGTGATAGGCTGCCGAATGCTCCCAGATATCCGATTTCGCGCGACAAGATATGCTCTGGAGTCAGGCCGCCGCCATCGCGAAAAAACTCTTGCATAAAGGTTAACCCAGGGATCTTGGTGGGAATGATGACACTGGAGTGAAATTTTTCTTCAAGATAAGTCGGCGTGCGAGTTGCACTGGAAATACCGATTCTGATCGTATGCTGTGGCGCGAGCTTGAAGTTGATGCTGGCGCGCGGCGTAATATCGTTGCCCGTGGTATCGTTATTTTCCAGCATGGCGCCGGCATTGACGACAAGGTAATTCACGGGGTGCCATTCAAATTGGCCGAATGCACGCGCCAGATGGAATGCACTCGTTTTTGTCGTGCCCAGAAAATTGGGAGCATAAGTTCTGTCCAAGCGCAGGTTGCCACCCCAGACTAAACGCACGGTTTCCAGTGGTGCAAAGGTATGCTGGGCTTCCAAATCAAAGCGTTCGTTCCGTACATCATTGTTGATATATAACCTGGAGTTTACGAGCGGCACCGGTTTGAAAAGCGAGGTTAGATCACTTGAAACTACGGGATCATTGGATTCATCAACAGAGTGGTAAGCCTGTATGGATAAATCACTGTCCTGACTCAGATTACGTCGCCAGCGTGCGAGCTGGAAATAGCTATATACTTCCTTGGTGCGCGGCCTAAAGAGAACGGTATCCCAATTTTCATCACCTTCCTCGCGGTCGCCACCGCTGTAACCAAATTGAAATTCGAACTCATCCTTATTGCTGATACGGTAATCGGCACGTGCTGAAATCATTTTGGTACGTTTGTAATCATTACGGTTTTGCAAGCCATCGTCCTCGCGGTAACCCGTCGTGATGCGATAACTCAGGTCATTCGTGTTGCCGCCATAACGATAAAACGCCTCGTTCCGGCCATTGCCATGCGTGAATGAAGCCGATGAGCCTTTTGCTTCCGAAGAGTGTTGCGTAATGATATTAATCACGCCTAGAAATGCATTGGCACCGTAGCTTGCCGCATTTGGGCCGCGCGTGACTTCGATGCGGTCTATGTCGTTAAGCGCCAGCGGCAGATCGCTCCATTGTACGCCACCATAGAGCGGCTCATAGACTGTGCGGCCGTCAATCAAGACCTGCATGCGACGTGAATAAGCATCTGTCATGCCGTGATAGCTGACTACAGGGTTGACGGTCTGGAAAATACCAGCGTTACTGCCGACATAAAAGCCGGGAACCAGGCGGAAAATATCCGGCAAATCAATTATGCCGCTTGCGCGTATGGTTTCGCGATCAATGATGGTCACGGCGGAGGGGGCGTCAGACAGCGGTTGTGACAGACGCGATACCGTGAGTACTTTAGGTACATCGTCAAAATAAGCATCCTCTGATATCAGATCAGAAGCCTTTGCAGGATCGCCGGCCTGTACGCAACGAATGCACAGCAACAGGCAGGCAGCCAATGTTCTTACAAGCATGGCTATTCCCTTGTGTTACTGTTGGTCTGAGATTAGATCGGGCGGAATTACTGCGCGCAATACGGTATGCGCGCCTTCTTCCCGCACGCGGCTTGAGAGCCACCAGACGCTACCTTTTTTAACACTCCAGTACGTTGCTTTGCCTGTGAGCGCGAGAGCCGCCGCCATGCCCAATGATGGCTGGTGGCCTATAATCAGCACCGTACCCTCGGCATCCGGCCAGCCGGCAGCTTTTAATATCGCATCTGCTCTGGCGCCGGGGGCAATGTCATCACGCGTGATAAAATCAGCACGCAGAACTAAAGCTGTCTGTTGAGCACGGGTGGCAGGACTTGCCAGAATACGTGTTCCTTGTGGCAGGCGCGGCTTGAGCCAGTTGGCGATAGTCTCTGCCTGTGCGTGGCCTTTGGGCGTGAGCTCGCGTTGCATGTCAGGAATGCTGTCGGTAGCCTCGGCATGCCGCCAGAGTAGTAGTTCCATATTATTTTTATCCCCCGATTCAAAGGGTATCTTAACCGCGGCTTTTGTTGAACGGAAGTGGCATCTGCATGAATTGTCATCTATACCTTGCGCTAAGCCCTGCGCAACTGGCCGAGTCCGCTTTTCCTCAGCCCGCTCTGGAGCGGCTATTGGCAGTTGGCGGCATTAAAAACACACGGGAATTATTCGGGATTGCGTTGTGTCGCGCCTTTGGCATTGCACAACAGCATGACTGGCCTATAGCGCCATTGTCCTGGCTGGGGGAGGGTAATGACCCGGCCAGCTTTTACTGGCTGTGTGCCGACCCCGTGCATTTTCAGCTGCAACGCGACTATTTTTCGCTGTCCTATCCTGCTCCGCTTGCGTTAACCGCCATGGAGTCGGAATCCTTGCTCGAGACTCTGAACCGGCATTTCCTGCAGGATGGCTTGCATTTTTTCTCAACGCGCTCATCCTTTTCCTCGCATTCGGGCCGCTGGTATTTGCGGCTGGAAGAGACGCCAAAAATCAGGACGAGCCTGGCCATGAACGTGGTTGGACGCGATGTTATTACCTTTCTGCCGCAAGGAGAGCAGGCCGCGCAGTGGAATCACACACTTAACGAAATACAGATGCTGTTGCATGATCACCCCGTGAATCAGGCGCGTGAGGCGAATGGTGAATTACCCGTGAATAGTTTATGGCTCTCCGGTGGTGGCGTGTTGCCAGGCAACGCCGTGCCTGACGATAAGCCGGGCTCCAACATCATGTTTACCGACCATCCCTTGGCCAAAGGCATGGCGCGGGTCGCTGATTTTCCTTGTTTCGATCTGCCGGAAAATGCAAAGGCGCTGTCAAGCTCGACTCAAGAGGATGTCTGGTTGGTTCTGGATGACGCCGATGAAGCTGAGTCCAAGTGGTTTGTGCCTTTGCTCACAGGCTTGCGTGAAGGAAATATCCGGCAATTAAGCCTGAATTTTGTCTTGGCCGATCAGATGCTGAATGTGCTTATCCAGCCACGGGATCTATGGAAATTCTGGCGCAAGCCCAAGTCATTGAAAGCCTGTTTTGCATTGAGCCCGGCATGGTAAATATTGTTCAGCGCAGCTTTAGTGCAGCATCGGTAACTACGCTTACCGCCAGCGGGATATCTCCGGCATTGGCGAGGATACTGGCGGCTCGTGGTATTGAGACGCCATCACAGCTTGAATCAAGCTTAAGTGGATTGATTGCGCCAGAGAAGCTGACCAATAGCGCCCCAATGGCCAATTTGCTGGCTGATGCCATTGAGCAGGAGAAAAGCCTGCTGGTCATTGGCGATTACGATGCTGATGGCGCAACAGCAACGGCGGTAGCCGTACGCGGCTTACGCAGCATGGGTGCTCAAGTCGACTATCTGGTGCCGAACCGCTTTGAATATGGCTACGGGCTTACGCCGGAGATTGTTGCCCTGGCAGCCACGCGCGGCCCAGACATTATTATTACCGTAGATAACGGCATCGCCAGTGTTGACGGCGTGCAGGCGGCCAATAGCCTGGGTATCACCGTGCTGGTGACCGATCATCACCTGCCCGGCGATGAACTGCCGCAGGCTGCGTGCATACTGAATCCTAATCAGCATGGCTGTGATTTTCCCAGTAAAAATCTGGCTGGAGTGGGTGTGATTTTTTATGCGTTGCTGGCCTTGCGGGCTGAGCTGCGCCAGCGGGGAAGATTTGCCGATAAATCGGAACCCAATCTGACGGAGCTGCTGGATCTGGTCGCGCTCGGTACCGTAGCTGACCTGGTCAGGCTCGATGACAACAACCGCATACTGGTTGAGCAAGGCTTGCGCCGTATTCGTGCGGGTAAATGCTGTCCTGCAATAAGCGCATTGCTTAAGCTGGCGGGACGCGGTTCTGCACGTGTGAGCGCACAGGACCTGGGTTTTAGCGTGGGACCAAGGCTTAATGCGGCTGGCAGGCTGGATGATATGTCGCTGGGGATTGCCTGCTTGCTGGCGGATGATGAAACCGAGGCGCAACGCATGGCACAGCTGTTAAATGAGCTCAATCTGGCGCGACGTAATATCGAAGCTGAGATGCAGGATACCGCGGCGATGGCTTTGGAGGAAATTGATTGCACAGGCCGCTACAGCTTGAGTCTGTATAACGCGGAATGGCATCAGGGCGTGATCGGCATTCTGGCTTCACGCATCAAGGAGCGCTATCACCGCCCTGTTATCGCTTTTGCCCGAGCTGGCGAAACAGGAGCAGATGGCAAAACTCAGCTCAAGGGCTCTGGTCGCTCCATCAGTGGCTTGCATTTGCGCGATGCACTGGATTTGCTTTCCAAACGGCAGCCTGATCTCTTGCTGCGTTTTGGCGGTCACGCGATGGCAGCCGGGCTGACCATACACGAAACTGAGTTCGAGCGCTTCAATGCGGCCTTTGAGGCCGTGGTTGCTGGCTGGTTAACGCCAGCCGATCTCGAAACTATCATTGAGGTGGATGGCCAGCTTGATGTGCATGACATCCACCTGGAAATGGCTAGCGCACTTGAGCGTCAGGTATGGGGACAAGGTTTTCCGCAGCCTGCCTTTTGCGACACATTCAGCGTAGTCGAACAGCGCGTGGTGGGCGAACGCCACCTGAAAATGACACTGGCAAAACAAGGACGGCGTTTTGACGCGATCTTCTTTCAGCAGCAGGAGTTTTTACCGAAAGATATCCTTGCGGTCTATCAGTTGCAGACCAACCAATATAATGACGTCCAGTCCGTACAGCTCTGTTTGCGGCATTGGCAGACAGTTTCCTGACGTAGCTGCGCGTTGACCGTATGGCGCGGCACACGGTAAAATCCAGAAAAATTTGGGGTTAAAAATCTGATGCGTCGCAAGTTGGTTGTAGGCAATTGGAAGATGCATGGGAGCCTAGTACAAAACAAAGAGTTGATGACGAGCTTGATTGCTGGCCTGCGTGATCTGAAAAACGCCGATTTTGCTGTGTGCGTGCCGCATCCCTACTTATTCCAGGCGCAATCCCTGTTACAGGGAACCAATATTGCGTGGGGCGGACAAAATGTGAGTCAATACGAAGAGGGGGCTCATACGGGCGCAGTTTCTGCGCGTATGCTTACTGATTTTGGCTGTACTTACGCCATTATTGGTCACTCCGAACGCCGCTCCCTGATTCATGAAACCAATATTAGTGCTGCTGCCAGCTTCGGCGCAGCACTTAAAGCGGGGCTTACGCCTATATTTTGTGTGGGGGAAACCCTGCAGGAGCATCGGGCAGGCGAAGCGCAAGCGGTGGTGGCCAATCAGATGAATGCCATATTGGACACTTTGGGGGCGCACGTGTTTTCAAAGGCAGTACAGCGCAGAGCGGTGCTTGCTTACGAGCCGGTTTGGGCAATAGGTACTGGCAATACTGCGACCCCGGAGCAAGCCCAGGCCATGCATGTATTTATCCGTAACAGGGTGGCGGAGCATGATCCGGGTGTGGCCGCCAGGGTGAGAATCATATACGGGGGTAGCGTAAATCCGTCAAATGCGTCACAATTACTAGTTATGCCGGATATAGATGGTGGTTTGATTGGTAGGTGTTCGCTGGACACTAACGAATTTAAGGAAATTTGCCGGGCTGCTTGCTAACAGTTTTCGGTTTGGTCGGGCAGCGGGAATTAGAGAAAAATGGAAACTTTAGTAATGGTGGTGCATGTGCTTGCCGCGCTGGGCGTAATAGGTCTGGTGTTGATGCAGCACGGTAAAGGTGCCGATATGGGCGCTGCCTTCGGTAGCGGTGCATCGGGCAGCCTGTTTGGAGTAAGTGGCTCTTCTAATTTCATGAGTCATGCCACAGCCATTTTCGTCGCGATATTCTTCACCACTAGCATGACGCTGGCTTACCTTTCCAGTCATCGTGGTGAACACTCCAGTGTCATCAATTTACAAAAGAAAGCGACTCAAACTACTGCGCCGGCTGTTAAACCGCAAGATGCCCCAAAACCTGCGGAGCCATCAACAGCCAAGGATGTGCCGCAATAAGTTTAGATTAACCGGGTGTACGATGCCCAAGATTAATGCCGTCGTGGTGGAATTGGTAGACACGCTATCTTGAGGGGGTAGTGGCGAAAGCCGTGAGAGTTCGAGTCTCTCCGTCGGCACCAACATTGATAATAGCTTGGCCAGCTGTAAGGAAAGCTTGGCTAAGCAAAACTGGGATCTGAACGTGCTGGAAAATTACTTTCCTATATTGTTGTTCATTCTCGTCGGCTTGGCAGTCGGCGTAGGCCCTATTGTTCTCGGCAAACTGGCTGCTCCCAGCCGTCCCGATAGCGAAAAAAACTCCCCGTATGAGTGTGGCTTCGAAGCCTTTGAAGATGCACGCATGAAATTCGATGTGCGCTATTATCTTGTCGCTATTCTATTTATCCTGTTTGACCTTGAAATTGCCTTTCTTTTCCCTTGGGCTGTCGTGCTTCGGGAAATCGGCTTGTTTGGCTTTATTGCCATGATGGTGTTCTTGGCCATTCTCGTTGTGGGCTTTATCTATGAATGGATAAAGGGGGCATTGGAATGGGAGTGAACATTGCGAGTGGCAAGCAGGTCCATGCGCGTAGCGTGACATGCGGAAGTCCAAGCATGGCGTTGGGGCGCCGAGCGGGTAATGCTGTGAGTACTGATAATCTATCTGAGGCGGCGGCATGAGCATCGAAGGCGTCATGGAAAAAGGCTTTGTCACCACCACGTTGGATACGGTGATCAATTACACGCGCACTGGTTCGATGTGGCCCATGACGTTTGGTCTGGCCTGTTGCGCGGTGGAAATGATGCATGCCGGTGCAGCACGCTATGACCTTGATCGCTTCGGTATTGTGTTCCGCGGCAGCCCGCGCCAATCCGATGTGATGATAGTGGCTGGCACGCTGGTCAACAAAATGGCACCAGCCTTGCGCAAGGTTTACGACCAAATGGCGGAGCCGCGCTGGGTCATCTCCATGGGTTCCTGTGCCAATGGCGGCGGTTATTATCATTATTCCTATGCCGTGGTGCGCGGTTGCGACCGTATCGTGCCGGTAGACGTGTATGTGCCCGGATGCCCACCTACTGCAGAAGCCTTGCTCTACGGTCTTATTCAGTTGCAAACTAAAATAAAACGTACCAATACGATAGCACGGTAAGAAAAATAATGAACACGCGCTTGGAACGACTATCCGAAAATCTCAAACTTGCACTGGGCAATAAGCTCACCAAGCTTTCTACCGAAGTTGGCGAGATCACCGTTGAGTGTAAAGCCAGCGACCTGCTAACAGTTTGTACTAAGCTACGCGATCATCCAGGGCTTGAATTCAAGCAATTAATGGACCTCTGCGGGGTCGATTACGCGGATTATGACGAGGGTAGCTGGCACGGTTTGCGTTTTGCTGTGGTTTATCATTTTCTTTCTATCAGCCTCAACCAGCGTGTACGCCTGAAAGTATTTGCCGCTGACGATGATTTTCCTGTGCTGGCGACCATGGTCGAGCTCTGGCCGGTAGCCAACTGGTTTGAGCGCGAAGCTTTCGACCTCTATGGCATCATGTTCGATGGCCACCCTGATCTACGTCGCCTGCTTACCGATTATGGTTTTGCCGGTCACCCATTTCGCAAGGACTTCCCCATGATAGGCAATGTCGAGATGCGCTATGACCCAGAGCAGCAGCGCGTGATCTATCAGCCGGTTTCAATCGAGCTGCGTAATAATGTACCTAGAATTATCCGCGATGAGGGCTTCCACCGTGGCTGAAATTCGCAACTACACCATGAACTTTGGCCCGCAGCACCCGGCTGCACACGGCGTGTTGCGTTTGGTGCTGGAACTTGATGGCGAAGTGATCCAGCGCGCTGACCCGCATATCGGCTTGTTGCATCGTGCAACAGAAAAGCTGGCTGAGAACCGCACCTATCTGCAATCCGTACCCTACATGGACAGACTCGATTACGTGTCGATGATGTCCAACGAGCATGCTTATGTGATGGCAATTGAGAAATTGCTGGGTCTGGAAGTGCCGGTGCGTGCGCAATATATCCGTGTGATGTTTGACGAAATTACGCGCCTGCTTAACCACCTGCTATGGCTGGGCGCACATGCGTTGGACTTGGGTGCCATGACGGTATTCTTGTATGCCTTCCGCGAGCGCGAAGATCTGTTTGACTGCTACGAAGCAGTTTCTGGTGCGCGTATGCACGCCGCTTATTATCGCCCGGGCGGTGTCTATCGTGACCTGCCGGGCCTGATGCCGCAGTACGAAGAGTCGCCATTGCGCAGCAAGGCTGATGTTAAGCGGCTTAACGAAAACCGTCAGGGGTCGCTGCTGGATTTCATCGAGGATTTCACAAATCGCTTCCCGACTTATGTGGACGAATACGAAACCTTGCTTACCGATAATCGCATCTGGAAGCAGCGCACCGTAGGCATCGGTGTAGTCAGCCCGGAGCGTGCCCTGGCCCTGGGCTTTAGTGGCCCCATGCTGCGCGGTTCTGGTATTGAATGGGACCTGCGTAAAAAACAGCCTTATGAAGTCTACGATAAGCTGGATTTCGATATTCCAATTGGTGTCAATGGCGACTGCTACGACCGTTATCTCGTGCGTATGGAAGAGTTCCGCCAGTCCAACCGCATTATCAGACAATGCATAGACTGGCTGCGCAAAAACCCGGGCCCGGTCATCACCGATAACAACAAAATTGCGCCGCCACCGCGCGAAGTCATGAAACATGACATGGAATCGTTGATTCATCACTTTAAGCTGTTCACCGAGGGCTTCCATGTTCCGGCTGGCGAGGCTTATGCTGCTGTGGAGCATCCTAAGGGCGAGTTTGGCATTTACCTGATTTCTGATGGCGCTAACAAACCTTATCGCCTGAAAATACGTGCCCCCGGCTTCGCGCATTTGGCGGCGATGGATGAAATGACGCGCGGCCACATGATTGCTGACCTTGTGGCCATTATTGGAACGCAAGATATTGTATTTGGGGAGATTGACCGCTGATGTTGTCTCAAGAATCTTTCGCTAAAATTGATCGCGAATTGACCAAATACCCGCCTGACCGGCGTTTGGCAGCTGTGATATCAGCCTTGCGTATTGCGCAGGAGGAAAAGAGCTGGCTATCCAAGGAAGCCATAGATGAAGTAGCTGATTACCTTGGCATTCCGGCGATTGCGGCTTTGGAAGTCGCAACTTTTTACAATATGTATGATCTGGCACCCGTCGGTAAATACAAGATTACCGTCTGCACCAATATTTCCTGCATGCTGCGTGATGCCGATGTGATTGTGGATCACCTCAACAAGCGCTTGGGCATTGGTTTCAATGAAACTACGCCAGATGGGAAATTTACGCTGAAAGAGGGCGAGTGCATGGGTACCTGCGGTGGTGCGCCGCTATTTCACATTAATAACACGAAAATGTGCGAATTTCTAACCCCGGAAAAGGTGGATGAGATTCTGGGAGGCTTGAAATAATGGCCACTGCAAAAATAGTTGCCCATAGCCTGGAAAAGCAGACCTTGGTCTGTCTGCGCACCATGACCGAGCCGCAGCCGCACACGCTGACTACGTACCTCAAGCTTGGCGGCTATGCGCAGCTCAAGCGTATTGTCACAGAAAAGGTGAAAGCCACTGAAATTATCACGCAAGTCACGATTTCCAATTTGCGCGGCCGCGGTGGTGCGGGCTTCCCGACTGGTCTCAAATGGAGCTTCATGCCGCGCTACTATGACGGCACCAAGTATCTGGTGTGCAACACCGACGAAGGCGAGCCCGGAACGTTCAAAGACCGCGACATCATTCGCTATAACCCGCACCAGTTGATCGAAGGCATGGCCATTGCGGCTTATACCTTGGGCGCACAAGTTGGCTACAACTACATCCACGGCGAAATCTGGGAAGATTATGAAACTTTTGAAGCCGCGCTTGATGAAGCGCGTGCTGCCGGCTATTTGGGACGGAACCTGTTCGGCACTAATTTCAGTTTTGATCTGTTTGCCGTACATGGCTACGGTGCCTACATCTGCGGCGAAGAAACTGCGCTGATCGAATCGATCGAGGGCAAGAAAGGCCAGCCGCGCTTTAAGCCGCCGTTCCCGGCCAGCTATGGCGTTTTCGGCAAGCCGACCAACGTCAACAATACCGAATCCTACACTTCTGTGCCGTGGATATTGCAACACGGTGGCCAGGCGTTTCTAGAGCTGGGTGTGGCCAACTCCGGTGGAACCAAGATTTTTTCCATCTCCGGCCATGTGGAAAAACCGGGCAATTACGAAGTCAATATGGGCATCCCGTTCAGCGAATTGTTGGAAATGGCGGGCGGCATCTGGAAAGGCCGCAAGCTCAAAGCCGTGATTCCGGGCGGGCCTTCGACGGCAGTCATGCCTGCGGCTGCCATTATGAGCGCGACCATGGATTATGATGGGCTGTCCAAGGCGGGTTCCAGCCTGGGCGCGGGCTCCTTGATCGTCATGGATGAAACTACCTGTATGGTGAAGACGCTCAAGCGGCTGTCCTATTTTTTCTTTGAGGAATCCTGCGGCCAGTGCACGCCTTGCCGCGAAGGCACGGGCTGGCTCTACCGCGTAGTCAAGCGCATTGTCGAGGGGCAAGGGCGCATGGAAGATCTGGATTTGCTGACCGATGTCAGCAGCAATATCTCTGGCCGCACCATCTGCGCACTGGGCGAAGCGGCAGCCACGCCGGTATTGAGTTTTATCAAGCATTTCCGGCCGGAATTCGAGTATTACATCCGGCATGGCCGCAGCATGGTTGAGGACGGGGTGAATGCCAGTAGCCTGCAACAGAATACGGTGGAAGTCTAAATATGTTGAACGTAGAAATTGACGGCATCGCGGTCGAAGTCGACCACGGCACCACGATCATCGATGCAGCCGATAAACTCGGCATTGCTATCCCGCGTTTTTGCTATCACAAGAAACTATCGGTTGCGGCCAACTGCCGCATGTGCCTGGTACAGGTAGAGAAATTCAACAAGCCGTTGCCGGCCTGTGCTACGCCGGTGGCCGACGGCATGAAGATTTTTACGCGCTCCAAGGTCGCTGTCGAGGCACAGCAGGGCGTCATGGAATTTCTGCTGATTAACCACCCGCTGGATTGCCCGATCTGCGATCAGGGCGGTGAGTGCGATTTGCAGGATCTGGCCGTGGCCTATGGTGCCAGCGGTTCGCGTTACACTGAAGAAAAGCGCGTGGTGCTGAATAAGAATATCGGTCCGCTGATTGCTACCGATATGACGCGCTGTATCCATTGCACGCGCTGTGTGCGCTTTCTCAAGGAAGTCGGCGGCATGATGGAGTTGGGCTTGATTGGCCGTGGCGAGAATGCGGAAATTACAGCTTATGTAGATAAGAGTGTGGACTCCGAACTATCCGGCAACATTATTGACTTATGCCCGGTGGGCGCCCTGACCAGCAAGCCGTTTCGCTACAAAGCGCGTAACTGGGAACTAACGCGCAGACCAACGATAGCGCCACATGACGGTCTCGGCTCGCATATTGAAGTACAGATTAAGGATAGCCGTGTGTTGCGCGTACTGCCGCGCGAGAAGGAAACCATCAACGAGTGCTGGCTGTCGGATCGCGACCGTTTCTCCTATGAAGGTCTCAATAGCCCTGACCGTCTGACCGTTCCTATGATCAAACACCATGGCGGGTGGCATGAGACAGACTGGAAAACGGCGCTGGAATTCGCTGCTGGGCATATTAAAGAAATATCGCAACAAGATGGTGGTGCACAAATAGGCGTGCTGGTATCGCCCAACAGCACCATGGAAGAAGGCTATCTCGCCAAGAAACTTGCGCGTGGGCTGAAATGCGGCAATATCGATCACCGTCTGCGCCGTAGTGATTTCCGCCTTGATGGTCATTTCCAAGGTACACCGTGGATGGGCTGCAATATTCCTGATTTGCAGGAAATGGATCGCATCCTGGTGATTGGCAGCAATCTGCGTAATGAACATCCTCTACTCAGCCAGCGTATTCGCAAGGCTGTGGCTAATGGGGCCGAGTTATCGCTGATCAATCCGCTGGATGATGACCCGCTCATGCGGGTCACTCACAAGGCGATTTGTACGCCGATTGATATGGTCAATGTGCTGTCTCAAATTCTCAAAGCGATGTCCGGCTTGCAGCGCCTTTCCTTATGCTTGCCGCCTTCGCTTAACCAGTTGCTGGAAGGCGTAAAGGTTTGCGATAACACGCAGGCCATGGCGCGCAGTCTGGCTGGGTTGGGTAAGGATTACGATCTGGTTAGCCCGCGCGTGGGTATTTTTCTTGGCAATATTGCGCAGCATCACCCGCACTATGCAGAGCTATACAGTCTTGCCGAAGCTATCTCATCCTTGTGTGGCGCGACTTTCGGCGTGCTATCCGAAGCAGCCAACCGTGTTGGACTGGATTTAGCCCGAGTGTTACCTGGGCATGAAGCGCTGAATGCCCGCACGATGCTGGAATCGCCGCGTAAGGCTTATCTGCTGGTGAATGTAGAGCCCGAGCTGGATTGCCATAATGCGGCAATGGCGGCTCACGCCATGAAGCAGGCAGAATGTGTGATTGCGCTAACTGCGTACAGGTCGGAGGCGTTACGTGACGCAACTGTGTTGTTGCCGATTGCACCGTTCACCGAGACCTCGGGAACCTTCATGAGTATGGAGGGCCGCGTGCAAAGTTTCGCTGCCGCAGTTAAGCCGCTCGGTGAAACCCGCCCCGCCTGGAAGGTGCTGCGCGTGCTAGGCAATCTGCTGGGCCTGGAAGGTTTCGATTTTGATAATAGCGAGCAGGTAAAAGAAGAAATCTTCGGTGGTGAAAAGCCTTCTGCAGTTGTGTGGAATCGCCTCAACAACAACTTGCGTGAATTGATTGATATCCAGGTCAAAATTAAGACCGATGTGCTGCAGCGCGTGGGTGAAGTACCGCTGTATCAATCAGATAGTATTGTGCGCCGTTCCCCCCCGCTGCAAAAGACTAAATACGCGGCCCAGGCCGTTGCCGGCATGAGCGCCGAGCAGCTTGCCAAACTGAGTTTACAGGATGGCGATGAGGTTATTGTCCAGCAGGGCACTGGTAGCGCAAGGCTGAAAGCCAAATGCGATACCCGCTTGCCTTTAGGTGTGGTTCGGATTGCCGGAGCAAGTGCTGCAACGCTTGAGCTGGGTGATCTGATGGGCGAGATTGTAGTAGAAAAAGCTACAGCGGCAAATGTGAAGGAGCGCACATGATGATGGCGATCCAGAACTTTTTTGGACCAACCTGGCCGGTAGTCTGGACGCTGGCTAAAATTATCGCCATTGTGCTGCCGCTTATGGGTGCGGTTGCCTACCTGACACTGGCAGAGCGCAAGGTGATTGGCTTCATGCAGGTACGCATTGGGCCTAACCGCGTTGGCTATTTCGGGCTGTTGCAGCCGATCGCTGATGGTCTCAAGCTGTTTATGAAAGAAATCATCATCCCGGCAGCTTCCAGCAAGACCTTGTTCCTGCTAGGACCCGTGCTGGTAATTGCTCCAGCATTTGCTGCCTGGGCAGTAGTGCCGTTTGACCTTAACCTGGTACTGGCGGATATCGATGCGAGCCTGCTTTATATTCTGGCAATGACTTCGGTCGGTGTTTACGGTGTGATTATTGCGGGTTGGGCATCCAATTCCAAGTATGCTTTCCTGGGCGCGATGCGCTCCGCCGCGCAGATTGTTTCCTATGAAATCGCTATGGGCTTCGCTCTGGTGGGCGTGCTCATGTGCGCCAATAGCCTTAACCTGGGTAAAATTGTACTGGCCCAGTCTGGCGGCTTCTGGCAATGGTACTGGTTGCCGCTGTTTCCGTTATTTGTTGTTTATTTCATTAGCGCAGTAGCCGAAACTAACCGTGCTCCGTTCGATGTGGCTGAAGGCGAATCAGAAATTGTTGCCGGTTTCCACGTAGAGTATTCCGGCATGGCTTTTGCAGTGTTCTTCCTCGCTGAATATGCCAACATGATATTGGTGTCCATGCTGGCCGTGCTCATGTTCCTGGGAGGCTGGCTATCTCCGGTGTCGTTCTTGCCGGATGGTTTCCCGTGGCTGCTTATCAAAGTGGCATTGATGCTGTTTTTCTTCCTGTGGTTCCGTGCTACCTTCCCACGCTATAGATACGACCAAATCATGCGTTTGGGCTGGAAGGTATTTATCCCGATTACGCTGGTGTGGATAGTGGTTATCGGTGCTTTTATGCAAACACGTTTTGCTTATCTATTCCATTAAGGGTTTGAATATGTTTAATCAAATTAAAACCCTGTTATCCAGCCTGATGCTGGTGGAAATACTCAAAGGCATGTGGCTTACCGGGCGATATTTGTTCGCGCGCAAGATTACTATTCAGTATCCGGAAGAGCGCACGCCGATGTCGCCACGCTTCCGTGGCCTACATGCCTTACGCCGCTATCCCAACGGCGAAGAACGTTGCATAGCCTGCAAGCTGTGCGAGGCAGTTTGTCCGGCACTGGCTATCACTATTGAATCCGAGCAGCGCGACGATGGTACGCGCCGCACCACGCGCTATGACATCGACCTAACTAAATGCATATTCTGCGGCATGTGCGAAGAATCTTGTCCGGTCGATTCGATTGTAGAGACCCGTATTTTTGATTACCACGGTGAAAAGCGCGGAGATCTGGTATACACCAAGGAAATGCTGCTGGCCGTAGGCGATAAATATGAAGGCCAGATAGCTGCTGACCGTGCCGCAGACGCGAAATATAGATAGATGCAAAGTATATATAGGATGGTCATGCCCAATACCACTAACCAGAATAACAAGAACTAGAGAATGATATTTCAAGATTACGTATTCTATTTCCTCGCAGTGATACTGCTATTCGCTGGCCTGCGCGTGATTACCGCACGCAATCCGGTGCATGCCGCGCTTTTTCTGGTGCTGGCCTTCTTTACCGCAGCTGGTATCTGGCTTTTGCTGGAGGCCGAGTTCCTGGCTATTGCCTTGGTGTTGGTCTACGTAGGTGCGGTCATGGTCTTGTTCCTGTTTGTGGTCATGATGCTGGACATTAATCTGGACAAGTTGCGTGAAGGATTCTGGGCTTACCTGCCGATGGCCGGCTTCATAGGTGTGTTGATGGCAGCCGAAATGGTGATGGTGTTAGGCGGCAAGCATTTTGGTGTTGAGCGCGTCTCGGCGCCAGCGTCGCATCCGGCTGACTACAGTAATACAGCCGAACTCGGTCGTCAGCTCTATACCGATTATTTGCTGCCATTTGAGCTGGCGTCAGTGGTGCTTCTGGTCGCCATTATAGCTGCAATCGTGCTCACCTTACGTGAACGCAAAGACTCTAAATTTATCGATCCGGCTGATCAGGTCAAGGTTAAGCGTGCGGATCGCATTCGTATAATCAGCATGAAATTGGAAACGGAACTGCCAGAAGATAAAGCTGAGCATACTGATGGAAAGGAAAAAGCCTGATGGTAAGCCTGTCACATTACCTGGTTTTGGGTTCGCTGCTATTTGCGATCAGCGTGGTTGGCATTTTCCTTAACCGCAAGAACGTCATTATCCTGCTGATGGCGATTGAGCTCATGCTGCTTGCGGTAAATCTTAATTTTATTGCCTTCTCACATTACCTCAACGATATCGCTGGTCAGATTTTCGTGTTTTTTATTTTGACCGTAGCCGCTGCTGAGGCAGCGATTGGTTTGGCAATCCTGGTTGTCCTGTTCAGAAAATTGAAAACAATTAATGTTGATGATTTAGATAGTCTCAAGGGGTAAGAACAATAACATGACCGCGATGCAAAAAATCTACCTATTGATCCCGCTGTTGCCATTGCTGGCGGCCGTGATCGTTGGCCTGTTTGGCCGCATGCTGCCACGCGCCAGTGCCCATTGGCTGACTATTGCTGGCGTGGCAGCATCCTGTGTATTGTCGTTCTACGTATTTGCTGACGTTTTGCATGGCCATGTTTTCAACGGCACGGTTTACACTTGGCTTACCAGCGGTGGCACCAGTATAGAAGTGGGATTTCTAATCGATAAGCTGACTGCGGTAATGATGGTCGTAGTGACTTTTATCTCATTGATGGTACATATCTACACTATAGGCTATATGAAGGAAGATCCTGGCTACAGCCGCTTCTTCAGCTATATATCGTTGTTCACCTTCTCCATGCTGATGCTGGTGATGGCCAACAACTTCATGCAACTATTCTTCGGTTGGGAGACAGTGGGGCTGGTATCATATCTGCTGATCGGCTTCTGGTATACGCGCCCAACCGCTATCTACGCCAATCTCAAGGCATTCCTGGTAAACCGCGTGGGCGACTTCGGTTTTCTACTTGGCATAGGCCTGGTGTTGCACTACCTGGGCAGTCTTGATTATCAGGCAGTATTTTCCGTGGCTCCGCAATTTGCAGACACCACCATCCAGTTGATTCCTGGCTATGACTGGTCGCTAATGACTGTGACCTGCATCCTGCTGTTCATGGGCGCCATGGGTAAATCCGCGCAAGTGCCACTACATGTCTGGCTACCGGATTCGATGGAAGGCCCGACGCCGATTTCTGCGCTGATCCACGCCGCGACTATGGTGACAGCCGGTATCTTTATGGTGGCGCGCATGTCTCCACTGTTTGAGTTGTCGACTACCGCGCTTTCCACAGTGATGGTGATCGGCGCTATAACTGCATTGTTCATGGGTTTTCTCGGCATCATCCAGAATGATATCAAGCGCGTGGTGGCCTACTCCACGCTCTCACAGCTCGGATATATGACGATTGCGCTGGGCGCATCTGCTTATTCGGTCGCAATTTTTCACCTGATGACGCATGCCTTCTTCAAGGCATTGTTGTTCCTGGGTGCCGGTTCAGTAATCATGGGCATGCACCACGATCAGGACATCCGCAATATGGGGGGACTGCGCAAGTACATGCCTATTACCTGGATCACCTCGCTGATAGCCTCGCTGGCACTGATAGGTACACCGTTTTTCTCCGGCTTCTATTCCAAGGATTCCATCATTGAAGCGGTCAAGCTGTCGCATATTCCGGGTAGCGGTTTTGCTTACTTGGCCGTACTGGCAGGCGTGTTTGTCACCGCGCTGTATTCCTTTCGCATGTACTTCCTGGTATTCCACGGCAAGGAGCGTTTCGGTCTTGATGAGCACGTTGCGCACCACGCTGACCATAATGACGAGGAGTCGGCGAGCGATCACAATCACGGTCTGGCCCCGGGGCAGAAACCACATGAATCACCTTGGGTCGTAACGCTGCCTCTGATTGCATTGGCGATTCCTTCCGCCATCATCGGCTATATCGCGGTAGGCCCCATATTGTTCGACGATTTCTTTCAGGGCGCGATTTATGTGAATAGCGCTGCGCATCCGGTAATGCATGAACTGACCGAGGATTTCCACGGTGCATTTGCCATGGCAATACATGCATTGACTGGCGTACCATTCCTGCTGGCTGCCGCCGGGGTGGGTTTGTCGTGGTTTTTCTATATGAAACGGCCGGATATCCCTGCGGCTATCAAGTCACGTTTTATTATCATCTACAACATCATGGACAACAAGTACGGCTTCGATAGCTTTAACGATAAATTCGTTGCTGCTGGCTCGCGCCTGATTGGTAGCAAGCTCTGGCAGATAGGTGAAGTAAAAATAATTGATGGCTTTTTCGTTAATGGCACCGCCAGGCTCATAGGCCGTATTTCCGGTATTATCCGTCACCTGCAATCAGGCCTGATTTATCACTATGCGTTCGCCATGATTATCGGCGCGTTCCTGATGCTAACCTTCTTCATGAAGATATAATAAAAATGGCCGATTTGCCCATACTCAGTCTTTCTATCTGGGTGCCCGTACTTGCGGGCATTCTGGTACTTTTCACCGGTGATGATAAAAATGCTCGCCTCGCTCGTTGGCTGGCGCTGGCAGGAAGCCTTGCTGGATTCCTCGTCACGCTGCCGCTATATACACGTTTCAATTTTAGCGACGGCGGTTTCCAGTTCCAGGAAAGTTTCCACTGGGTTCCGAGTTTCAATATCAATTACCACCTCGGCGTTGACGGCATCGCTGTACCGCTGATCTTGCTGACCAGTTTCACGACGTTTATTGTAGTAGTTGCCGCTTGGGAGGTTATCCAGAAGCGCGTTGCGCAATATATGGCTACTTTCCTGATTATGTCCGGCCTCATGATAGGTGTGTTCAGCGCACTCGACTCCATTCTCTTTTACGTATTCTGGGAGTCAATGCTGGTCCCCATGTTCCTCGCTATCGGCATCTGGGGTGGGCCGAATCGCGTTTACGCCACCATCAAGTTCTTCCTCTACACGATGATTGGCTCGTTACTGATGCTGGTAGCTTTCATCTACCTGTATTATCAGAGCAATAGCTTCGAGATCGTTGATTACTATCAACTACCGCTGCCACTTAATGCACAGATACTGATTTTCCTCGCGTTCTTTATGGCCTTTGCCGTGAAAGTCCCCATGTGGCCAGTGCATACCTGGTTGCCGGATGCTCACGTTGAAGCTCCTACTGGCGGCTCCGTGGTATTGGCAGCCGTCATGCTTAAACTCGGCGCCTATGGCTTTCTGCGCTATGCCATGCCTATCGCGCCGGATGCGGCAAACTACCTTTCCGGTTTCATGATTACGTTATCCTTGATTGCCATTGTTTACATAGCCTTGGTTGCTTTGGTGCAAAAGGATATGAAAAAACTGATTGCCTATTCATCCATCGCGCACATGGGGTTCGTCACCTTGGGTTTCTTCATTTTCAACCCACTTGGCATGCAGGGCGCGATTGTGCAGATGATCTCGCATGGCTTTGTTTCCGGTGCGTTGTTCCTTTGCGTCGGCGTACTGTATGACCGCGTTCACTCACGCAAAATAGCCGATTACGGTGGCGTAGTGAACACTATGCCAACGTTTGCCGCATTTGCGGTACTGTTCGCCATGGCCAATGTCGGAATGCCAGGTACTTCCGGTTTCGTCGGTGAGTTTCTGGTGATACTGGGCGCGATGCAGGAAAACTTCTGGTTTGCTTTCCTCGCCGCTACCATCCTGATTTTTGGTGCTGCTTATACCTTGTGGCTGATAAAACGTGTGCTTTACGGTGCAGTCGCTAACAAGCACGTAGCTGAGATGCAGGACATCAACAAGCGTGAATTTTTCATACTGGCATTGTTGGCTTTGATGGTCTTGGGATTTGGCGTTTACCCGCAACCAATTACTGAAATAACGCATGCCACTGTCAGCCAATTATTGTCGCATTTGGCGCAGAGCAAACTGCCGCTAGGGATATAAGGCATGGGAATCTTTAGAAATCTAGGTTTATGGGATGAAGCACAAGGGGTCGCGCAGCGAATGACGAAGGCATATCAATTGGTTGGACGAGAAATGCGCGAGCGCGCAAGGCAGCGATTTGCCCATGAAAATGGACTTATAAAGGTTTCCAGATGAATGCCATACAATACGACCTCATCGCCGCGTTGCCCGAAATGCTCGTGCTTACTATGGCGATGTTTATTCTGTTGCTGGATTTATTCCTCAAGCCAAGTAATCGCTTTCTGATCTATATTTTCGCGCAGATTACCCTGCTCGGCGCTGCCTTTATTACCGTGTCCACGCACAGCCCGGCTGTCGGATACTTCTTCAGCGGCATGTTTGTGGATGATGCCCTATCCGATGTGCTCAAGTTAATGATCTATCTGGCGACTTCCATGCTGCTGGTCTACACCCGCAGCTATATTAGCTTACGCGGCATGTATCGTGGCGAGTTCTATGCACTTGTGCTGTTTGCCATGGTGGGCATGATGATCATGGTTTCAGGCCAGAATTTTCTCACGCTCTATATGGGCTTGGAGCTGCTGTCGCTCTGCCTCTATACGCTGGTTGCGTTGGACCGCGATAATCCGCGCGCGACCGAAGCCGCCATGAAATACTTTGTGCTGGGCGCGCTGGCTTCCGGTATGTTGTTGTATGGCATGTCCATGCTCTATGGCGTTACCGGCAGCCTGAATATCTCTGAAGTCGCCAGTGCGCTACTCAATGGCGTGCCGGATCATGCCGTACTGATACTTGGCCTGGTATTTATTGTTTCTGGCCTGGCATTCAAACTGGGCGCCGTGCCATTCCATATGTGGGTGCCCGATGTCTATCAGGGATCACCTACCGCTATTACGCTGTTCATAGGCTCGGTGCCCGAACTAGCCGCATTTGCTTTTGTCATGCGCTTGCTGGTTCAGGGCTTGTACGTGCTGGCCGTGGATTGGCAGGGCATGCTGATTATCATGGCGGTGCTGTCAATCACGATTGGTAACATTACCGCTATTGCCCAAACCAATTTGAAGCGCATGCTGGCATATTCCACCATTGCACATGTCGGCTTTTTGCTATATGGATTCATGAGCGCTAGCATTAACGGTTATATGTCAGCCATGTTCTATGTATCGGCCTATGTGTTGATGTCGCTGGCTGCTTTCGGCATGATTCTGCTGCTGTCGCGTAAGGGTTTCGAGGCTGAGAACCTGGATGATCTCAAGGGCCTTAACCAGCGCAGTCCTTGGTATGCTTTTTTAATGCTCATCGTCATGTTCTCCATGGCAGGTATACCGCCCACCTTGGGTTTCTATGCCAAATTTGTTGTACTACAGGCCGCGCTGCAGGCAGGTTTTATCTGGTTAGTGGTTTTCGCCGTGCTCATGGCCGTGGTCGGCGCGTTCTATTATCTGCGTGTTGTTAAGCTTATGTATTTTGACGAACCGCAGGACCGCAGCCCTATTGTTGCCTCGGGTGATATGAACATGATCCTGAGCGTGAATGCGCTAGGCTTGCTGGCGCTAGGTCTGATGCCGCAACGGCTAATGGACATATGTGCATACGCTATTACGCATAGCCTGCAATAATTCGAAAATGCAGATGTTCGTCGCTACACTGTGTGGCTTGTAATGCCATTAGGCAATTTATTGACGATGGCATTGGTGAGAGCCATGGCAACCCGATGGGCTTAGAATTTTGTATTTTCAGGCTGAATACTGATGACTAATCTTGTTTTATTGTTACTGGCTTTGCTTGCTGCCAATTTCCCTTGGTTTTCCGAGCGCGTGTTTTATGTGATTCCATTAAAGCATCACCCTAAGGTATTAGGCTGGTGCGTGCTTGAACTCATTGTGCTGTACTTCGTGCTGGGTGCAATTGCCTTTTACGCCGAAGGCGCCACCATGGGGCAAGTGGCGCCGCAAAAATGGGAATTCTACGCAGTAACCGCCTGCCTGTTCCTGGTGTTTGCCTTCCCCGGCTTCGTGTACCGCTATTTCTGGAAGAAATGAAGCAGGCTGGTATCATGAACACAGGCTTAACCGAAACCTGTATTTCTTCCGAAACCCTGGTAGAAGGCAAGTTGCTCCTCGCCAAGTGCGATAGTGTGCGCTTGCTAGACGGTCGCGTAACCCAGCGCGAATATATCGTGCATCCTGGCGCGGTGCTGGTAATTCCTATACTGGCGGACGGTCGCCTGGTGATGGAACGGCAGTTCCGCTATCCGCTCAGACAAACTTTCATCGAACTGCCAGCAGGCAAGATCGATGCTGGCGAAGACCCCTTGTTCACAGGTCAACGCGAACTGCTGGAAGAGACCGGCTACACGGCTGGCGACTGGCAATTCCTTGCCAAGCTGCATCCTTGCATCGGCTATTCGGACGAAGTCATTCACATTTATCTGGCACGCGAGCTTACACTCGGACAGCACAAGCGTGATGAGGATGAGCTGCTGGAAATTTTCAGCATGAGCCTGCTGGAGGCGATGGAAGCCGTACGCCGCGGTGAAATCACGGATGGCAAAACCATGGTCGCTCTGTTTTGGGCAGAAAAGCATCTCAACGGTGCTTGGCCATTGCCACCAGGTTGAACATACCTGACTTGATGCGTCATGCACGAAACCTATCGCCAAAGCCGCATGTAAAGTAGTTGTCACCGCAGTGCGCGAGCATCTGAAATGCTCGGCCGTATTCCAGTCGCCAGATACCAAAGTAAACCAATCACTGCCTGATGCGTTATTAGCGTGGTACCGGTGGAATATCGGCAGAAAAGGAGTTAAACCATGAAACAGATTCATTTTGCATTACTCGGGCTGGCTCTTGCATTAGCTGGGACCACCAGCGCTTATGCGCATGATTCGGTTGGCTTTAGCCTCAATTTTGGTGCCCCAGCTTATTATGCCGGGCCGCCAGTTTATTACGCACCACCTCCGGTTGTGTATTACCGTCCGGCACCTGTGTATTACGGTGGTTATTATGGTCCTAGCACCTCTATCCGTTATTACGAGCCGCGACGTAACTGGCGTGACCATGACGATGGCTTTCGTTATGGCGGACGCGGACATCACAGACATGGCTGGCGTGACCGCGATTAATTGAGCGCTGCGTGTGTTGCGCGGACAGCTAACAGAAGTTATTTGCTAAATGACCGAAGGCAGAAGACCGCATTACTACGGTCTTCTGACTTTATAGCTGCGGGATATATCCGACAATCTAAGCGGTAGCTTCCCGGATTGCCATCAGCAGGGCATTCAGATCACTTTCTGCCGTTAGCGGATGCATGACGGTAGTACGCAGCCAGAGCCGGTTTTCGAGCTTTACCTGCGTCAAATGGAAGGCGCCACTCTCCACCAGGGTTTTACGCAGGGCCGCCTGATGCGTATCTAGCGCGGCGTCCTTTAATTTGTGTGCAGGGTGATGACGAAAGCATACAATGTTGGTTTGCGGCTGCATGAGTAGTTCAAAGTCCGGCGCATCCGCCAGTTTTTGCGCCAGCAGCGTTGCCGTAGCAAACACCTGCGCTACCAATCCCCCCAGCTTTTGAACCCCATACAGCGAAAGTGCCGCCCACAGTTTCAAACCCATCATGCGTTTGGTGCATTCCAGTGTGCGGTAGCTGGCGTTGTAAACCTCCTCTGAATCACTGTTACCCTGAAACAGGTACGAAGCTTCCTGTGCAAAGGCGGCATAGCTATGCCGCGGCTCACGGAACAGCACGGCAGAAACGGTAGCTGGCATGTAGAGCAGTTTGTGGCCATCCCACACTACGGAGTCTGCCAGTTCGATCCCATCAAGCAATGCACGATGTGTGGATGAGAGCAGCGCAGAAGCGCCATGTGCGCCATCCACATGGAACCAGAGGTTGTGCTCACGGCAGAATGTGCCAATTTCAAATAATGGGTCTATGCTGCCGGTCGGGGTACAGCCTGCAGTGGCAACCACGGCAAAAGGTTGGGTGCCTAGCCCAAGGCATTCCTGCCAGGCTGCCTGTAGTGCCGCTACATCCATGCGGCCCTGGTCGTCCGTGGCGACTTTGACCACGGCATCCGTACCCAGGCCCATGATGCCTGCTGCACGGCTAACAGAATAGTGCGCATGTTCGCTAGTCAGCAGGCGTAACGGCGCTCCGGCGCTGATGCCCTGTTGCCAGACATCCCAGCCGGCCTGGCTTTGCCGCGCCGCCAGCAATGCTGTGAGATTGGCTTGTGCGCCGCCGGAGGTCAGCACCCCTGCTGAGTCTATCCAGTCCGATGCTTGCCCGCCTATGAGTTCGCCCATCCATTGCAGCACCTGTCTTTCCAGCAGCGTTGCACTGGGGCCGGTTTCGTAGACGGCCATAGCTTGGTTGGTCAGGGCCGCGACCAGATCACACAGGGCGGCAATTGGCAGCGGCGGCGCGACCTGGTGGCCCAGATTGCGTGGATGATGGATATGCAGGCTGGCGGCGAGGATGTCATCGCGCAATGCTGAAATAAAGGCTTTGGGCGTGAGTGTGGCTTGGCTAGGCAAGGGCTTTTGCCATTGCTTAATGGCATATTGCGGTGCTTGCCAATTTAGTACGTCACTTTTGCCTTGCAAATTTTTGTCCAGATAATCAGCCAATAACTCGATGATTACATGGCCGGCACCACGAAATTCTGTGCTGTCGAACATTGCGCGTATTTGTGCCGGGGTGGGGGTGTCATCAAATTGCCTCATTGGCCAGTATCTCGATTTTTTCAGGGGGTAAAAAACTTCCAATAATGGCTACGCCATTAATCAGCTGCTCTGTATTGTGGGCGGTCGGGGCGGGCATATCGTCTGCTATCAACTTAGCGCGCCATTATAACGCTTGGGTGTAGCGATTAGCTGCACATACGTTTGCTTCAAGTAGCGCAATGCGCTAGAATTCGCTCCTCTTCAGGCGCGTAGCTCAGCTGGTTAGAGCACCACCTTGACATGGTGGGGGTCGTTGGTTCGAGTCCAATCGCGCCTACCAAATACTCGAGTATTCAGGTAGTTAAAAAATCAAACTGGCCACCGCAAGGTGGCTTTTTTGTTTTCTATGCCTAGCTCACCTCCCTTGTTTTTACTCCATGCGCTGATAAAAACTTCGGTTCTGGATGTCCAGTCACCTCCCGATTCCTCACCGATTCCTCAAATTCCTGGCATTTAAACGTTGCAGTTTTTGCACACGTTAACTTGCCTAATGGGACTCAGATCCTGCTGGAATGCCGCTGTTAGTCCATTCGGACTATTGGAGCCCTGGTAACGCTAGGGTCTAATGGGTTTCCAACAACTTTAAGCTCTTTGCTTTGACTTATTCGAAAGGAGTAATCCAGAAAATGGCGAGTAAGAAACTTCCAGCGATATTGGCAGTATTGGGCATCTGCGTGATGACCTCATCTAATAGCAATGCCGCAACCCATATGTCGAATGAACCTGGCTACCTAAATATGGCTGTTGAGAAGGATGTTTTCACCAACCCCTTTACTACGGTATCTTCATTTATTGATGACTTTAAAGCTGCACAATTCATTCAAATCAAGTCGGTCAATAATTCTTTTGCATCGAATGATTTGTTTACGGCTCCTCGCAGCCAGCCTGAGACGGGAATAGTGTATGAAGATGCCATCTCCGATACCTATGGCAAGCTGTTGGCAAGCCTGGGGCTGATGGCTTTGATCGCATACCGCCGAAGCTACATATAGCAAGTCTTGAGCAATAAGCAAAAAGGCCCGACAGGGCCTTTTTGCTTATTTGGAAAGGTAAGAGTTTCGGCGTAGTTTGATGATTGCGGGCAATACGATTAAGCCGCCCACTAAATCCGCGGTTAAATCATCGAACCCCGCATGGCGCCCTGATATAAACATTTGGTGAATTTCATCTGCTCCGCCTATGCATAGGACCAGCAGCAATATCAGCACTAAAGGTGTGGCCGGGCAGGCCAGCCCGGCCAGCAGCGCAATGATGCCGAAGGCCATAATATGGACCGCTTTATCCCATGGCGGCGGGAATAGATTACCTGCGCCAGGTTGCTCTCCACCAATGAATATGGCGGCTACCAGCAATATAAGGCAAGCCAAGGCAAACTGGCGCATGAAAACCGGATTAATAGGCGCCATTTTGTCCTTTAAAGACAACCAGGATAGTTTTAAAAATAATGTAGACATCCAGTTTCGGGCTCCAATTGCGCAAGTAATCAATATCATGGTCGATACGCGCCTTCATCTTATCCAGGGTCTCAGTTTCGCCGCGCAGGCCGTTTACCTGAGCCCAGCCGGTGATGCCTGGCTTAACCTTGTGGCGAACCATATAGCCTTTAATCAGTTTCCGGTACATCTCGTTATGTGCTACCGCGTGTGGGCGCGGGCCCACGATACTCATGCGCCCCTGTAAAACATTAAGGAACTGGGGGAGTTCATCCAGAGAGCTCTTACGCAAAAAAGCGCCAAATGGTGTGATGCGTTGATCTTGTTTGGTCGCTTGAGTGACGGTGGCGCCATCCTCGCATACCGTCATTGAGCGGAATTTGTAAACGAGTATTTCTTCTCCATAAAGTCCGTAACGCCGCTGCTTGAAAATGACTGGACCGGGAGATCCAAGCTTTACGCCAATAGCAACTGCAATGAGTACCGGTGAGATCAAAATCAATATCCCCAGTGAGAACACAATGTCTGCAAAGCGTTTAATCAGGCCGTTAAATCCCGTGAAAGGAGTCTCACATACAGCGACAACAGGAATATCATCAACCTGACCTACGCGCCCTTGTATCAAGTCTGCCTGGAACATATCCGGCACGAAGTAAATTGAGGCGGTTGTATCCTTCAACTCGTCAAGCAGCTTCACGATATATGTCTGGTTTGTCACGGGCAATGAAAGATAGATGATATTGACACGATGTTCTTTAACATAAGAGGCAATATCATCCAGACCTCCTAGTATGGGGAAGTCCAGATGATTGGATGGCCCATACTCCTGCGCTTGCTGCCCGTCTACGAAGAAGCCCAGCAATTCCGCCGCAATGTAATCGTTATAAGTCAGTCGCTGTGCCAGGGTCAGTCCTTGCTCATTCATGCCAACAATTACAGTTCGCTTGACGGGGCCTTGCAGTTTGATCAGCATCGGCGCAATCGTGCGCAAGCCTAAAACGGCAACCAGCTGGCATACCGGTGTCAGCCACAACCAGCAGATAATCGCATCGGGCGCAAATAGAGAGAGATACCCGGTAGCAATGCCAAATGTAATCAGCAGGCCCGCTATGATTATCCAGTTGATCAGTATGTTGTTGGCGACTTCCCGTGGCGTCAGATTGATCTTCGAACTGCTTGGGAAAGTTAACGAGAATAAAATGAGTGAGAGTATGAGATAAGCAGGGGCCAGGCCGCCTTCTTGCACCACAGCCACAATCCACAGCGTAAATACAATGACCAGAGGGTCAATCAGGGCTTCGGTAGTATAAAGGATGCTATCGCGTGCGATAGCGATGCCGAACCCATTGCGCCCCAGCGCCGCGGACCTATATTGATGCATTTTGTACAGTCAGTTTGCCAAGTTTGGCTACGGCTTGCGCACGGCTCATGACATCAAGCTTTTTGAAAATGCGCTGCAAATGATTTTTGACCGTGAACGCGCTGATATCCAGGATCATGCCAATTTCATAATTGGTTTTGCCGTTTTGTACCCATTCCATGATTTCCATCTCACGCGTGGATAGTGTGCCGATATAGTGTTCCGGCTGCTCATCCGCAGAGTGGTGGTCATGCACCTGCTCTGGCAGGTGATCAAGCTGCCTCAGCGAGCTGTCGATATAGGGCAGCAAAGCTTCCAGCATGGACATGGAGGAGGTCGGAAGAGCGTTCGACGCGCTCAACAGGACATACAGGCAATCATGTCGTCCTCGTCCGCCCTTGATGGCATGCACCAACGCGGATTTCATGTGCTTGAAGTGGCCGTTTAATGCATTGCGCGCAAGCTCACTATCGTTGAACATGCCCTGATCCATCTTGAGTATGAAAGGCGCCCGCGCGTCATCTTTCCAGTAGTTGAAAAGCCGCTTAAGTAAAGGTGTCAGGTTGGCGTTATGGATTTGCTCGGTTTGAACGCCAGGCAGTGCAGACACAATATCAAAGTAAATTAACCCGAGGGAGAAGTCCCCCCAGGCCGCAATCATGATGTCATGAGGCAAAAACTGCTGCACATTGCCTTGCGACCAAAGCGAAAATTCAAAATGAGAGCGAACCCTCAGTGATTCTTGAATAAGTCCGATGAACTGCGCCATCTGAACATTATCCAGCTCAGTATTTAGTGGCATATTTAATCTTTACTGTTTAATTTTATGATTTGAAGTAGGGCAAGCAGCATTGCTGCCATCAGCCATGCTTGCTCCTCCAGCCCTATCCAGGTCGAAATGACACTGAGATCCATCGGGGCACTGAAACACTCTGCTTTCATGCCGGGCGATGTCTTATAAAGTGCGACAACCAGTATCTGGCGCGAATGAATTGGCACTCAAACATTCCAATGGCCTACATCGTCAACGCGGATTCGGTGATTACACTTACTGCCGCCTAGGTAATGGCAAGGACTGTGCCAACTATTTAAACGATTGATTTAGTTAATTAAAATAACTTTTCTGGGAAATTCCAAGAGGGTGTTAACGTCTGCAAATAGCGACATCAACTTTAAAGCGGTTTATAAGCACATGATTTTATGTAGTTAAATCTGTCGCATCCTGCAGACGCCGCGTTCAAGTGGTTGCTCTATATCAAGAACTCCATTGCAATCCGCTGGCAAACAGTCCTCCTTGTTTTGCGTTAGTCCGTTCGGCCTATTGTTAGGAGGGGCCGGCATAACTAGGATGCACGGACATTGATGTGATGGCGTTCAGTTATATCGAACGGCCATATTGTGTTGATGGCTGCCTTGGATAAGGTCGCCGCGCATAGGTGATTCAAACAAACAGCGTGCGCTATTTTTGCCTATTCCGGTATTTCTTAATTTTATGTCTAGAACTGTTTTGGTTTAAATGGCTGACACCTTGAAACGATTTTATGGAGATCTCGAAGATCTCGGAAGAGCAGATAAATACATTGATGAAATACTGGAGATTATTCACCCCATCCATCTGTTTGATGATTTTAGTGAGGATGAAATAAGAGCCATGTGCCACTACATGCGGTGTTTTGCGGCACCGCGTAATTACGCCTTGCTGGAAGAGGGGAAGGCTGGTGACTATCTTCTGCTGGTGCTTAACGGTACAGCAGTAGCCAGAAGGCAGACCATTGATGCAGGCGTTGAAACAATTGCCGAGATTGCCGTCGGATCAACCTTGGGCGAGATGGCGATGGTGGACGGCAAGCCGCATTTGAGCAGCTGTATTGTAACCGCGCCTATGGATTTTGCCGTGCTTACACGCGATGCCTTGAACAACATCCTGCTGCAGGCGCCTCGATTGGGCAACAAGCTGCTTTTGACCCTGCTGCATTTGATGTCGACGCAGTTGCGTGATGCCAGCAGCCGTTTTTTACCAAGTATTGCTTAGACCAGATGTCATTATCGGTTTGAAATGAGGAGTGTAACGTGATCAGGAAACTATTAAATATATTCGCTTTTGTTGTGACGCTTATGTTTGCATTGGCGGCGCCTGCCGCCCAGGAAAAAACGGATTATCAGCTGGGGGCTGGGGATGCTATTCGCATTACCGTCTTCCAGAATCCCGACCTGACTCTCGAGACTCGCGTTTCCGAGGCGGGCAGCATCACATATCCGCTGATTGGCACGGTGCAGGTCGGTGGGCTTTCTACCACAGCAGCTGAGCAGCTGATTGCGCAAAAGCTGAAGAGCGGCGATTTCGTCAAGAAGCCGCAAATCAATATCTCTCTCATGGAAGTACGCGGCAGTCAGGCCTCGGTAATGGGGCTGGTGAACAAGCCGGGGCGTTTCCCTCTGGAAACGTCAAGTACCCGTCTATCAGAATTAATTGCCATGGCAGGCGGGGTTGCTCCGGATGGCTCGGATGTCGCTGTCGTTGTCGGCAAGCGTGATGGCCAGGCCTTCCGCAAAGAGGTTGATATACCGTCATTATTTTTAAGCGGTAAAAGCGACGACGATATGCTGATAGCTGCCGGAGACGAAATTTATGTGCAACGCGCCCCTATGTTTTATATCTACGGAGAAGCGCAGAAACCAGGGTCTTATCGCATTGAACGCAATATGACCGTGATGCAGGCATTAGCTCAAGGTGGTGGCCCTACCGCACGCGGTACACAGCGCAATATTAAATTGCTTCGGCACCATCCCAATGGCAGCACTGAAGAACTAAGCCCCAAGCTGACAGACCTCGTGCGCCCGGATGATGTGCTTTACGTCCGTGAAAGCCTTTTTTAAAGGTCTGGCATGAATATATCGCAATTATTTCTTAGTCTTAAAGCGCGCATAAAAATTGTCTTGTTCACGTTCTTTATCACGGTGCTTACCGCGACTGTAGTAAGCCTGCTATTACCTAAATCCTATAAAGCCACAACGCAGTTGGTAGCCAATTACAACGGCACGGATTCAGTAACGGGCACGGTCAGCCCATCTCAGTTGACAACCAGTTATATGGCGACGCAGCTAGATATCATCAAAAGTGATAGAACGGCATTGAGCGTGGTGGATGCGCTGCATCTGGTTGATAACCAGCGGATGCGGGAGCAATTCGCGGAGGCTACCAATGGGCGGGGAGAAATGCGGAATTGGCTGGCAGCCAAGCTGACCAAAAAGCTCGAGATTGAACCATCAAGTAACGTGATTCAAATTTCCTTTACTGATACGGACCCCAGCTTTGCGGCTGATATTGCCAATGCTTATGCCAAATCCTATCAAGAGCTTAATACGCAGTTAAAAGTGGGGCCTGCCCAGAAAGCGGCCAGTTATTTTGACCAGCAAACTAAAACATTCAGAGCCAACCTGGCAAAAGCGCAGACCGCGCTCTCCGAATACCAGCAAGCAAAAGGCATCACCAGCGCAGATGAGCGACTGGATGTTGAAAATACCCGTCTTAACGAATTATCAGACGAGCTGGTGAAAGCACAATCCCTGGCGATTGAAGCAAGATCACGTCAGAGAAACACGCTGAACAATGCAAAAGATTCGCCGGATGTTGCTTTAAATCCCGTCGTGCAAAATCTGAGAGTTGATGCTGCAAAGGCGGAATCAAAACTTGTCGAGCTTTCTCATACCCTGGGTCAGAATCATCCTCAATATGAGGCTGCGGCAGATGAGCTCCGCAACATTCAAAGCCAGTTGCAGAATGAAGTCCGCAGAACATCAAACAGCATTGCAGGTACTGCGCAGATCCAGCAGCAGCGTGAAGACGAGCTGCGCACGAAGGTAGCGCAGCAAAAGACAGAGGTACTCAAGCTCAACCGTACTCGCGACGAGTTATCCGTATTGCAGAAAGATGTTGAAACTGCTCAAAAGGCACTAGATGCTGTGACGCAGCGATTCAGCCAGACGAATATAGAAGGTCAATCCAATCAGAGTGATATTGCGGTACTAAGTCTTGCGAAACCACCGACTTGGCCCCGCAGCCCCAGGATCGCACTGAATATTCTGCTGTCTATTTTCCTGGGGGGGCTGCTAGGTGCTGGATTTGGCCTGGCTGCCGAGCTGATGGACCGCAGGGTGCGTAGCAGTGATGATATTGCCGATTTGCTCAAGGTCCCGGTTGTCACGTTGAAAAAAAATAAACCTGCGGTAACAGGATTAAAGCTTTTACCGGGTCAGCCTGGCAAGTTTTCCCCCTCCGCCTAGGAAAATTATGAATATCAGCCATCTCAACCCCAATCCATTACCAGTTTCCACCAGCAATCAGCGGCAATCCACGATAGGCCGGTTGCTGCTGGAGGTGGGCAAGATTACTCCGGAGCAAGTAGAGCAAGTAATCCGGCTACAGCAAAAGACCGGTTTACCTTTTGGCGAGGCTGCCAAAAAGCTGGGCTACGTGGCTGAAGCGGATATTCGGCAAGCGCTTGCCGTTCAATTTGACTACCCTTATTTACAGACCAGCCAGAACGGTTTCAGTAAAGCACTGGTTGCTGCATATCAGCCTTTTTCCCCCCAGGTTGAAGCGCTGCGTGCTTTACGCAGCCAGCTGACGCTGCGTTGGTTTAACCATGGCAATAGCGCATTAGCCGTTGTATCGGCAAACGCCGATGAAGGCTGCAGTGATCTGGCGGCAAACCTGGCAGTCGTGTTTTCACAGCTGGGTGAGCGCACCCTGTTGATAGATGCGAATTTAAGAGCGCCGAGCCAGAAAACCATGTTCAATCTACTTGAACACCGTGGTTTATCAGACATTCTTATCGGTCGCGCGAACATGGAAGTGATCACAAAGATTGATGCCATGCCGGACCTCTCTGTGCTGGGTGCAGGGACTGTGCCGCCTAACCCGCAGGAATTGCTGAATCGTAAAGGCTTTGCAGAGCTCCTTGGCAGGGTCCGGAATCGATATGATGTGGTCATCATTGATACTCCGCCTGCCGTCATTACGTCTGATGCGCAAGCTGTAGCTGCGCGTTGTGGAGGTGCTTTGCTGGTATCACGCCTCAACAAAACGCGTTTATCCGATTTGGCCAATGTGCGGGATCAGTTGCTGGTGAGTGAGGTGCAAATTGTTACCGCCGTCGTCAACGATTTGTAAACGCTTGTCAGGCATAAGGGTTTAAATGGCTTTCGCAGCAATATTAAAATCATCAGGTACGACACTGATGACGACCGTTGCGATCACGGTGATTGGTTTTATTACCTCGGTCATTACGGCACGCGTGCTGGGGCCGGAAGGACGGGGTCTGCTGTCCGGCGCGCTGATGATCGCTACCTTGGCGGCCAACGTCTCACTATTTGGCCTGGCTAACAGTTTTATTTATCACAAAGGGGCAGGCCGTCCATTCAACTATAAGTTGTTTATGGCGGCTTCGCTGGTGTTCGTTGCCGCACTCTCGGTCGTGCTTGGTTTTTTGGGGCTGCAAATAACGGACGAAGCACGTTTGCATGACCAATTATGGCTGATTTTGTGCATGACCGGCGTCACGGCCGCGCAAGGCTATTTTTATGCTTTAAGCCAGTTGCATGACGGGCTGCATTTTTTCAACCTGATGCGCTTGCTGTTGGTGATAGGCAACCTGATATTGCTGCTGGTTTTGCTGCTGGTTTATGACGTAATTGATTTCAAATATATATTGATTACGCAAATGCTGGTAAGTGCCGGCCTCACGCTGCTAGGCATGGTCTGGGCCAAAAAAAACAAGGTATGGGATGGCGTTGCTTCAACAGCACAGCCGGCTACCTGGAAAGACATGCTGGGCTATGGCATCAGCCATCACGGCACCGTGGTGCTGGGTGTGATGCTGGTGAATTTTGACAAGATCACTCTGCTGCATATGGGCACCATTATCGAATACGGTTTTTATGCATTGGCGTTTACCACTTCACGATTGATTGGTGCCGTGCAGGAGGCCATATCTACCGCACTCTATTCACGGTTTGCAGGCAAGGATATCGATGAGCTTTCGCATAATGTGCGCGTCGCCTTCCGCCTGACTTTTGCCCCCATGCTGATTATGGCGGCGATTGGTGCGGCGCTTTCGCCTTGGCTGATTGTTTGGGTGTATGGCGAGTCTTTTGCCTCAACGGCACTTCCGTTTGCTGTTCTGTTGTTCGAGTGTGTGATTTCCGGGGCGAGCTGGACATTGGCCCAGCGTTTCAATGCCGGTGGTCGCCCAGGCCTGGTTTTCGTGCGCCAGTTTATTTCTGTGTTGCCTGTTTTTATGGCGTTGCCGTTTTTGCCTGAACAGAATATCCACGTTTACCTGAGCATGTTGATGCTGCTGGGGGCAATTCTCAGGTTGTCGGTGACGTTGAGCATTTATCCATTGGTATTAAAAGAACGTGTGCCAGACATGCTGCCGACAGCCGCTGACTGTAAGGCGGTATTTGGCTTTTTTGCAAAACGCAGTTTTGGTTGAAGGTGAGCATAGATGCGAGTGATGGAATTCGAGCAAACCCATAGCCCGGAGGTGAGCCATGCGGCACTGATGGCCGACCTTGCAAGCCGGCACGACATCCTGGTCGATTTGATTGGTGACCGGCCTTTGCATTATGTCGATTTTCCTGTGCATGGAAATATCGGCGATTTGCTGATCATGCATGGCACTTTGGCTTTTTTCAGAAAAAACAATCTGGTGCCGAGGTTGAGCGCACCGGCTTTTTCCTATGCAGCGGAATGGATTAACCCAGGTGAAGTTATTGTCTTCCATGGCGGCGGGAACTTTGGCGATTTGTATGCCGAATATGGCATGCAGCCGCTTAGGGAGCATGTCGTCAGCACCAGGCCCGAGAACCGCGTCATTGTTTTGCCGCAGACTATACATTTTTCTTCGGTGGAAGAAAGGCAACGCTCGGCAAAACTGTTCCGTAATCATCCTGATGTGCATATCTGTGTACGGGACCACGCTTCCTACCAGATCGCACAGGAGTTTTCCGATTTTGTTTATTTGTTGCCGGATATGGCGCACCAGCTTTACCGCATCAACCCTGTTGCATCAGCGCAGGCCCTGGGCACGTTGCTGATCAGCCGCATGGATGATGAAAAGAATAATGCCGCTAGCGCCATGCAATTCGATGAAGTAGCAACCACTGATTGGCCGCTGTTGGTCGGGACTAGCGAGCGGCATATTGATGCTTTTCGCCGGGCCATGCGTGTGATGCATAGATTTGGCATGGGCTGGCCTGGCAACAAGGTGCTATCCGGGCTGTGGGCAAGCTACTCGCGCAGGCTGACTGCCAATGCGATCACGCTGTTCTCCGCGCATGAACGCATAGTCACCGACCGTCTGCATGGGCATATTCTGGCTTGCCTGATGGATAAGCCCAATACCGTACTTGATAACAGTTATGGCAAGAATTCAAGTTATGTCAGTGCATGGACTGCCAACAGCGCGCTGGTGTCATTGCAAAAGATTTAGGTTTTATTTTCAGGAAAACACATGGCTACTTTTGATGTATTGCTCCCGGTTAAGAATGGTATCGCCTATCTGGCGGAAGCCATCGACAGTATTTGTCAGCAAACCTATCGTGATTGGCGATTGTTGATATTGGACCACGGGTCTAGCGATGGCAGTCTGGAATTGGCACAGCGCTATGCGGAAGGCGATGCACGGGTCGTAGTCCACTCCGTGCCGGGGGCGCAAGGCTTGTCGGGCTTGCTCAATGCCGGACTGGATTTATGTGATTGCAAGTATGTATTAAGGCAGGACGCGGATGATATTTCATTACCTAACCGCTTGCAGGTACTTGCCCATGTCCTGGATCAGGATAGTGAGCTGACCCTGGTTGGCTCGCTGGGTGATGTGGTGGACGCTGCGGGGCGGAAAATCGGTATCCTCGACATGCCCACAGGACAGCACGGCGTGTTGGTCAGCACGCCATTCCGCACGCCGGTGGCTCACCCCACTGTGGCGATGCGGCTGGATGCAATGCGCCGTCTGGGCGCGCGCTATGGCGTGGATTTTGTCGGTGCCATGCCTGCGGATAAAAGAATGCAAGTGCCGGGGCTGGCTGAGGATTATTTTCTGTTCGGGCAGCTGGCCCTGGTGAGCCGCTGCCTGAATATAGGTCAAAGCCTGATCAAATATCGCTGGCACGGCGCCAATGTGGGTGCGACGAAATATGTCGACCAGACACAGGTGGCACTCAATATTTCGCGCTACCTCATCGAGTCGCTAGCCATCATGCTCGGCATCAATAGTTTCGACCCCGCGCCTTTCTGCAACCATGGTGTGAACCTGATCAATTTTAATGAGCGCACCGATTTTTCCGATGCATATGCGGAAATGCGGCAAATGATGATCAGGGCAATGCCCAATTCTATTGAGCTGCAACGTGAGCTATCCTTCCGCAAAGCCATAGCCAACAGATCAAGACCCATCATGGCAGCCAGGTATTTTGCCCATGTCCAGCAATATGGCAGACACCATGTAGAGTGGCGCACGGTCAGGTCCTGGCTGATCAATGGCTTGAAAAAACAACAGATACTGACACTTACGCCAGCAGGGCTAGCTGCCTAGCAATGGAAAAACTGCAGTACAAGCTGCCAGAGCACCTGAAGCCGATTTTTGGTGGCCTTGCCCTGGTCATCGCCAGCCTGATTACCGGCCTGGGGGCGGTGGCATATGTAGCCATGGTCGAAGGTAATCTGGTTTTAATTTCAGCCTTGCCGTTTGTCGTGGCGATGCTGCTATTTTTAGTCATCGACAAGCGCAAATTGTTTTTGCTGATTTTTCTTTTCCGGGCTTCCGGGGATCTGGTATTTGAGACTTCCAAGTTTGGCGGCGGCTTCGGCCTGGGCGGGCTGATTAATGCGCTCATTATCTTTATTGCAATATTATTCATAATAGAGCGGCCCAGCGGGATTACGCGACGGATGGCCTCGATCTGGGGCGCAGTGTTGCTGGTAGCATTCGCAGCCACTTTTTATGCGCCTGATTTCAGGGATGCTGCGCGTATGTTCCTGGCATTGACCTCATATTGCGCGGTATTTGTCATTGCGTTCTATGTGGTCAGGTCAAAAGCGGACTTTGAGCTTTGCATCACCACCATATTGCTCTCATCCTTGCTGCCCGTGCTGTATGCGTTTGTCGACATCGCCTTGCATGGCGGCACAGCGACTTCTGCCGAAGGGTTCCGCTTACAAAGTACATTCAGCCACCCCAATATCTTTGCGTTCTACCTTGTTTTGAACATTGCACTGCTGTTCTATCGGCTTAAAAGCAGTTTTGTTAACGCAGCGCAGGCAAAACGCTGGGCATTATTCCTGTATATGATCGTATTGCTTGCCCTGCTGATGCTGACCAAGACCCGCAGTGCGTGGGCAGCCTGTTTTGTGGTGTTTGCGGTCTATGGCGTCATGTTTGAGCGCAAATACCTGCTTTATCTGCTGCTGGCCCCGCTGCTGGCGTTGCTTATTCCAAGCGTACGCGACCGTTTGCTGGATTTGGGTAGCGGCAACGAATATGTGCAGTACGCCAAACTCAATTCGTTCGCCTGGCGGGTATTGCTATGGAAGTCCAGTCTTGACTGGATGAGCCCCGCTAATTCCATATTGGGCTATGGCTTGAATGCCTTTAAGCATTATTCCCCGGTGTTTTTCCCCCTGGCTGGCAAGACAAATTTTGGCGCGCACAGTACTTACATCCAGTGGTTTTTTGAGACAGGCATTGTTGGCGTACTTTGTTCAGCCTGGATGTATTGCCGGCTGTTCTTTACCCTGGACATAGGTGCAGGCCAGGCCAGGCTGCGTAGCGCCATTGCCATCATGCTGGTGATTGCATATCTCTTTTTTGCCTTCTCCGACAACATGCTGGATTACCTGGCCTTTAATTGGTATTTCTGGTTCTTCATCGGCGCCGCATGCGCGCTGGCGATGCTGCCTCCGGCAGAAACTCAGGAGGGTACCCAAGAGCAAGCCCCAGAGCAATCCGGCATGACGATGAATAAGAAGCGGGCCGCGCAGAACCATAATTTCCTTAAGAGTAATCGTACACATGCGTCATGACCCTGACTGGTTGGCGGATCTTGGCCGTTATCCCGCTCCCCGGCCTTTTTTCAAGGAGCAATCCATATGGGCGGTGTGGGTATACCGCTTTGGTCGGCGTGTGGATCGTCTCAGGGATGGCTCATGCAAGCGTGTCTTGACGCTGGTGTATTGGCTGTTGTTCCGTCTCACTGAAACAGCGCTGGCCATCAGCATTCCAAAATCCGCAGCGATTGGCCCTGGTTTGCGTATCTGGCATTTTGGCGGAATCTTTATTCACCCGGCAGCCCGCATCGGCGCGCATTGCACCTTGAGGCAGGGCGTCACCATAGGTAACCGCATTGAGGATGGCGCCGTGCCCGTGATAGGGGACAACGTGGAACTCGGCGCCTATGCCCAAGTGCTTGGCGGAGTGCGAGTGGGCAATGACTGCAAAATCGGTGCGATGTCGGTGGTGCTGTGCGACGTGCCTGACGGAGCGACAGCGGTAGGCATTCCCGCCAGGATCATCCTGCCTTCGGCCAACAGCGATGCGCTGCCGTATTGGGTGAGTGATGCATCGAATTTAATTGAAAGGTAGCCCCGTGGGCAAGCTTCGAATCGCGTATTTCATTAATCAATACCCTAAAGTCAGCCATAGCTTTATCCGCAGGGAGATTCTTGCGCTTGAGCGTCAGGGCATTGCCGTCCAGCGCATCGCCCTGCGCGGCTGGGATGCCGAGGTGGTGGATGATGAGGATCTGCGCGAGCGCAAGCAAACCCGCTATGTTCTGCAATCCGGGATTATGGGCTTGTTGCTGCCGAGCATGCGCATGCTTGCAACCCGACCGGTTCGTTTTTTTCAGGCATTGTGGCTGGCGTTGAAAATGGGCGTTCGCGCAGATCGCCCATGGCCTGTTCACCTGATCTATCTGGCGGAGGCATGCCGCATTGTGCCTTGGCTGGAGGAGTTTGGGGCACGCCATGTGCATGCGCATTTTGGAACCAATTCTGCTGAAGTGGTCATGCTGGCAAAGGCGCTTGGAGGCCCTGCTTACAGCTTCACCGTGCATGGGCCTGAGGAGTTTGACAGGCCGGAGTTCCTCAAAATAGGCGAGAAAGTAAAGCATGCGGCTTTTGTTGTTGCCATCAGCTCCTTTGGCCGCAGCCAGCTGTACCGCTGGGTGGAATATGCTGATTGGCCCAAGATAAAAGTCGTGCATTGCGGCCTGGAGCCGGCTTTCCACCGGGCGCCGGTGGTCTCGCTGCCCATGGCGCCTCGTGTCGTATGTGTTGGCCGGTTATGCGAGCAAAAGGGACAGTTGCTGTTGGTGAATGCGGTGAGCCGTCTTGTGCGCAAAGGCGTCAATATTGAGCTGGTACTTGCCGGTGACGGAGAAATGCGCAAGGAAATAGAAGCTTTGATCCAACAGCATAATCTGCAATCCCAAATACGGATTACCGGCTGGATTAGCAGTGAGCAGGTCAAGGAGGAGATACTCGCCGCACGCGGACTGGTGCTCCCCAGTTTTGCCGAAGGCCTGCCGGTCGTGATTATGGAGGCCATGGCCTTGCGCCGGCCGGTCCTTACCACCTATGTGGCTGGCATTCCTGAACTGGTTATTCCTGGCGAAGGTGGCTGGCTTTTCCCAGCAGGGGACGTAGAAGCACTGGCAGCAGTACTGGAGGAATTTCTGGCTACCCCCCTCAGCATGCTTGGACGCATGGGCCAATCCGCCCATGCTCGCGTTCTGCAGCGCCATTCAGCCGATGTTGAAGCGGAAAAGCTGGCCTGGCTTTTTTTCAAAGCGGTGCCCTACGTGCCGGAACCGCTGTCTGACTGGAGGGATAGCCTCATATGATTTTCCTGCAGGCGGTTTTTCTGCTGCTATGCGTGCTGGTGTTCATCCCGGTCTGCCTCTTTGTCCTGCAGGTGGCCATTGCGTTACCGGATGGCTCCAGGAAATCCAGGCAGCACAATCTCGCGTCCGGCTTCCGGCCGTCAATTGCGGTGCTGGTGCCGGCGCATAATGAGTCGAGCGGCCTGACCAGCACCCTGAATGCGATAACCGAACAGCTGCACGCAGGGGATAGTGTTGTGGTCGTGGCGGACAATTGTAGCGACAGCACGGCTGACGTAGCCATTGCAGCCGGTGCAGAAGTCATCGAGCGCAATGATGCCCAGCGCAGGGGTAAGGGCTATGCGCTCGACTACGGCATACGTTACCTGGAAGCTACGCCGCCCGAGGTGGTGATCATTGTGGATGCCGACTGTCTGGTGCACGCCAATGCCTTGAACCTTCTGGCGTGTCAATGTGCCGCTGCCTCAAGGCCTGTTCAGGCCCTGTATCTGATGCATGCTCCGCAGGAGGCGGGCCTTAAGGCCAGGATGGCTGCGTTCGCCTGGGCAGTCAAGAACTGGGCGCGGCCATTGGGTTACCACCGGCTGGGATTGCCATGTCAGTTGATGGGGACAGGTATGGCCTTTCCCTGGCACTTGATTCAAAAAGCGGAATTGGCAAGCGGCCATATTGTTGAAGATTTGAAACTCGGCCTGGATTTTGCCGCAGAAGGCTACGCCCCCCAATTTTGCCCGGAGGCACTGGTGACCAGCGTGTTCCCCCTGAATGCAGAAGGTGTGCAGTCACAACGCACGCGCTGGGAGCACGGGCATTTGGGCATGATGCTCAAAGAAGGTCCCTGTCAACTGATCAAAAGTGTGGGCACGATGAATGGTCGTTTGTTTGCACTGGTCATGGATATGTGCGTACCGCCTTTAGCTTTGCTCACGCTACTGGTAATTGGCTTGAGTGTATTCGGTGCTGTGCTATGGGTTATTACGGGTGAGCCGCTGCCTTGGGGTTCTGCATGGATCAATCTGCTATTGCTGGGGGGCGCAGTGTTATTGGCCTGGGCAAGGTTTGGCCGTGGCATGTTGTCCTTGAGCCATCTGGCTTATGCGCCACTGTATGCCTTGGCTAAAGTACCCTTGTACCTGAAGTTTCTGGTGCAACGTCAAGTCGAGTGGGTGCGCTCGCGGCGAGATGATTCTTAAGGTTTTGATCAATGCGTATGTAAATCTGCTTTTGGGCAGCTCTGAAAGTTCAAGTTTCCAAGCCAGGCAAGACGCGAGCAAAAAATTGCTACGCCGCATATGTTTGATAGGTAAGGAGTAATTTTTTGTGAGCAACGCAGCAGGGCAAGGAAAATTGGATTTTAAAAGATGAGCGCTGAACGATTTAAAGTGCTGGATGGTTGGCGTGCTATTAGTATTCTGCTGGTACTTTCGACGCATCTTTTGCCTCTTGGCCCTAAAGTGTGGCAACTGAATGTTGCCGCAGGGATACTGGGGATGTCGTTGTTTTTTACGCTATCTGGCTTCCTGATTACCCATTTTTTATTGACCCGCTCTGGCATTGTTGATTTTCTGATACGGCGATTTATGCGTATTTTGCCTTTAGCCTGGCTGTATATGGGGCTGGTACTGGCTATTCATCCGGTATCAAGCGAGGCATGGTGGGCGCATTTCCTTTTTTATAGCAATTACCCACCCAAGCCGTTTATTCCGGTAACAGATCATTTGTGGTCGCTGTGTGTCGAGATGCATTTCTATATCGGCATCGCCTTGTTGGTCGGGCTGTTTAAACAAAGAGGATTATTGATAATCCCGGCTTTGTGTATTGCGTTTACTGTACTCAGAATCGTGAATGGCATGCATTATTCAGTCATCACGCATTTTCGCGTGGATGACATCCTTGTGGGTGCTGTACTGGCGCTTATCCATGACGGCAAACTGGGAAGCACGATTCGCCAGTTTTTGAGCCGTGCCAATGTTTTGCTTGTTCTGCCTTTATTACTGATTTCAGCTCATCCGGACTGCGGGTTTATGCATTACCTGCGACCTTATCTTGCGGCATCAGTGGTCGGCATCACGCTTTTCAATCAAGAAAGCCGGTGTATACCGATGCTTAACAATCGTGTTCTGGGCTATATCGCCTCAATTTCTTTTGCGCTCTATGTGATTCATCCCTTTCTCGCTTCAACCTGGCTGGGCAGCGGTGAGCATTGGCAGAAATACGCGAAACGGCCGCTACTGTTTGTCGTGCTGTTTGTGAGCGCACATATTTCCACTTTTTATTACGAGCAAAAGTGGATTGCACTAGGTAAAAGACTTTCGGAAAAACTACGACCACGAGGAGCTTATGAATTTAAATAAGAAAATTACTGTACTGGCGCATTTCCTGGCGATATCTCAACTAACACCCGTTACGGCTTTTGGGCAATCGCTTACTACAGATGCAATCTTCTCGCCTACAAGTTTCTGGTATTCGCCTATCCCGGCAAATGCACCATTGCACGCCAACTCGGCTGCGTTTGTTGCTGAGTTCCTGAGGCAAAAGGCTGCATACTATGGCACGGTGAATATCAACACCAAGGAATACGCCAGTCCTGTATTTACCGCTGGCGCTGATGTGCCTAAGGTAAAAGTCACCGAGTGGGATTGCCAGAAAAAAGGATTTAAAGATTCCAGCCTGGCGCAGCAATGGGCTGCCGTTCCTATTCCTGCTTATGCGGCACCTTCTAAAGGCACTGATGCAGAAATGACCATCTATCAGCCTGCGAGCAATACGGTTTGGGAATTCTGGCAGGCCAGAAAAGTGGATGGCCAGTGGCAAGCTTGCTGGGGCGGCCGTATGCAAGATGCTTCCCGAAGTAATGGCGTGTTTGATAAACATTACGGTACGACGGCAACTAGCTTGCCCTTCCTTGGCGGGCAGATTACGGCTGAGGAATTGCAACGCGGCGAGATTCGCCATGCCATCGGCATTGCCCTGGTAGATGCAGAAAAGTCCGGCATTTTTTCATGGCCGGCAGGGCGTTCAGATGGCTTGAATCCACAGAACTCGCCCAACCGGATTCCGGAAGGCTCGCATTTCCGTCTTGACCCAGCTGTCAATGTGGATGCGCTCGATATGAGTCCGGCAGGAAAAGTGATTGCAAAAGCGGCGCAGAAATATGGGTTTATCGTATGGGACAAAGCTGGTGCGCTTTCAATCCGGGCGCAAAATCCTATTTCTTATACCGCCCTTGGGCAACCGGATCCATACCCGGCTTTATTCGGTGGCAAACCTAATTATTCCATCCTCAATGGATTCCCATGGAATCGTTTGCAGTTTCTGCCAAAAGACTATGGCAAGCCGTGAGTCAACATGAATGGTCAATAAGGCTGATTTATTTTGACGTAGCGGACTGTGCCTCAGGCCTGTTCATAGGCTGTTCGACACCAAGATCAGCAAACCTGCTTGATGTCGTAGTGTTGTAGTCACCCTCAAAGCATTTTGTCTGTATCGGGAGACGAAGTTAGTAATCTAAAATCATATAGTTAGAGCTATTAACGGGGGTGGGGTCGCTTATTGGCGACATTACCCCCGTTTTTTTCTTGAAATTATCAATAATTTATATATTAATCAGCATCTTATATTTCATGGCATGGAATTTGCTATATAACTAAGCGGAGCGGCTAGATGAGGCCAGCGGATGTACATTACTGTGCGCAATCAAAGCGCCTGCCTTACTGCAGTTCAGGCTGAAAGAATAATTCTTTGGATTCAATAACCGATTTAGAAAAACAAGATATGCGCCCTGGAAAAATTGTTGCCATAGCTGGGTTTCCTGTGTTGGAAGCTACGCCCAAAGATCTGGCAACCCATTTGCTTTCGATGTTGCGGCAACACAAGAAAACAACGTTGTTATTCGCCAATAGCAACTTCATTGTCAAATGCAGAAGGCTATTAAGTCGAATGCATGATGACTCTGTAATTATCGTCAATGACGGCGTGGGGATGGATATCGTTGCGCGCATTCTGTATGGGCAACGCTTTAAGGCAAATCTGAATGGCACTGATTTTACGCCTTATCTATTCCGCGAGTCTGCCAGGCCATTGCGCATTTTTCTGCTCGGCGGGCGCCCTGAGATTGTAGAGAAAGCGGCCAGGCACGCTTCCAGGACGCTTGAGCAAGTGGTAGCAGGTTTTTGTGATGGCTATACCGGCATGGCTGACAGCACAGATATGGTTGGCATGATCAATCAGTCAGGTGCTGACGTGGTGCTGGTTGCGCTGGGCAATCCTCTGCAAGAGGAATGGATACTGAATCACCGCAATGCACTGGATGCAGGCGTGGTGACAGGCGTTGGCGCACTGTTCGACTTCTGGGCGGACGCTAAGCCACGCGCGCCCCGCTGGATACAGAAAATCAGGATGGAATGGTTTTATCGCCTGTGTCTGGAGCCACGCAGGCTGATGCGCCGTTATACGCTCGATATATTGGTTTTTTTCGTGGACTGCATTAAGTATCGAAAACAAGCAGGCGCGGCCCGTGGGCCCGTAGAGAAGGAATTGCCGTCTGCGCAAGAAGATTTTGATGTTTCTGAACAACTTCACAAGGATGGGGCATGAGAGTTTTAGTTGTGGGTGGTGCAGGCTATATCGGCTCGCACATGGTCAAAATGCTCCTGGAACAAGGGCATTCGGTCATCACGTTTGATAATCTATCTTCGGGTTTCCGCGATGCGGTTTTGGGCGGCGAATTTGTCAAAGGTGATTTGGCCGATATAGCCAGGCTGGATGAGGTTTTTACCGCGCATCAACCTGATGCTGTGATGCATTTCGCATCCTCTATTCAAGTTGGCGAATCAGTTAAACATCCCGATAAATACTACTTTAACAACTTTTCCAATACCTTGAATCTGCTGGATGCCATGGTGCAGCATGGCATCCAGTACTTCATCTTTTCTTCCACCGCGGCTGTTTTTGGCGAACCGGAATATGTGCCAATTGACGAAGCGCACCCCAAAAATCCGCTCAACCCTTACGGGCGGTCGAAATGGATGGTAGAACAGGTCCTGGCGGATTATGAGCGTGCTTACGGCCTGAAGTCTGTTTGCTTGCGATACTTCAATGCCGCGGGTGCGGATCCTTCTGGTTTGCTGGGTGAGCGTCATGAACCGGAAACGCATTTGATCCCGCTGGTTTTGCAAGCCATCTCAGGTAAGCGCGAGCAGATATGTGTTTTTGGGCGTGATTACGCTACGCCGGATGGCACATGTATTCGCGATTACATCCATGTCGCCGATTTATGCACTGCGCATGCTCTGGCATTAAGCAAATTAATGGCAACAGGCCGTAGCCGCCGATATAACTTGGGCAACGGCTCCGGTTTTTCAGTGCAGGAAGTGATTGCGGCGGCCGAACGTGTGACAGGCCGCCGAGTTCGGGTGGTTGAAGGCGAACGCCGCGAGGGTGATCCGGCAAGGCTGGTTGCCGATGCGACTTTGGCGCGCGAAGAATTAGGATGGCAGCCGACATATTTTGACCTTGAAACCATCATTTCACATGCCTGGCAGTGGGAATCGTTCACCTTGCTAAGCGAGCAAAAACACTGCCTTGCTTAACGGCAAGTGCATTACTTTACACAACTAATAATTAAGGGGGACCTATGAAAAAAGTTACCAAAGCCGTTTTTCCTGTCGCGGGCCTTGGCACGCGCTTCCTGCCTGCAACCAAGGCTAATCCCAAAGAAATGTTGCCAATTGTGGATAAGCCCTTGATTCAGTACGCAGTTGAAGAGGCCGTGGCAGCTGGTATCACGGATCTGATTTTTATTACCGGACGTAACAAGCGCTCTATTTCAGACCATTTTGATATGGCCTACGAGTTGGAACATGAACTCGAAATCAAGGGTAAAAAGGAATTGCTGGCGCTGGTGCAGAATATTGTGCCTAGCCATGTCAACTGCATCTACATTCGCCAGACCAGAGCGTTAGGGCTTGGACATGCGATATTGCTGGCAAAGCCTGTAGTCAACGATGATGCATTCGCGGTACTGCTTGCCGATGACCTCCTGGATGGCGAGCCCCCGGTCATGAAGCAGATGGTGGATGCTTACGATTATTATCGGTGCTCGCTGCTGGGGGTTGAGAATGTCCCGCGGGAACAGACCGGGAGCTATGGGATTGTTGCCACGCGTCCTGTGAGCAAGAGTATCGAGCAAATATCAGCCATTGTGGAAAAGCCCAAGCCGGCAGATGCGCCATCGACATTAGGCGTGGTCGGGCGCTATATTCTTACGCCTAGGATTTTTCATCATCTGGAAAGTATCAAGCCAGGCTCCGGTGACGAAATTCAATTAACGGACGGCATTGCAAGACTGTTGAGTGAGGAGCAGGTGCTTGCGTATCGTTTCAAAGGTGTGCGCTATGACTGCGGATCCAAAGCTGGTTACCTTGAAGCTACAGTGAGGCTGGGTCTGCGCCATCATGAATGCGGCGAGGAGTTCCGTGCCTTGCTCGAATCGATTGTTGGTGAGAAGCAGAATATTGTGACTGCAATTGGCAAGAAATGATCAGAGCTGATCTATCCAATCGAGTTCTAATATTGACCTTGGCTATGGCGGTGCCGATCATCGCCATGGCGGACCCTGAAGATACGGTGAATTTTGCTGCTGGCGCAGGCGTGCGTTTCGAGGACAACCTGTTCCGTTTGTCAGATTCTGTCAATACGCATTTGCTAGCGGGACAACCGCATAGGTCTGACCTGCTTTACTCTGCCAATGCAGGAATCAAGATAGATAAGCCTTACGCTCAGCAGCGTTTTCAACTTGATGCCATGGCTACGCAAAATAATTTTAATAATAATAGTTTTCTCAACTACACCGGTTTTGATTATCGTGCAGCCTGGCTGTGGCATTTGACGCCCAATATCAGTGGCGTGCTGTTGCTAAATCAGGAGCAGAAACTGACTAATTTTGCAGATTTCCGCAGTTTCAATGATCGCAGTATCCAAACCACCCAAGTTCGCATTTTTAATATCGATGGATTCATCGGCGGCGGGTGGCATCTGCTGGGTGGTGTAATGCAGGTTGACTCGCGCAATAGTCAGAATTTCACTGCGGTCGGCAATTATGTGCAGGACAGTGGTGAATTGGGCATTAAATATGTCTTTCCTTCGGAAAGTTGGGTTGCTCTGGTGCAGCGTGAGTCTCGTGGCGAGTATCGTGGCCGCATGCTCGATCCCGTTGCGCAACTGGACAGCGGTTTTGACCAGGGTGAAACTGAGGCCAGGCTCAACTGGCGCCTGACGGACAAGTCCACGATTGATGCAAAGATCGGGTCTGTTGATCGCCAGCATGACCACTTTTCACAGCGCAATTACGATGGCTTGGTAGGCAAGGTGGAATATCAATGGGCGGCTACTGATAAGCTGCAAATCAATACCTCGCTAGGCAGAAATATTTTCAGTTTTCAGGAAGCAACCAATAGTTACTATGTTGCCGATGCGCTATCCATTGGCCCAGTCTGGGAGGTCAGCGATAAAACCGCGATTCAATTGCGATATAACTACAGCAAACGGGATTATCACGGCGCTATCATCCCCGTATCGGACTTGCGCCATGATGATGTGCAATCCTTTGTGCTTGGTGCTGAATGGAAACCGGCACGCACCATTCTGATCAATGCTACCTTGCAACGCGATACCCGCTCCTCGAATTTCTCTGGTTTTGATTACAACGCCAATGCTGCGGGTATCAGCGCACAGTTGTTGTTCTAGCATTCGTCTTGTTGAGCTTCTGGATAACAGTAATCGACAGTGTCAGGCTGCATGTTGAATACCCCGGCAATTAGTCTTGTCGAGTGCGCACTAACCCCATGGAGATAGGCCGCGCCATTCGGTTTAACCTGTTCGTATTTCTCAGTTTATGCAATAATGCGCGTCATTATTTACTATATAGTGGCGTTGTTGGTTCGAGTCCGATCGCGCCGACCAATTCTGAACAAAAGCCGTTTAGCGGCTTTTGTTATTTTTACGAGTTGTACGGAAGAGTCTAATGCCGGTTATCCGCTTACCTGATGGCTCCGAACGCAAGTTCGAAGTGCCTGTTACTGTTGCCGAAGTTGCACAAAGCATCGGTGCTGGTCTTGCACGCGCCGCGTTGGCGGGTAAGGTCAATGGAACAATCGTTGATACCTCATATCAGATTGCTGAAGATGTTGATTTAGCCATTATCACCGAGCGGGATGCCGATGGCCTGGAAGTTATTCGTCATTCCACTGCACACTTGCTGGCCTATGCAGTCAAAGAGCTGTTTCCGGATGCGCAGGTCACCATCGGCCCTATTATCGAAAACGGTTTTTACTACGATTTTTCCTACAAGCGCCCGTTTACGCCAGAAGACCTTGAAGCCATCGAAAAGAAGATGGTCGAGCTTGCCAAGAAAGACGAGCAGGTAACCCGTAAAGTCTTGCCGCGTGACGAAGCGGTGGCTTACTTCAAGTCTATCGGCGAGCATTACAAGGCCGAGATTATTGCATCCATTCCTGCTGGCGAAGACGTTTCGCTCTACACGGAAGGCAGTTTCACAGATCTTTGCCGCGGCCCGCATGTGCCGTCCACCGGTAAGCTGAAAGCTTTTAAGCTCATGAAATTGGCGGGTGCTTACTGGCGCGGCGATTCCAATAACGAAATGCTGCAGCGCATATACGGCACGGCTTGGGCAAAAAAAGAAGAGCTCGATGCTTACCTGCATATGTTGGAAGAAGCTGAAAAGCGTGATCATCGCAAGCTGGGTAAGCAGCTCCATTTCTTCCACATGCAGGACGAAGCGCCTGGCATGGTGTTCTGGCATCCGCGCGGCTGGAGCCTGTGGCAAGAAGTAGAGCAGTACATGCGCAACATGTTCCGTGCGCATGATTACCAGGAAGTGCGCACGCCCTTGGTGATGGACAGGACACTATGGGAAAAATCCGGCCATTGGCAAAACTACCGTGAAAGCATGTTCACGACTGCTTCTGAAAACCGTGACTATGCGGTAAAGCCGATGAATTGCCCGGGGCATATCCAGATTTTCAACAGCGGTCTGCATAGCTACCGCGATTTGCCGCTACGCTTGGCCGAGTTTGGCTCTTGCCATCGCAATGAGCCATCCGGCGCATTGCACGGACTGATGCGCGTGCGCGGCTTTACCCAGGACGATGCGCATATCTTCTGTACCGAAGATCAGGTGCAGGCAGAAGTCGCGGCCTTTATCAAGATGCTGTACCAGGCCTATGGTGATTTCGGTTTCAACGAGGTGCTGGTCAAGCTGTCCACTCGTCCTGATAAACGCGTCGGCTCCGACGAAACTTGGAACAAGGCGGAAGCCGCGCTGGAAGCGGCGCTCAAGCAAAGCGCTCTGGCCTTCGAGATTCAGCCGGGAGAAGGCGCCTTCTATGGCCCCAAGGTCGAGTTCACGCTGAAAGACAGCCTGGGGCGCTTGTGGCAATGCGGCACCATTCAGCTCGATTTTAATCTGCCGGAGCGCTTGGGCGCTGAATACGTGGCGGAAGACAATACACGTAAACATCCGGTGATGCTCCACCGTGCCATTGTTGGCTCTATGGAGCGCTTTATTGGCATACTCATAGAACATTACGCTGGTGCCATGCCAGCCTGGCTCGCACCAATACAAGCCATGGTGCTAAATATCTCTGATGGCCAAGCTGAATATGTGTCTCAAGTGGTCGCAGAACTCAAGAAAAATGGCTTCCGTGTTGAGTCGGACTTGAGAAATGAGAAAATAACCTATAAAATACGAGAACATAGCTTGCAGAAGTTGCCTTACTTGCTGATTGCGGGTGAGCGAGAAATGCAAAGCGGGCAAGTGGCCGTGCGTACTCGAAAGGGTGAAGACCTGGGTTCCATGCCGTTGCAGGCGTTCATAGAGCGCTTGCAAGGTGAAATTAACACCAGAGTTGAAGCTCAGGGTGGCGCGGCCTGACTTTTTATTGAATAGGAGAATTTGCGATAGCTCAAGACAAAGAAGTACGGATCAACGGTGACATTACAGCACCTCAGATTCGTTTAGTGGGTGTGGATGGCGAGCCGCTCGGCATCGTCAGTTTGAATGAAGCGTTAGCCAAGGCGGAAGAGACCGATATCGATCTGGTTGAAATTGCCCCGCAAGCTGCGCCGCCTGTATGCCGCCTGATGGATTACGGTAAATTCAAATATGCCGAGAGTAAAAAGCAGCACGAAGCCCGTCTTAAGCAAAAGCAGGTTCAAGTAAAAGAAGTGAAGTTCCGTCCGGGAACGGACGAGGGAGACTATAAGATTAAAGTGCGTAATCTGATACGTTTCTTGCAGGAGGGGGATAAAGCCAAGGTAACTTTACGTTTCCGTGGCCGTGAAATCACCCATCAGGAATTCGGTTTGGCGTTGCTCAAGCGCGTCGAAGCTGATCTTCAGGAGTATGCGGTGGTGGAGCAATTTCCGAAAATGGAAGGCCGGCAAATGGTTATGGTGCTTGGCCCCCATAAAAAACAGAAGTAATAAAATTTATGTGGTTGTAGTGAGTTGTACCCAAGCTGTAGCGACGCGGCCATACCGGCATGCCCGATCGCTCATTTAAATTGTCCTTTAGGAGAACAAAATGCCAAAAATGAAGACCAAGAGCGGCGCCAAAAAGCGCTTCAAGTTCTTGGGGAATGGCAAGGTCAAGCGTACCCATTCGCACCTGCGTCACATCCTCACCAAGAAGACCACCAAGCAAAAGCGCAAGCTGCGCGGCACGGCGATCGTTTCCTCAACTGACGTCAAGCGCGTACGCGCTATGATGCCGACACAATAAGGGAGATAGAGCATGCCTAGAGTCAAACGTGGTGTCATTGCCCGTGCACGTCATAAGAAAGTTTTAGACGCTGCCAAGGGTTATCGTGGCCGTCGCAAGAACGTATATCGCGTCGCCAAACAGGCGGTGATGAAGGCTGGTCAATACGCATATCGTGACCGTCGTCAGAAAAAGCGCCAGTTCCGCGCATTGTGGATTGCACGTATCAATGCAGGTTCTCGCGAGTTCGGCCTGACCTACAGCCGTTTCATGAACGGCCTGAAGAAATCAGCTGTTGAAGTGGATCGTAAGGTGTTGGCTGATCTGGCCGTATTCGACAAGCCAGCTTTTGCCAAGTTTGTTGAATTGGCTAAATCCGGTCTCGCTGCTTAATTCGCGATCTTGAAAAAAGGAGGCCTAGAGCCTCCTTTTTTTATGGGTATTTTCATGGATTCATCTGCGTGGGCGGTCTATTTTATAGCTCAAGTTCTCTCAAAACAGTGCCTATCTGTATGATAGGACTTGGTTTTATTAGTATGTGGCGCTAGCTCGCCTCACGCGCGCAGCGTTTATGAAAACGCCCTATGGCACAATATAAATATGCAAAAATTAGAACAAATCCTGCCAGAAGTTAAAGCGGACTTTGCCGCTTGCACATCCATCACCGAACTGGAGCAAGCCAAGGCGCGCTATCTCGGTAAAAGCGGAGCGTTGACCGAAGCCCTTAAAGGCTTGGGCAAGCTCTCGGCTGAAGAGCGTCCGGCAGCAGGTGCTGCCATTAATGTGGTCAAACAGGCAGTTGAAGAAGAGCTAAAAGCCAGGCGCGACGCTATTCTGCTTGCTGAGCAGGCGCAGCAGCTGGCAAGTGAAGCGTTGGACGTAACCTTGCCAGCACGCAGTAGCGCTAAGGGAGGCCTGCATCCGGTATCGCTGACACTGGCCCGGGTAGAAGAACTATTCCGCTCGATAGGTTTTGAAGTTGCAGAAGGCCCGGAAATAGAAACCGATTTTTATAACTTCACTGCGCTGAATATCCCCGACGATCATCCGGCGCGCGCCATGCATGACACCTTCTATGTCGACGACAAGCACGTGTTGCGCACGCATACTTCACCTGTGCAAGTGCATTACATGCAGGACAAGACCCCGCCGTTGAAGATAATTGCGCCAGGTCGGGTTTACCGCGTGGATTCCGATGCCACGCATTCGCCTATGTTTCACCAGGTGGAAGGTTTATGGGTCGACGAAGATATCAGTTTCGCCAACCTCAAAGGTGTCGTACAGGATTTCCTGCAGCGCTTTTTCGAGCGTGATGATTTGCAGGTGCGTTTCCGTCCTTCGTTTTTTCCATTTACCGAGCCTTCTGCCGAGATGGATATGAGCTGGGGTGATGGTTGGCTGGAAATCGGCGGTTGTGGCATGGTGCATCCAGAAGTGTTCCGGCATGTCGGTATCGACAGCGAGAAATACCGTGGTTTTGCCTTTGGTCTAGGCGTAGAGCGCCTAACCATGCTGCGCTATGGCGTAAATGACCTGCGCTTGTTTTTTGAAAACGACCTGAGATTCCTGAAGCAGTTTTCATGAGTGTTTTTTCAAACTTAATCAATGCAGTCGTTTCAGTGGAGCCTGGTGCGGCTGTTATTGTCGCGTTATGTCGTAGCTGCAACGAGCTGCGCTTTTTAAAACAATTTAATTAGAGCCAACATGCAATTTTCCGAACAGTGGCTACGCAATTATGTTAATCCTTCGCTTGATAGCGATGCCTTGAGTCACGCGCTAACCATGGCTGGCCTTGAGGTCGAAGCTTTGGTCCCCGTTGCTGCATTATTTACGCGTGTGGTAATCGCCCAAATTATCAGTGCCGAAAAACATCCAGATGCAGATCGCTTGCAGGTTTGTCGTGTTGATGTAGGTGCGGGTGAGCCATTGCAGATTGTTTGCGGCGCATCGAATGCCCGCGCTGGCCTGAAAGCGCCATGCGCGCTGGTCGGTGCAGAGTTGCCTGGCTTCAGTATCAAGCAGGCCAAGGTGCGTGGTGTCGAATCTTTCGGCATGATGTGCTCATCCAAGGAGCTGGGACTGGCGGAAGAAAGCACCGGTTTGTTGGAATTGCCTGCTGATGCAGCCGTTGGTCAGGATATCCGTAGTTTTCTGGAACTAGACGACAAACTTTTTACGCTTAAACTTACGCCTAATCGTAGTGACTGCTTAAGCATACTAGGTGTAGCACGTGAGGTGGCTGCGATTACCGGCTCAGTGCTGGATTTGCCCAAGGTTAGCACCGTTGCTGTGCAGGCAGCAACAAGCAGGAATGTGCTGGTTGAACAACCTGCCGAGTGTCCGCGTTATTGCGGGCGTCTGCTGAATGGTGTTAATGCCCAGGCTAAAACGCCCGCCTGGATGGTGCGCCGTCTTGAGCGCAGTGGCTTGCGCAGCATCAGTGCCATAGTCGACATTACCAATTACGTGTTGCTGGAAGTGGGGCAGCCGTTGCATGCGTTCGATGCCGCCAAGTTGCAAGGTGATATCCGTGTACGTATGGCCCAGCCTGGTGAATCCCTGGCCTTGCTGAATCAGCAAACTGTAGAGTTGCCATCCGATATGCTGGTGATTGCCGATAACAGCGGCGCCATTGCCTTGGCTGGCATTATGGGTGGTGCTAGCACGGCAGTTTGCGACGCTACCACAGACATTTTTCTTGAGAGCGCATTCTTCATCCCCGCAGTGATTGCAGGCAAAGCGCGTCGCCTTGGACTTGGCACGGACTCTTCCTATCGTTTCGAGCGCGGTGTGGATTACGGCAATACCCACCTTGCTTTAGAACGAGCGACAGCGCTAATGCAGGAAATCTGCGGCGGTGAGGCCGGGCCAGTTATTGAAGCTATTGGCACCTTACCTGAGCGCAATCCTGTGCGCTTGCGTATTGATCGGCTGATTGCCGTGCTGGGTATTCCATTGCCTGAAGCTGGTGTGGCCAAGCTGTTCGATCAGCTTGGTTTCAAATATAAGCAAGCGGATGGCGTTTTTGACGTGATCCCGCCTAGCTATCGCTTTGATATCAGCATCGAAGAGGATTTGATCGAAGAAATTGCACGCCTGCATGGCTACGACAACATCCCGGCCACGGCACCACACGCCGATCTGAACATGTTGTCGGCTGCCGAGACGAAATTGAACCGCGCATGGCTGAGCGATATCCTCGCGGCGAATGGCTATCAGGAAATTGTCAGCTACAGCTTTGTAGACGAAAGCTGGGAACGCGACCTGCTAGGCAACGCAGACCCTATTCCGCTGAAGAATCCTATAGCCAGCAATATGAGTGTCATGCGCTCCGGCCTCTGGGGTGGCTTGCTGGATACGCTGGTTTATAACCTCAACCGCAAACAGGAGCATGTGCGCCTGTTTGAAATAGGCGCCGCTTATTCCAGGAGTGCGGCTGGCTATAGCGAGACTACGCGCATTTCCGGGCTTGCTTATGGCGATGTCGCCCCCGAGCAGTGGGCGCAAACCGCACGTGAGGTGGATTTCTTTGATATTAAGGCTGAAGTGAATTTGCTCACGAACGGCCGCGCTCAGTTTGTCGTAGGGCATCACCCAGCGCTACATCCAGGCCAGTCGGCCCAGGTGACACTCGATGGCAAAGCTATCGGCTGGCTAGGCAAGCTGCATCCTAAATGGCAGCAGCACTACCAGTTGCCGCGCGGTACGATTTTGTTTGAATTGGACGCAGAGCCTTTACTCAAGCGCGCGTTGACGCAATATGCAGAAGTGGCGAAATTCCCGCCGGCGCGTCGTGATCTGGCTGTAATTGTCGATGAAAAAATACCTGTTCAGGCAATTCTGGATACCATGCTTGAGGCAAAAATCCCACTGGTAAATGAGGTTGCATTGTTCGATGTTTATCGAGAAAAAGGCATCGCGGAAAACAAAAAAAGCCTTGCATTTCTGGTGCTTATGCAAGATACTCAAAAAACTTTAACGGACCTAGAAGCCGATGCGGCAGTGGCAAAACTGCTGGAATTGATGGTGTGCCAGCATGGCGCAGAATTAAGAACTTAAGTACTAAGTCAAGGGATGGCATGACACTAACTAAAGCTGATTTAGCCGACTTGCTGTTTGAGCAAGTGGGTTTAAACAAACGTGAGGCCAAAGATATGGTTGAAGCGTTTTTTGAAGAAATTCGTACAGCACTAGAGGCGGGGGATAGTGTAAAACTTTCAAGCTTTGGTAATTTTGAATTACGTCAAAAATCTGAACGTCCAGGACGTAACCCTAAAACCGGTGAAGAAATACCAATTACCGCACGACGAGTTGTAACTTTCCATGCAAGCCAAAAGCTTAAAAGCAAGGTAGAGGAGGCGTATGCCGGAGTCGGCAGCTAAGGTCCAGCTACCACCTATCCCCGCCAAGCGCTACTTCACAATTGGTGAAGTCAGTGAGTTATGTGGGGTAAAGCCGCATGTGCTGCGCTATTGGGAGCAGGAATTCACCCAACTCAAGCCAGTCAAGCGCCGCGGCAACCGACGCTACTATCAGCATCATGAAGTACTGCTGATTCGCCGTATCCGCGAATTACTCTACGAACAAGGTTTTACCATCAGCGGTGCACGTAATCGTCTTGATGAGCACCATAATGTCAAAAATGAGGTTGTCGAGGTATCTGCACAACCTGGCCAGTCCGCCCAGGCGAGTAATACAGCATTCACGGATTTTGATGTGGACGCTTTACGTAGCGAGCTTCGTCAAGTCCTGAGCCTGCTCAATGTAAAACAGTAATAATTCCAGCTTTCCTGTTTGTCCCATACTCCGCTTTTCCGTTATAATTGCCAGCTTGCTGCAGACTAAGCGCAGCAACGGTTCGGGGCGTAGCGCAGCCTGGTAGCGTACTTGCATGGGGTGCAAGGGGTCGCAAGTTCAAATCTTGCCGTCCCGACCAATAAAATCAAATAGTTGTAAAAACGATAAAGCCGCGACAAGCGGCTTTATCGTTTTTGGTGACACTCTTGCAATGGCTTCGTATCATCTTGCCACGAGTTTCTTGAAATCAGTGTCAACCTTTGCGTTAGCTATATCGCATGTTTTTCTTTTTGATCTCTAATCGGCTCAATTAGTTATGCGGAGGGTGGAGCCAGTGTTAGGCCGTACACCTGCATGATTTCGCTTGGTGACAGATGACTATTGTCCCCTGTGGCCACCCCCACATCCAATAATTCGCCAACGCGATACCGATCTGACCAGATTCTATGATCATTTTACGCATCTGGTCCGGGTATTCATCGCTGACAAAGTAGAAGCGACACGCGCACGCCGCTAGACCAAACTTGGCACGCTGAATAACAGCCTCGATCCTGATGCTGATTGATGACATAACCATTGCTGGCGCTTGCGACGAGTCTGGTGCGCGCGATCTTGCCAACTACGCCAAGAAGGCTATGTCTGAGGACTTTTGCGACAAGGTGAAGCCCTACCTGCTGTCATTCTAGGAAGCGGCATGTGCTTAGAGGTGAGCAGCGCAAAGCTGTGTAGCGATGCATAAGCGGGAGTTGGTGCGGTATCGGTTGACTTCCTGCCTGCCGGCTTCAGCAAAGCGTCCAATCCATAGTTATGCTGGCAACGACACTCGTTGTTACGTAATGATAATATTATGATAATGTTATTATCATTTGTGCACTACTTGGAGAGCGGTTATGTTGGCGCTTTTGGAAGCAAAAAGAGCGGGTCTACTTCAGCCAAAATACTGGTTAAACAACATCGTTGCCGGGGTCATCGTCGGTGTTGTTGCTTTGCCGCTGGCCATGGCTTTTGCAATTGCATCGGGTGCTAAACCTGAGCAGGGGCTGTACACAGCTATCGTGGCGGGGCTTTTTGTTTCCGTCTTTGGTGGTAGTCGTCTCCAGATTGCCGGGCCTACCGGTGCATTTATCGTCGTTTTATCCGGGATTACTGCGAAATACGGTATCGAAGGGTTACAAATCGCTAGTCTAATGGCGGGTGTGATGCTGCTATTGCTGGGCCTGGCCAAGATGGGCTCTGTCATAAAATTCATTCCGGACCCGGTGATCGTCGGCTTTACAGCTGGTATTGGTATCATTATATGGGTGGGCCAATGGAAGGATTTTTTTGGTCTGCCCGAGATCACCGGTGAACACTTTCACACAAAACTGCTGCACCTTGTGCAAGCGTTCCCTCATCTCCATCTGGCAACAACTTTACTGGCTCTACTTGCTTTGTTCCTGGTGATCTACAGCCCTAAAGTGCCGGGTCTAAAACGAGTGCCAGGCCCGCTTGTGGCATTGATTGTTACGACGCTAATTCAAGTGATGTTTCAGTTTGATGGGATTAGGACAATTGGTACCGCCTTTGGTGGCATCCCCCAAGGTTTACCGGAGTTTGCTTTGCCCTCGGTGAGTTGGGGCAAGGTGATTGAATTAATCGGGCCTGCGTTTACGATTGCGATGCTGGGTGCTATCGAATCACTTTTATCTGCGGTGGTTGCTGATGGAATGGCGGGTACCCGACACGACTCAAACCAGGAATTGGTGGGTCAAGGCCTTGCCAATATTGTGGCGCCATTACTCGGTGGATTTGCCGCAACCGGTGCAATTGCGCGAACGGCCACGAATATCCGTAACGGTGGAACCAGCCCAATAGCAGGCATCGTGCATTCAATGACACTGATCGTGATTCTGTTGCTATTAGCACCATTCGCCATTCACATCCCTCTCGCCGCGTTAGCCGCCATTCTTTTTGTGGTCGCCTGGAACATGAGTGAAGCCAAGCATTTTGTCAAAATGGTCCGCCGTGCGCCTCGGGCGGATGTCGTTATTTTGCTGATTACATTTGCTTTGACGGTATTTGCTGATCTTGTGGTTGCGGTAAATATTGGTGTCATTTTAGCTACGCTACACTTTCTGCGGCGAATGGCGACCAGTGTCGAAGTCAGACAAGCGACTGAGCAAGAATTGACACAAGAATTTGCCCATAAAGGGCTCGTCAAGCTTCCGCCTGGCGTCTTGATTTTTACGGTCGAAGGCCCCTTCTTTTTTGGTGCTGTTGAAAACTTCGAGCGAGCACTGGCAGGAACACATACCGATCCGCAACATCTGATTATTCGCCTCAAGTGGGTACCGTTTATTGACATCACGGGGCTTCAAACATTGGAGGAGGTAATTCTGGATTTACAAATACGCGGGGTAAACGTCATGTTATCGGACGCTAATGAACGTGTTAAAGCAAAATTGCAAAAAGCGGATATCATCAATCTGATTGGCATGAAGAATAATTTTAAGACGCTCGATGAAGCACTTATTGCCGTACAAGATAATGTCTCTGAATAGAACAAGGTCTTATCCGTTCAGCTACTGGTGGTTAGTGATCCTGTTAAAACCATGTTGGACACCAGTCGAGAGTATTTTTTGAAATCAGCCGAGCAACGCAATCAAGGGTGGATGATTAACTACAGCTTCACATGAGGGTTATTAAGCGGTCCTTCTTCAATATAGCTAACACCGTGCTTATCCAGGTATTCCCGAATCAACTGTCTGACAACTTGTGACGGGGTCAAATCCTGGGAAGCACACAGCTTTTCAAAAGCCTGTTTTTTGCGGGGATCCATTAGTACGGTAAAACGGGCTGTCTTGTTTTCCACTGTTCATCGTCTCGGTTACATATGATAATTGGATTGTAATGTCATTCAAATATTGAAGAAACCTCTACGTCAAATCATCCAGTAAAGAAAACCCCTCGGTTTATTAATGGACTTTGGCTACCACTGAAAAAGCTCAGAATTCCAAACGCCGCAAGTTGATATACCTAATTGATCAGATTTGCGAAATGATGGGGGTTTCAAAGCCATCTGTTCAAATGCCCGCTGGTCCATAATCTCGAATTGGGGCGGGTTGATTTTGTGTGGAGCGATGACAATAAAGGCATCCAGCACACCATCAGGCGGCGCATAGGCAAATAAATCGAACCTGGCCCTTTGAGTCTGGACCAGGTGATTTGTTGCTATTACTTGGGTACCACTAGACAGTGGAGAGATACTGCACTGAAGTACTGGTTATCCGCCAACCGCCTGGCTATCTTGGTTTCAGCCTCGGCCAACGCGGTTCCGTGCTCGAAAAAATAGTGCGGCAAATAGACTTCAGCCTCGACTTTGCCGCCAATGTAATGGAATACTACCCGCTGTGATGCCGGCAGGCCATCGAGTAGCGGCGCCAGCTGAATCAGCAAGCTTTCGCGCTCCGGCATCCGCCGGGCATTGCTATCGTGGTCAAGATCATCTTCAGGATCGACATGCACTAGTACATCGGCTACCGCCGGATGGTTTTTCAGCACGCGTCCCCGTGCGCGTTCCGCAATGCTGTGTCCTTCCGACACGCTGATACGTGGATCGACCAGAATATGCGCATCCGCCAATGCGCGGTGTGCCATGCGGCGGGTGCGCAGTTCGTGCAGGCTTTTCACTCCCGGCGTGTCAATCAAGGTCTGGCGGATGCTGTCCACTTCCTCGATCGACAGTCCGGCATCAATAAGTTCCTGAAAGGCATCCCAGGCAAATACGACGCCCATGCGCACGATCATGAAGCCGACTACGATCGCAGCTACCGAGTCGGCAAACACGAAACCCAAGAGGTTGCCGCCGATACCCACCGCCACCACCAGCGACGAAGCGGCATCCGAACGCGCATGCCAGGCATTGGCAATGAGCATGGGTGAACGCAGCCGCTCACCTACACGCAGCATGTAGCGGAACAATCCTTCCTTGGCAATGAGCGCGATGACCGCCACCCATAGCGCCAGAGGGGCTACGGGGGTGAGATTTTCAATGTTCTGTAGCTTCATCGCAGCAGCCACAATAATGCCAGTGCCAGTGGCCGCAAGGATTGCACCCAATGACAACGAAACCGCTGTCTCTATCCGACCGTGGCCATAAGGATGGCGTGCATCGGCAGGATCCTTGCTGTGATGGCTCGCCACCAGTACCAGAAAATCGCATACAAGATCAGACAGCGTATGCATGCCATCCGCGATCAAACTCTGGGAATGAGCGAAGAAACCAGTCACAATCTGCACCAGTGTCAGTAAGATATTCACTACCACACTGACCCAGGTGCACCGGTTGGCCAACGTGTGGCGCTGGGGGTCGTCGTAGGGATTGTTGGCGTGGTCTTGGCTACTCATGGCGCGTGTGTTCAGCTTGGTCGATTTTACAGATTATACGGATATTCTTATCGGCAGCTTAACTGCTGGCGACACAGTCGTGTCTTTTGATACGCCGTCCCTCCCTCATAGTCTGGTCTGACGCTCGGTTTTTTTGATAGGGGGGCGAAATTATGGCGGAGGGCTGCCAATAGATTACATACATGGGCGCTCACCATTTTGCCAAGCTTCCAGCCGATGATTTTGGAACGGGTTAAAATTGCAGCCATACATCCGGATTTCGTGTGAAGCTCATGGCTTCTGCCCCTGATGGAATCCGCTGGCTAGTGCTCCCAGCAAAAGGCGATCTTTAATGGGCAGAGTAAACGGTGGATTTACGCAAGCAATGTCTGCCTAGGTGAGGGGATTTTCATTCAAGCCTGCCGGGAAAGTCACACGTACCAGCATGCCACGTTCATTGGCCCCCTGATCCAGTTCCAGCCTTGCGCCATGAAGTTCGGTGATGCGGCGCACAATAGAGAGCCCCAGCCCGCTGCCTGTCTCACAACTGCCCTGCATACGGTAGAAACGTTCCAGTACGCGGCTACGTTCTTCCGCAGGAATTCCCGGACCGGTATCCCGTACTTCAAGCGTGATATTGCCTTCGTCCAGGAGCGTTACTGATACATTGCCGTTCGCTGGCGTATAGCGTATAGCGTTATCCAGCAAATTGCGTAACAGCACAGTCAAATGGGCGGGGTTGCCGAGAATGTTGCATGTTGGGCCGTCTTCTAGTGCAAGTTCGATATGCTTGGCGCGCGCAAACAGTGCCAGATCAGCCAGTACATTAGCTGCTAAAGCGCGTAAATTAACGAGTTCATGGCCGCTGGCTGCGGCTTCTGGATCAACCCGTGCCAGTGTGAGCAGTTGTTCCAGTAAATGCGTCGCACGATCGACGCCACGCAGTACGTTTTCCAGCGCAGCGCGGCGCTCTGCGTCGCCCGTCGCTCGCAACGCTACCTGTGCATGAGTCTTGAGAGCGGCAAGCGGTGTGCGCAATTCGTGTGCGGCATCAGCGGTAAAGCGCCGCTCATTTGCTAAAGTTTTTTGCAGCCGTGCAAACAGGTCGTTCAAAGCCTGCGCCAATGGAGCCACCTCGTTGGGAACACCTTTCATACTGACAGGCTCCAGTCGGTCGGCGGTGCGCTGCTTCACCTCACGCTTGATTTGCTGTAATGGGTGCAGGCCCGCTCCTACCGCGATCCAAAGCAGCAGGGCAAGCACTGGCAGCGACAGTAACGTAGGCAACAGCATCTTGAATGCGATATGGCGTGCCAGTTGTTCGCGTGCTGCCAGCGGTTCGGCCACCTGGATCATGAATTCGTGGCGTGCATCCCAGCGCGTAAGTACGCGCCACAATTGTCCGTTGACCATGATCTCGCCATATCCCGCAGCACCACTACCCAAAGCCGTAGTGGGGGCGGCAGCGGAGCGCATCAGTAGGCGGCCCTCGTCCCATATCTGGAATGCCAGCCGTTTCTCATACTCGTGGGAAACCGGGGTTTCATCATCACCCCGCTCAAGACGCTCATGCAGTTCGTGCCGTGTCGTCCCAAGCAACACCTGCGCCGACTGAGCGAGTTGTGCATCGAACAGGTCGTCGATTTCATGGCGGGCTTCGACATGCGTGAACCATGCGGCGGCAACCCAGGCCAGGCCAAGGCAGACGGACAACAACAGGATGAGGCGCAGGCGCAGTGAGTTCATGATTTGTCGATGACGTAACCAACACCACGCAACGTGCGTATAAGGTCACCCCCCAACTTTTTGCGCAGATGGTGAATGTGTACCTCCACGGAGTTGCTCTCCACTTCTTCTCCCCAGCCGTACAGGCGTTGTTCCAGTTGCTCGCGCGACTGCACCCGGCCGGTGTGCTGCAGAAGTTCATGTAATAGCGCAAACTCGCGCGCGGAGAGGTCTATCTTCTGTCCATGCTTTCGTACCTGATGCGCCGCCAGATCAAGCTCGATATCTACGTGACGCAATATCGACGTAACTTGGCCGCTGCTTCTTCTCAACAATGCATGCAGGCGGGCAATTAGCTCGTCCAGGTCGAATGGCTTGATCAGGTAATCATCGGCACCCGAGTTAAGTCCGCCGATACGATCGGCGACCGTGTCGCGCGCGGTGAGGATTAGTACGGGCAGTCTGTTCCCACGCCCACGCAGCCAACTGAGTAATTCCAAGCCAGAGAATTTCGGTAAACCGAGATCGAGCACCATTAGTGCGTATGCTTCGACTTCCAGCGCCCGCTGACCAGCACGTCCATCCTGCACCCAGTCAACAGCAAAGCCGGCCTGCTTCAGACCAGCTCTGATCCCATCGCCCAGAAGGGCGTCGTCCTCAATTAGTAAAATTCTCATAGCTGCATGTTAGCGCGGAATTTTAACCAATGACTCGGAAAAGTTTCCTTTTTCCGCCCCCTGATGGCAGGCAATACAATTAGACGCACTACCGATGCTGTTACGCTTGAAAGTCGCAGCTGAGATCTCGCCATGCTTGCCCTTGAAGTAGGCAGTCTCGCTGATGCGTAGCGGGGCATCACTTGCAGAAATAGACTGCACGATGCGACGTGAGCGGCGATTGTCTGCTTTTTCCGCGCTGTGAAGCACAAGGAATTGCTCGATTTCCGCGCGCGTTGGTGCATCCAGTGAGGCATTCTCACCGAAGTGCTGGTCGAGCCCAGACATCATCTTTTTCCAGGAACGCTCTGGCAGCAGGCCTGGATGGTAAACCATGTGACAACTGGAACACTCGGCCTGCCATTTGGCGTTGCTGACCGGCGGCAGCTGTCTGCCACCACTTTCTTCACCGCCTCCACTGGCGAGCAGACTGCCAGCGGCAGTCACACTACCGACCAGCATAAAAAATTGCATCCACTTTGTCATCACCACTCTCCTATTTGACGTTAACCAGGTACTGGAGGAAATCACCTTTCTCCTGTGCGCTACAGGCACGCTCCAGTACATCCTTGCAGTTGCGGCCAAACCATTTCTCCACCTTGGCTGCATCAGTAAAGCGTCGTGGGTTGGCAATGGGGGCAAGCGGCTCGATTAGCTTGTTGGCGCGTGTCTTGCCCTGATCACGCGGATTTGCCGTATGACAGGTGGAGCAGCTCACTTTTTGGCCATTGCCATGCATCCTCTCGGTACGAAAGAAACTTGCACCACGATCCGCCGAAAAGCCGGAAAACGCTGCGTTGTCCTGTTTGGCTTGTACTTCATACTGTTGGAGCAGTTCCTGCTGCGTGGCGGCCCAGGCGTTCAGGCTCAACAGCATGCTGAATAGCATTGTAGTTTTATGCATTGCGTTCTTCTTTCTCATGGTCGAGTTGATACTGATATCCGCTCACCATGCTCTGCGCCAGTGGGGTTTTGTCTTTTAATTCATGCCAGATTAATGCGGCAATATGCAGAACGACGAACCCCATCAAGATGTAGAAAATGACTTCGTGCGGCTCTTCGAAAATGTCTTCCGCCCAGGCCATGTCGCCGAACCAGCTATTGAACGGTCCCATGCTGTACTCCGCTGCAGCCAATCCCAATCCAGTCAGCGCCATTACGACAAGTAGCAGGTAAACAATCAAGTAGACGCCGCTGGCCAAAGTGTCATGACCGAAGCGCGGAGTAGAGCGGAAATTTTGGGTACGCACAGCCTTCCACCAGGATGAGGGGTGCCACAGATCGGAAAAACGGGCATGTTGCGGGCCGACGATACCCCAGGCCAAGCGGGCAGCCAGCCCCAGAATCAGCCCGTAGCCAAGATAGACGTGCAGATGCCACAAGGCTTCTTCGCCGGCGCCTTTTTCGAACAGGTCGGAGAGCCACACCGTGGCCATCAGAAACAGTATGGAGATACCATTCCAGGCGTGGATAATACGCAGGACAGGGTCGTAAACTTTTTGTCTGCGATAGTTCAGGGTTTCCATGATTCACCTCCATTGGTTACTGTAGGGTGAACTTTAATCCCCGATTCTTAAATGAAACTTAAGCCGTCGCTGCCAGGTATTAGCAACACGAACGTATATTTACCTTTATGGAGTGCAAGGGATAGCAGGTTCAAATCCTGCCGTTCCGACCAGGAATCTAGTACAAAGAACTGTAGATCGCTCTACTGCCCTTTTTGTTTATCCCCACATCACGCAATTTAATTTGGCGTAATTTAACTTGCTTGCCGATCAAATGTTCTATACGATGCCAATAAAATCGTGGTATCGAACATTTGATCGGAGGTTGTCATGGGTGAAGATACAAACTACCTTGCTGCACTTCAGGACTATTACTCTGCCGAGCGCGCCATGCCTTCGTTCGCGAAGATATGCCAGCTGCTTGGATTCAGCTCAAGATCTTCAGCCGCCGCGCTGGTTGCCAGGCTCAAGCTTCAGGGCTACCTCGATTCAACGGAAACGGGGCGTTTGAAGCCGGGTAAACGTTTTTTCGAGCGTGAACTGGCAGGGGATGTAGTGAAAGCCGGAATGCCGAGCGCTACTTATGACGGCGCAAGGGATACGATTACTGTTGACGAGTATCTGGTGGAAAAACCTTCCAAGACCATCATGATCCAGGTCAAAGGCGATTCCATGATCGACGCCGGTATTTTGCCTAATGATATGGTGGTCGTTGAAAAACGCCAGATGGCGAATGTCGGTGACATGGTAGTGGCCATCGTTGATGGTGAATTTACCCTGAAGACTTTGGGCCGGGAAAAAGATGAGTTTGTGTTGTATCCTGCCAACCCTGCTTATCCGGTCATTCGCCCCCATGGCAATCTGGAAATCTTTGGCGTGGTGGTAGGCCAGTTCAGGAAATACGGCTAACTCTGCTTGGCGACGTTTAGACCAGTCACTGCATACTCCGACAAAATCGTCAGCCTGACTGCGATGACTTTTCCCTAGGACAGCACCTCCGGCAAGAGGGGATGCGATATACTCCCGGGTGCTGATTACCAAGTTGCGTTAGCCCATGAATAGTAATCCAGCGGCATCCCGTGCTATCCCTTTTCTTCGTAGCGACATTTAATTAATGAGTGATCCCACACTGGCTTTGCCATGCGCACATATGTCTGCTCTAGCGTTCTCGCAACAGCCTGAACAATGGAAAAGCAGGGTGCGGGGCGCTATCTGTTTTTCTGCTTTGCAGAGGGATGAAAATTCTGCCGGAATAACAGACATACCTGTTCTCCAGGTGCTTACACCGGTTCTCGACGGTAGCGAGTCTGCATGCGAGATATGGCTCAGCAATTCCAATCTGGCACACGGGCAGTGCGGTGCAATACGTTATCGGTATGACGATGAAATGCTGTTCGGCGTCATTGCGCTGGCGGAAGCCGGGCAAGCGCCAGCTGAAGTGCCGCCATTGCAGCAGGCCGCAGAGTCTGCTTATCGGCAGATATTGATGCTGCTGGATGATTTGAATTATCCCTTTATGTATCGCTACTGGAATTACATGGCGGATATCAATGGCGTCAGCCACGGGCTGGAGCGTTATCGCCAATTCAATCTGGGGCGGCAGGAGGCTTTCCTGGCATGTGGCCGCGGCGTGGAGGGCGAGTTGCCTGCCGCTTGTGCGCTGGGTACCGCGCATGGCCCGCTGACGATTGCCTTTCTGGTCGGGCGTACGCCTGCGCTTGCCATTGAAAATCCACGGCAAATCAGTGCGTATCAATACCCGGAGCAATATGGACCACGTAGTCCAACTTTCGCGCGCGCCAGCCTATTGCGTCTGCCGCAGGTAGAGATGTTGTTCATATCAGGTACGGCAAGCATAGTCGGGCATGAAACCCAGCATCAGGCCGATGTAATTGCGCAAACGTGCGAAACTTTGGCCAATCTGCAAGCCGTTATTGTCGAAGCCAACCGGCTCGCGAGCAAGCCGGAGTTCAATCTGAAAGATGTTTTATTCCGGGTCTATCTTCGCTACGCAGCCGATATGCCGTTAATACGCAAAGAAATGGAGCGCATGATAGGCGCGCCTGTAAAAGCGGTGTTTCTGCAGGCTGATATATGTCGTGAGGATTTGCTGGTGGAAATCGAGATAACTGCAGGCCATGCATGTGAACGCATCCCTTAAGTCAGCCACGAAATCCTGCTGGGGCCTGTTGCTGGGCATATACGATTACCTGGTGCTGTACCTGGGGCTGATCTGGCTGGGGCTGCTCAGCCTGGGCTGGACCCTGGTAGCTACTATCCTGTACCCGTTGCTGCCACAGCGGCCGGCAACCAGGCTGGGGCGTTACGTAGTTATGGCGAGTTTCCGCGTGTATATTGCCAGCCTGAGCCTGTCGCGTCGCTGCAGTTTTGACCTCAGCGCGCTTGATGCATTACGCACGGAAACGCCGCTGATTATTGCACCTAACCATCCCTGCCTGCTGGACGCAGTCATGGTGATTTCGCGCCTGCCCAATGTCGCTTGCATCATGAAAGCGGAATTAATGAACAATATCTTTCTCGGTGCAGGGGCGCGTTTGGCACGCTACATCAGCAACGAGCCTATACGTCAGATGGTGCTGCAGGCGAGCAATGATCTTAGATGTGGCAGCCACCTGCTGTTATTTCCTGAAGGTACCCGCACCACGCATGCCCCGGTGAATCCCTTTAAAGGCAGCATAGCGCTGATTGCCCATCAAGCGGGAGTGCCGGTACAGACGGTGTGGATAGAAACCAGTTCGCCTTATTTGAGCAAAGGCTGGCCGTTATTCCGTAAGCCATCCATGCCCATTAGCTACAGGATAAGATTGGGCAAACGCTTCGCACCACCGGAAAACACGCACAAATTCATGACAGAGCTGGAGCAGTATTTCGCTCGGGAATTGGCGCCAGACTGGTTTCGTTTATCTGAAGTTATTTCTCAATGACTACACATGTGTCATGTTAGCTGCCTCCCCAACACATATCGTTCTTATCCCCAGCTATAACCCTGGCCCCAAGATCTACGAAACCGTGCGAGCTGCGCGACTACGCTGGACTCCGGTATGGGTGGTCATTGATGGCAGCACCGATGATTCGGTTGCAGGCTTGCAAGCGATGGCCGCCGTGGATGCAGGCTTGCGCGTGATCCATTTGCCGCGCAATCAGGGCAAGGGCGCAGCGGTGCTGCATGGACTGGACCTGGCCTTCGCACAAGGCTATACGCATGCGCTCACAATGGATGCGGACGGACAGCATCCGCCCGACTTAATCCCGCTGTTCATGGCTGAGTCGGCCAGCCGGCCGGACGCCATGATACTGGGGCTGCCGGTATTTGATGCCAGCGCGCCCAGCATACGGATCAAGGGGCGGAAAATATCCAACTGGTGGGCTAACCTGGAAACCCTGTGGGCAGGGATTGGAGATTCGTTGTTCGGGTTTCGCATCTATCCGATCGCGCCTTTAAGACAGGTCATGCGTTATCAACCCTGGATGCGCCGCTTCGACTTTGACCCGGAAGCGGCAGTACGATTGAGTTGGCGTGGTGTAAAGGCCGTCAACATCCCCGCGCCAGTACGCTATTTCCGTGGCGAGGAAGGCGGCGTGTCGCACTTTAATTACCTGCGCGACAACATACTGCTGACCTGGATGCACACCCGGCTGGTGCTGGGCTTTGTTTTGCGCTTGCCTTTGCTGCTGCTGCGACGTTTGATGGGGTGCTTTAACTACCCCTGAAATTCTGTGGTTAAGGCCGTCCTCAGATGATGCCGCCATTGATGGAGATGATCTGTCCGGTAATATAGCCCGCCTGATCAGATGCCAGAAAGCCGATGAGGTCGGCGACTTCGGACGGCGTGCCGGCGCGCTTCATCGGTACCATGCGCGCGATGGTCTCAGCGTCAAACGTAGCCTCACTCATGGATGTCTCGATAATGCCGGGCGCTACCGCATTGACCGTGATGCCGCGGCTGGCGACTTCCTGCGCTAACGACTTGGTGGCGGAATTAAGCGCACCCTTAGCCGCGGCATAATTGGTTTGCCCGCGGTTACCCGTGATGCCTGCAAGAGACGAGACATTGATAATGCGCCCCCAGCGGCTGCGTATCATGGTCATCATCAGAGGCTGGGTGACATTGAAAAAACCGTTCACTGATACATCAATTACCCGGTGCCATTGCTCGGCGCGCATGCCCGGGAACACCGCATCATCATGGATGCCGGCATTATTCACCAGAATCTGGATAGGCTGTTCTTCAATCAGCGGGCTTAACGCAGCGCTTACCGCGGCGCGGTCCGTCACATCAAAGCACAGGGTTTCTGCGCTGCCACCCGCCGCACATATTGCCGCGGCCAGTTTCTGCGCGGCTTCCATGCCGTGGTTGGCATGGATGTAGACATGGCAGCCATCGGCAGCAAGGCGGCGACAAATGGCCGCCCCGATACCGCCGCTGCCACCTGTAACCAGGGCTTTTTTCATGGCTTATTTTCCTGAGTCGGGTTCAACAAGTCGGCATTCACTACCACGGCTGCGCGCCCCGCTAACAGCACTTGGCCGGCGGCGCTGACGCTAAATTGATAGAGGATGTTATTTTCATTGCTCATGATGCAACTCGCTTGTACAGTGAGATCGGCGGCGATGTCATCCAGTTGCGCCACCTGCAACTGTACGCCACGTACACTCACCAGATAACCTGCACGCGGGGCTATGCTGTCTGCTGGTGCCAGCAATGCACCGTGCACGGCCATGGCCTGGGCGGCATATTCAATACCGCAGGCGGCACCAAGCCGGCCATGGGCGCGCAACGGGTTGTTGAGCGCACGATGGCTGCTGGCGCGGCATTGGATTTTCTCTGCGTCCCACGCTTCAACGCAATCCAGCAGGCACATGCTGCCCTGGTGCGGGATGTGGCCGGCAATCCAGGCGAGGTTTAGCCGTGAGCAATCTAGCATGTGCTTACTGCTACGGCCAGGCGCGTGCTGTCGAGGTAATCAAGCACCACGCGTGTAGCTTTCTGCTGTGCAATTGCGCGCAATAAAGGCAGGCCGCGCGCGGCAGGGATGGCCAGACGCAAGGCTTCCAGTGCCACATCGTCAAGCTGGTCGGCAGCATCGTGGGTGATAGCGACTGTGATTTGCGCGATGGTCTGCGGGCTGCGCTGTGGAGCCAATACCAGAGCGATTCCCAGCACATCAGGCAAGGGCCGAACGCTATATACAGGCTCGGGATAATCGGTATCGCTCGCCATTAAAACACAGCGGGTATCATCGACAACTACCTGTGTCAGCGCCTCCAGTAAGCCTGCGCCGAAGCTGGCATCAAAAGCACACAATACCGATGAAGTCGCCATTGCGCCCGTGGCGATGCTCCAGTAACCCGCGGCAGCGTTATGCACTGAATTGTGAAAACGCGTAGGCGATAGCTGGCGGTCATCCGAGGCCAGCATTTCGCAGATGGTATGGCAGTTATGGCCATCGCCATGGGACGAGGAAAATACACTGGCCAAACTTGCCGCATCCAGTTTGGCTGCCGCAATGGCTTCCAGCGATGTTGCCAGCGCCAGTTTGACTACATCGCCACAGCGGCGACGCTCTGCCGCAGGCAATAAAACAGGCGCTGGTATCACCGCATTTTGCGCTTGATAGGGCTGCAGGCCGCTGAGGATAGCCTGGCTTGATGCCCAGTCGGTTAAACCGGGCCCGAGCAATCCCACGCCTTCGATAAATGCTGTAAGCGCGATTGGCATTAATTGGCCCGTCCAAAAATCAGGCTGCAATTCGTGCCGCCGAACCCGAATGAATTGCTGATGACATGTGACAGCGGCTGCTCACGGTTAGCGAGCAGGTAATTGAGCTTGAGTGCGGGATCCAGTTCACGGGTATTGAGGCCGCCCGGCAGCAATCCATAGCGCAATGCCAGCGCACAAATCACGGCTTCAAGCCCGCCCGCGGCACCCAGTGTGTGCCCGGTCGCGCCCTTGCTGGAGCTGCATGGGGTGTCGCTGCCAAATACCGCAGCCACCGCTTTGGCTTCTGCGGCATCATTGCTCTGGGTAGCAGTACCGTGCAGGTTGATGTAGCCGATATCAGCGGGGTTCAGACCTGCCGTGGCGAGCGCCTGCTGCATGGCAATGCGTGCGCCCAGGCCTTGCGGATGGGGCGATGACATGTGATAGGCATCGCTGGACTCACCTATGCCCAGCAAGAGTACGGCATCAGCGGCTAGATTTTCCGATGGGCGCTCCAGTAGCGCAAAAGCCGCAGCCTCGCCAATGGAGATGCCGTCGCGCTGAGCATCAAACGGGCGACACACCTGCGTGGAGAGCAGCCCGAGTGAAGTGAAGCCATACAGCGTGGTCAGGCACAGGGAATCCACGCCGCCGACTACTGCCGCGTCTATCAGGCCGGCTTCCATCATGCGCCGGGCCGAGCCGAATACTTTGGCACTGGACGAACAGGCCGACGATACCGCCACGGCAGGGCCGGTCAAGCCGAAATAATGGCGCGTGAAATCCGCCACGGAAAATGTATTCTGCGTCTTGCGGTAGACAAAATCCGGTGGCAGCGCGCCTGTTTCCGGGTCGCGGCGGCGGTAAGCCAGCTCGGTTTGTAAAATGCCGGAAGTGCTGGTACCGATGAATACCCCCACACGCTCATGCCCATATTTTTCTATGGCAGTGCTGACAGCCTGGGCAAAGCCATCCTGCTCCAGTCCCAACTGTGCGAGTCGGTTGTTGCGGCAATCGAATGCGGCGAGATCAGCTGCAATGGCCACCTCGTCAACGCCCTCGACCTCGCCGACAAAAGTGGGCAAATCCACGGTGTCAAAAGCACATGCAGTCAGCCCGCACCGGCGCTGGCGCAGCGCATCCAATGTTGGGGCCAGGCCGCGGCCAATACAGCTGGTAGCGGTGAAATGAGAAAGAAGTAAAGGTTTCACTGGAGAATCAATAGCAAAATTAATGGCACAGTAAGAAAAAGGAAAACCATCATAAAGTGGCGTCGCGCAAGGTGACGAAACGCAAGCCGGCCGCTGCTGCAGCTTCGAGCACAGCGGGTAATACCTGCAGGATAACCGCTGTATTGGTTTTTGTCAGCGCGGCATTGCCGTCGTGCAATAACACGATAGCACCCGGGCGTAGCTTGCCGAGCAGTTTGCTGCTTACCTTGCGGGCGTCGCCAACCCGGGTGTCAAAGCCGCGCACCGACCAGCTAGCCAAACGTAAACCCAAACGCGTAAGCACCGGATCCAGGAAAGGATTGCGCAAGCCTGCAGGCGCCCGGAAAAACACGGGGCGCTGCCCGCTAATGCTGGTGAGCGTGTGCTGGGCAGCTGATATTTCACGCCTGTAGCCGGCAATACCCAATAGCGAAAAATGATGGCGGTGATGCTGGCTATGGTTTTCCACCGCATGTCCGCGCTGTACGATTTCCCGGCACAGGTCAGGATATTGCGCGGCCTTGTCGCCGATGCAGAAAAACGTGGCTTTGGCATGGTAGCGATCCAGTATGTCGAGTACCTGCGGCGTGACGTTGGGGTCGGGGCCATCGTCTATGGTCAGGGCAACTTCATTCCTGGCTGCGGCCGCCATGGGCAACTCTGTCCAGTTGGGTCCTAGCCAGTGGCTGCGCGGCCATAGGCCGACCGCTGTAATCAGCAGGTGATTGGCCACTATGGCGGCCAGCGCCCATAGCCATACACCCGGCTCGGCAATAACGCCAATCAAGGCCAGCACATGCAGGGCAATAGATGCCCGGATAAATAGAGTGGGCTGCCAGCGTGTGCGATGAATATCATGCATGGGCAGGTGTACCAAAGCGACGATCAAGAAAATTGTGCCATAGCTGTTGCCACACCGGCCAGGCGTGGTCGCCCGGTATATGGTCCACATGCGTCGAGGGCAAGGCTTGCGCCATCATGGCATGGCCGCCGGCAAAGCGGTCATCCTCACCATACGCCAGATGGACCTGGATGCCGGTCTTGGCATGCGTTTTCAGCCAGTACCAGTTGCGCCGCTCGGTGTCCGCTTCGGGCACCGAGTCCGGCATCCACGCCTGTATGCCGCCTGCGTAGCTGATTTCACCCGTGGTCATGCGGTTGCCGGGGTAGGGCGCTATCAGGCACATGCCCGCGAGCTGGCTGGGATAACGGTCGGCATAAGCCATGGCGACGTAGCCGCCGATGGAAATGCCGGCCAGCCAGATATGTTGATAGCCCGCCGCCTGCGCAGGCTGTATGAGGCTGGTGTGAATGTCCGGCAATGCGCTTTGATCAGCGATATGGGCAAAAGACAATTCCACCATGGCCAGGTCCAGTGGCAGCTGGCGCTGACATACTGCACTGACAAATCCCTCGCGCACAAAATCTTCCGGCTGCTGATAAGCGCCGGGCAGCAGGATGACCAGTGTCTGTGCATGATGCCCGGGATTGGCAAGGTCGGTGAGATGGCGCATCAGGCTTTTACCTGCCTGGCGAAAATGGCCGAAAAGACCAGCGCCAGTATGACGCCGGGCGCAACGGTAACGCCCATGGCCTGCAATACCGGCACGCTGGAAAATGCCAGCAGGCCGAAGCCAAGCACAGTAGCGACGTTAGCAAATAACAGCGAAGCGAAAGTGCGGGGGGAGATGGCATAGTCTGCTTTTTGCCCAAGGGCATCACGCTGGTCAAAAAACAGGGCATAGTTGGAGCCGATTGCCACGATCAGCAGCAAGCCTATTAAATGCAGAATAATCAATTGCTGCCCGAATAAAGCCAACCCTGCCGTTACCGTGAGCACGGCCGCCGCCAACGGTGTGATGACAGCCATGACGCGCATAGGCGAACGCAGGGCCAGCAGTAGCAAGCCAATAATGGCAACCAGCCCGGCTAGGGACAGCATGATGGCCTCATGCAAATAGCCAGCATACAGGTGATTGGATTCGGTCTTCAGGTCTACAAACAGCGCCTTGGTATGCGCCGCATCCAGGCGGGCCTTGCTCAAAGCGGCACGTACCGAGGCAGCGTCAATGTTGCCGGCCATAGTGCCCTCCAAGGGCGCGGTCAACGGCAGCAAGGCGCTCCAGCGCTGGCCTTGCCGGATCAACAAGGCATCTACCGCCATTGCCATGGAAGTGTTTTGTAAATCTTTGCGTTGCAGCAATGGCTGCTTGCGTGCGGCCTCCACATCGGCCAGAAATGGCGCGAATAGCTGCGCGCGCACGGGTAAATCCTGAGCGGCTTGCTGCAGTCTCGGCTCCAGTACTGAAGCAGGCGGCAGACTGGCTTGCCGCGCGCGCTGGGTGGCGATGCTGGGCAGATAACGGCTGGCGCTCTCAAACCCGGCGAGCACGCCTTGCTCGACCAGGGGCTGCAATGCCACGGACACATGCTCGGCAGCATTGAGCACCGCCTCCTGGCCGTCTCCCGAGACCACCACCATATAACGTACGTCAGGCGCGCCCATACCGGCGCGCAGCCGCGCATCCAGCGCCTGGTCGGCAGCGGAAACCGGGCTTAAGGCAGCAAGCTCGTGATCCCATAAATCATCGCGCTGCGTATATAAAATGGTGCAGGCCAGCACCAGCAACAGCATGGCGCCCCAGCGCAATTTGGCAGCATGCTGTGCGAGGCGCGTCAGCTTTAGACCGACGGCAGAAACATCGCGAATATGAAAATCGGCAGGCAGCAGATGCGGTAACACATAGCGTGTCATCGCGGCGGCGGCCAGCAGTCCGGCAATCGAATAAAGGCCGAGTTGTGCCAAACCGGGAAAGCCCGAAAACAGCAGCGAGGCAAAGCCGAAGACCGAAGTCAGCACGCCCAGGCGGATGGTGGGCCAGATGCGCGCTACCCAATTTTTGCGGTCAGCCTCGCCCGGCTCCGCTTGCATGAACAGGTAGATCGAGTAGTCCACTGCCTCGCCTATCAGGGCGGTGCCAAATCCCAGCGTGATGCCATGCACCACGCCAAAACCCAGGCTGACGGCGGCAATGCCTGCCAATATGCCGCTGGCAACCGGCAGGAAACCCAGTAGCAACGCACTGAACGAGCGGTAGACCAGCAGTAGCAGGATGGCGATGAGTAGCGTGCTGATGATGAAAATAAGCCGGACCTGGGTCTTGATCGCATCGCGCGACAACACAGAAAAAACACCGGGGCCAGTCATCAGGAGTGTGGGGCTTGGCTTGCCAAGGACATGCGCGGATGCCTGATCGAATGCTGACCGGATGGCCGCCATGGCTTGTTGCTGGGCATCCGTATCAGAACCCGCAGCTTGCGTTTGTATTAACAGCAACGCTGTTTTGCCCTCGCGTGAGGTCCATGCGCCGTCCACCAGTTGCGGAGGATGGCCATTTTGCATTTGCTCGAGTAGATGCAGCATTTCTCCGCTAGGGTCATGCGGCAGCAGAGACTTGATCAGCAAGCCGGCGGGGGAGGCGAGCTGGTCGATGCTGTCGCTGAGCGCAGCATGCAGGCCATGAGCGCTGAAACGCTGCGGCGTCACGCCTGGGCTCAACAGGTAGCGATTGTTAAACAGGTAGCCGCGGTCGTGCTCGGTGGTAACGGGCTCGCCGTTGTTGACCGTGACAAAGGCAGGATCGGTACGCAGATGTTGCGCGATTTGCCTGGAAATGCTTGCGCGCGTGCTTGCATCCGCACCTTCAATGCCAACCAGAATGAGGCGCGAGGCCAGGCCGTCGCGCAACTGGTCCATGAGCAGTTGCTGTTCCGGCGTCGGCGTACGCGGTAAAAAAGCGGATAAATCCGCGGTAAAGTGGCTGCGGCTTATGATGCCGGCGCAGACGAGGATAAGTGCCAGCCATATGGCAATGGCAGTACGGCCTGCCTGTAATGTAGGGAATCTCACGCTAGCGAGTTCACGCTGGCGGCAGTTGTACGATAGTCATGAGCGAGCTGTCGCCATCTGCTTGATTAATCTCGATATTGCGCAATTCATTACGTTCGCCGCTGATGCGGATGCGCTCCACGACTTTTTTCATTTTTGCGTCGAGCGGCAGCAGCATGAGCGTCCAGTTTTGTTCGTCACCCTCCAGGTTCAGCTTGTATGAGCGTTCCAGCGCCTTGCGGTCACCGGCCAGGGTGCCGCGTATGCTGTCGATAAATGCCGCTATTTCTGGATAGCTTTGCAGTTGCAGCACATGCTTCTTGCCCTTTTGCTCTATTGTCAGCGTGCCGTGGTCAAGCAGCATGTTCTCGGCTTTGGGTTTGAGCGTGCGTTTTTCCAGGCGGTCGGGTGCGGTGTAAAACAGTTCGCCGGACGATTCCACGGGTTTTTCCAGGATGGCGATGGACTTCTTTTCAATAAAACTGGCGTGGCCGCTAGGTGTTTGCGCCAGCGTACGCATAAGCTGGTCGACATCCCATTCAGCGGCATAACTAAGCGATGTCATGCCTGCAGTAAATGCCAGGCTTAGCATCAGCAATGCACTGCGTGCCTGTACGAAAAAACTAGAGCGCATGGGTTTCATGATTTTTTGCATTCAGTGTGGCCGGCATGGATTGCCAGTAATCGAAAAAATTAAACCAGTTGTACGGTGCCAGGCGGCAATAGTAGTCGAGCAGCTCAGTGTAGCGGGCGATGGCCGCCTGTACGGCTGCGTCGCGCTGGCCCTTGGGGATGTTGGAGAAATCCGCCAGTTTTTCAAAGTGTATCTGGTAGCGGTTACCGCCCATATATAGCCCAATCATGAATACCACCGGGCGGCGCAGTAGCGCAGCCATGCGAAATGGCCCGGTAGGCATGTCTGCCGGGGCATCCAGCAGGTTAACCTTGGTCATGGGCTCATTGCCCAGCGTACGGTCAGACAGCATGCCCACCAGCATGCCATCGTCCAGCTGCTCCTGTACTTTGAGCATGGAATCGATGCGTCCGAGCGGAATAACGTCGAGCGAGGCCTCCGGGTTGATTGCAGCGAGTATGGCATTGATTTTTTGCGCATTGTCTTCGTGCATGACCATGGCAACGCGCAAGCCGGGAATCTGGCGCCCGATGGCGCGGATGACTTCGAAGCTGCCAAGGTGGGCGCCCATGAGGAACACGCCATTGCCCTCCGCAATCAAGGGATGAATGTTTTCTTTGCCATGGAGGTCGATATCGAACAAATCATAGCGCCGGTTAATCAGGTAAATACGGTCGTGTATGGTGGCGGCAAAGCAGAAAAAATGCCGGTAAAGATCCATCCACGTGGCAGGACGCCCCAGTGCACGTGGCAGGTAGTCGCGCGATGCCCGGCGGCTGGCGGGCGCAAACAGCACGAAATAGGCAGCGATCAGATGCAGCACGGAACGCCCAGTCTTGCGCCCGAGCCGCAAGGATATCCAGCGCATGACGCGTAACGACAACATATTGCTGCGCTCACGGGTTTGCACCCAGTTGGCTGATTTCGGGTTAGCGGTTTCCTGTGCCGGTTTCATGGCGCGATGCTCGGAGCCGTTGCATTGATAACCAGGCTGCCGGCAACAATATGGCGCGTTCCTGCCAGCACATCAAAACGAACCGCGCCGTTAGCCTGTACTTCATGCTCGATGATGACAGCCTCGCCCGGTTTGAGCGGGCTTAGAAATTTGACCGAGCTAATCTGCCAAGTGTTGAGTGGCTTTTCCGTAGCGTTGACTATCGCCTGTATGGCTGCGTCTAGCAGCACTACGCCAGGCACGATAGGCATGCCTGGAAAATGTCCGGCAAAAGCGGGGTGGTCAACGGGGATATTTAGTATCGTCTGTTTCTTCATGCCGCATTCCGGGCCATATGGGATTCGACCAGCTTTTTCAGAGCTTCGCCCGGCAGCTTTCCAGTGCTGTTACGCGGTAGCGCAGGGACGAATAGCAGGGGCCGCGGCAAAAATACCGGATCCATGCATTCGCGCAATGCCGTCATGATGGTTTGAGCACTCAAGCCGGGTGCGACCACGCAGGCACAAAGCCGGGTGACGTGGTCATGGGTCTCTTCTGGCATGTAAAACGCGCCGTCCACCACACCAGCTATGGCATTCAGATGGTAATTGAGGCTGCTCAGCGAACTGCGTTTGCCGGCAATGTTGATGAGATCCTGCTGGCGTCCGTGCAGCAGGAAGCGCTCGTTGGCGGTGAGCTCAATGATGTCATTGAGGGCAACGGGGGTCTCTAAATGCCCTTCGGCAGCCCACACGTGTTCATCTTGCTGCGTGAGTTGTACTGCGGGGAACAGCTGCCACTCAGGGGTCTGCACGGTGCGGCGCGTAGCGATCTGGCCGGTTTCTGTACTGCCGTAAATCTCCAGTAGCGGCGCATGGAAGCTGGATTCTATCTTCTGCGCCAGTTGCGTCGACAGCGGTGCGGTGGCGGACAACACCAGCGCCGCCTCGGGCATCTCCAGCCCGGCTTCCAGCAGCAATCGCAGATGCAAGGGCGTGGAGGCCAATACCCGCGGCTTGGGGATAGCCTCAATGGCGCTGTGAATATCCGCGGGATAGAACGGCTGTGCGCTGCTCAAGGCGTTTCCGCTTTGCAGCGGCAGCAGGACCGTCGATTCAAAGCCATACATGTGTTGCGGCGGGACGGTACCCAATATGGTATAGCGCGTGCCTTGCTCCAGGCCCAGTTGCATGGCCTGGGTACGTACATTCTTTACCAGCGAGCCCCAGGTTTTCGCATGCGGAATCGGTGCGCTGGTGGAACCGGAGGTAAATACGATGGCGACCAGCTGCCGGCTATCTATTTGCGGGATAGCCATTGGCACAACAGGCGCGTCCGGCATGGCGGGGTAGCGCAGCAAGGGCAATGCGGTTTCGCCATCCTCACTGTCATGCAGGCAAAACACATCGGCAGAGTAAGCCTGGAGTTGCCGCACCATCTCTGGCGTATGCGTGGGTGGCAGCAGGCTCACCTTGTCCGTGACCATCGCGGCTGCCAGCCCCACGCTGAAGTGATAGCGGTCGCGGCAAATATTGAGCACATGCTTGCTGGCGGGGAGCATGGCTGCAAGGTGGGCAACATCGCCAAGAAATTGTTGCACCGGAATAGCAGCCCCTTGGCGCCAGGCCACGGTCTGGTCCAGCGTAGCATGTGTCAGCAGGGGAAATGTAGGCATTGCGCGAGAGTAGTTATTAAGCAAGTGCAGTTATTAAAAAGTGCAGCTATTAAAAAGTGCGGGCGGAAGTATTCAAATACGCCCTTACAGCATCGAGAATATGACCGGGAGGCATATCCGGGATAACGCGTCGGCGTACCCGGTATTCAATCATGAACATCAGCGCAACTAGCGGCAAGGTGAGGAAATTTACAAATATCGACCAGTTTGCCAATGGCGCGAAAAAAAACAGCAGCGTGGATGCCAGCGCCATTATGCCAAAAAACACCACCCAGGCCCATGTTACCCGGCGTGCATAATGCTCATGCGACGGCTGCAGCGGGCCATGGATCATCTCTGCGAAGTAGACACATAGCGGTTTGCGGCCTGCCAGCAAGGTACGGCCGAAAGTCATGAGTAAAATGAGCATCAGGCTCACATCCTGAATCCAGAATATGAAGCCGGAATGATGCTTGATCAATGACCACCCGGCCCACGACGCAATACCGGTGGCCGCCAGCAAGGACAGCCCCGCCAGCCGTGAGCTGGGGTTACATGCCAGCGACAGGCTAATCGCCATGACGGGCGCTATCGCTAATAGTGCACCCAGCATGCTTACCTGTCCGGATGCGTTCACATGATGCACCAGTGCGGCGTAAGTGATAATCAGCGTCGCCATGCCAACCCCGCGTGCAGTCCGGATGATTGCAGGCATCAGGGCTTTCTGTGAGCGGCCACATATTCGGCCAGGCTGCGCAGTGAGCTGAAAATACGGTGATTGTCTTCACTATCCGCCTTCAATTGCAGGCCATAGCGCTTGGACACCACCAAGGCAACCTCCAGTATGTCGATGGAGTCGAGCCCCAGGCCCTTGCCATAAAGTGGCGCATCGGGCGCTATTTCTGCGGCGGAAACATCAAGATTCAATGCCTGCACCATGAGCGCTGCAATTTCAAGTTGTAACGCCGCGTCATTTTTATTCATACCTGAGATATTTTCTACCATGATGATCTTTAACTAAATTAGAGCCGAACCCGAATTGTTACCGAGGAATTATTACTGGGGAATTTGCTAAGAATTATACTGGAATAAGCATGAAAAAAGCTTACAAGCCTAGCACGCCGGGTAAATTCTTGATGGAGTCTATGATCATATCCGGTTTGATCGATGAGGCTGCAACGTAAGACTGCCGGTATTTCCCGGTGCGTACCAGAATGCCTTTCAGCCCCGCCTGCTGGGCGCCTCCCACGTCCGCATCAATGTCATCCCCTATCATGACGACTTCGGAAGGCTTTAGCAGCATGTCATCGATAGCGATTTGAAAAAAATCAGCAGATGGCTTGCCTATGATCATCGCTTTTACCCCGCTGGCATATTCCAGCGCATGGACAAATCCTCCGATATCCATCTGCAATCCCTGTTCGGTCTGCCAGCATCGATTCTTATGTATGGCGATCAGCTTGGCTCCATTCATCAGGCAATTGAATACTTCATTGAGTAAGCGATAAGACCAGGTATCGCCAATATCCCCGATGACGATGTGATCGGCTGCCGTGTCTGATTGTCGAATGTGCGCAAAATCCTTTTTCACATCTTCTGCGAGCAACAAGCGGCAAACCGGATCGGACTGGTGTTGCAGATAGCGCAAGGCGGCCTGCGGCGCACTGATGATTTCTTCAGCAGACAGGGAAAAGCCCAGGGCATTAATTTTTTTCTGCAGCGATAACAGGGATAGTGTGCTGGTGTTGGTGATAAAGCGGCAGGTGATGCTCTGCGCCCGAATTTTATTTACGGATTCTATAGCGCCTTCAATTGCGTGCGAGCCTATATAAAGTACGCCGTCCAGATCGAATAAGACACCTTTGGCGGAAGTGAAAGAGTTCATTCTGGTCCTTTCAATTTAACCGATATCTACTTGATAGTGGGGTTGCGCGCGTGGCTGGCGTTCCTTAAAGGCCGTAGCGATGGAAATGCGTGTGATGGCATTTAGGACAAGGCGGAATATGCCCCGGCTTGTGAAAATGCAATGCTGTAGCGCATTCATCACACACCAGGCTGCCTATCCCCGCGAATTCCCCAGTAGAATATTCAGTAGCTTTCGCGTCACGTTGTATTTGCAACAGCTCGAGTGTGGTTTTGTCGGCGGCCTTGGAAAAGTTTTCCCAGAATCTGCTTTCAATCAAAGCCAGGTCAAACCCTAGCCAATCTTTCAGCTCCTTGCCGGTTGTGTCTACATAGGTCGCCGCATCTGTGAGGTCGCGTTTGATATATTCTTTCAGCAGGACTACTTCATCCTGGGTAAGGCTATTCAGGCCTGCAATATCGTCCCGAATCTCATCAATGGCCTGATGGAAAATGGCGCCGCTTTGATGCGCCTTCTGCAAGGCATTTTCCAGTAATGCTTCATAAGCCTTGCTTAATGTTTCAACAAACTCTCGTTTTGGAGGAAGGTTTTTCATTTTAGATCCCTTTCCATGGTATCAATTATCCTGGTAATTACCATTGTAGCAGGCTTGTCCGCGGGGTTTTCCTATTTGCGGATAGCGCTGGGTTTTCCCCTGTTACTGCCTGTGGGTCGTGGCCTGAATTCGCTGGTTAACACAGCGTCAGCCATCCAAGACAGCGGAGTAAATAACAACCATGGCTGCCTATGCCATCTGGTCAGCCAGTACGAAAAGCAGTATTTCAGCATACTTTAAAGTGTCTAGTGGAGACTAGGCGATGCACACACGCCCAATTTCAAACATCGGAGATTAACTGTTAGACTTCGCGTCACTTTAAGATTTACCCATTGACGAGGATTATATGCGACGATTTTTGATGCTGCTGACGGTTACCTTAACCTGCCTGAGTTTGTTTGCACCTATAGCAGAAGCCAAGCGCCTAGGCGGCGGAGGCAGCTTCGGTAAACAACGCTCAATAACGCAAAAGCAGGCCCAGAAAACACCTGAGCCTGCCCCAGCCAAACCCGCATCCGCTCCCGCAACAGCGGGTGGCAATAAATGGCTGGGCCCGTTAGCTGGCTTGGCAATCGGTGCCGGGCTGGCATCGTTATTTGCAGGGAGTGGCCTGGGTGGTGCGATGGGGTCAATTCTGCTGGCATTGCTGGCGGCAGGGGCCGTGTTGTTCCTGATTTCGAGATTCAGGAATTCGCAGCGCCCGACCATGCAATACGCAGGCGCTGGCGCCCCGTACATTGCTTCGGACACTCAGCAGCAACCAGTCCATGTTGGCAGCCATGCGGACGCTACAGCAATCTCTTTTGTCGCCAATATTCCTAATGACTTTCCAGTGGATAAGTTTCTCCGCAATGCAAAAGCGTCTTTCATCCGCTTGCAGGCCGCCAATGACCGCAAGGATTTGAACGATATTCGTGATTACACCACGCCGGAAATGTTCGCCGAAATTTCAATGCAGATGCAAGAGCGTGGTGATGCTGCGCAAAAGACGGATGTCATCTCAATCAATGCTGAATTGCTGGAAGTCGTCGATGAAAATGATTTTTCGATAGCCAGTGTGCGCTTCACGGGGCAGTTGCGTGAGAACAATGACGCGCCGGAAATCGTGGATGAAATCTGGCATGTGCAGAAGGACCTGCGAGATGATAAGTCAGTGTGGCTAATAGCGGGTCTTCAGCAAGCGGTCACCCATTAACGGCAGCACTTTTTTTACATATAACAGCATGGCTGCAAGTCGCCTGGCTGGATTGGCCTGCCCCTTGTCATACCACTATCGCGCTTGGAAGTACGGTTGCAAGATTAACTGATCCAGTGTGATGGTTGAGCGTTACGCCCATGCCGCACCCGATGCGATGCCCTCACCAGGATATTAAAAGCGCTTTGGAAGGTTGACCTGCCCCCTTACGCCGTACCATTTTTGAGTTCGGAAGTCCGGTTGCATCAACACTTGCGACCGCTAAAGCCGCTATTGCCCAAAATGAAAGTGCAGTTTTTATGCTCACCATAAGGCAGACATTACTTTCTTACGCCTAAGGTGGGTGTCGATTGTTTAGACATATAAGTCAACCAAACAATACATACCCACGTTATTTATCGCACCATTGCTGCAATGGCTTATTAACCGTTCAAGGAGATATGCATCATGAAGAAATTATTAATTGCATTAGCTACTGTTCTTGCATGTTCCACAACTTATGCTTTTGCCGACACTCCTGCAAAGACTGCCACTGTGCCGGCTAAGGAACAGGCAACAGCTCCAGCCCCAGAAAAGGCTACTGAAGCTAAAAATGCAACAGAAGCCAAGCCGGCTAAAGTTGTGAATATGCACAAGAAGCACCACCACGCTAGAAGTCATAAAAAACCAGCTTAAGCGTTCTCAGATACCCCGGGCCCGCAAGGGCCCTTTTTTTTTGGGTTAAAGACCGGCATCAATTTATTTCCAGACATATAGGACAATATGGTTAGGTGAGGCTATTCAAGCATTTTAGATAAGGGCATTAAGATTTTTCAAAATTGGAACTTGATTTATAGTCGCTTTGTCCCAGGCATGTATTACACATCATCAGGAGTCTCACCCATGTCAGGAAATTCCTTTATCAAGGTTGCGTGTCTGGCCTTAGCCATGTTCTTTATCGAACCTACTTTTGCCGCAGAGAGAGGTGGACCCGTATAGTTGGACAGAATGTTTCATGTTTTAAGTGAAGCGCCTTGCGATTCTGCCTAAGCTGCCTTGGGGTACGGCAGCAGGTTTC
>CAJDUO010000008.1_pt1 | contig 98385 bp, 99 predicted proteins | sample 7391151 | NCBI WGS metagenome assembly CAJDUO01 (sample SAMEA7055682, study PRJEB34461) | soil metagenome | biome: terrestrial ecosystem; feature: Peninsula; material: soil | place: Antarctica | collected 2016
TGCGGTTTCTGAACGATCGGCTAAGAAAATTCGACCGGAAACCGTAATTCGATAAATTGGAGCCGCTGAATGCTGACTTGTTCAGGGCTTCCCTAAGGACGACATCATGCCGAAAAACCTGCTGTTCCAGTTTGATACGGACCCTGACCCCTCCACTTTCGATACGATTGTGGGCCATGATGGCGGGGCCGACCAGGTGTATCCCTATGGCGGCGTATCGCCGCAGACGCTAGGCCAATTGGTGGAAGGCTGCATTTTTACGCGCTCGCCAAAAGAGAAGCAGCATACGGCAATTTTTGTGGGTGGCAGCCAGTTGGCCGCTGGCGAAGCATTGTTGGCTGCAATACAGCAGAAGTTTTTTGCCAGTTTCCGCGTTTCCGTCATGCTGGATAGCAATGGCTCCAATACCACCGCTGCTGCTGGCGTGGCCTTCCTGGCGCGACACGGCAGCTTGCAAGGTAAGCGGGCTGTGGTGCTGGCCGGCACCGGCCCGGTCGGGCAGCGTGCCGCGGCTATGCTGGCGGGAGAAGGCGCCGAGGTCAGCATTACCTCACGCCAAATGGCGCGTGCCCGTGCCGCGGCTGACGCCATTGCCAGCCGTTTCGGCTGCACAATAACTGCGGTCGAGGCTTTTGATAACTGCGCACGCGCGCAGGCGCTGCAAGAAGCGCAGCTGGTGTTCGCCGCAGGAGCGGCAGGCGTCAACCTGCTGCATGAAGAAGACTGGCGCGATAACCCCAGCCTGCAAGCCTTGACCGATGCCAATGCCACGCCCATGCTGGGTATAGCCGGAATCGATATGACAGATCGCGGGGTTGAACGACATGGCAAGATCGTCTATGGCGCCATAGGGTTTGGGGCGCTCAAGCTCATCCTGCATCGCAGCTGCATAGGCCGTCTGTTCGAGCGCAATGACCTGGTGCTGGATGCGCAGGAAATTTATGCCATTGCCAAAGAGAGCGTAGGAGAGTTTACATGAAGCACATTGAAATTTCAGTGGCAAGTTTTCTCGACCAACTGGCAAGCGGTGCGGCTACGCCGGGCGGCGGCAGTGCTGCCGCAGTCATGGGCGCCATGGGCGCAGCACTGGTCAGCATGGTCGCCAACCTGACAATAGGTAAGCAGAAGTACGCCGAGATTGAGGGCGAGGTTAAGGATTTGCTGGAGCAGTCGGAAATTTTGCGCGCGCGGCTGGCGGCGGTGCTGCAGGACGACATACACGCCTATGACCGGGTGATGGCTGCCTATGGCCTGCCCAAGGCTACCGATCAGGAGAAAGTTATGCGCAACCAGGCTATCCAGGCCGCGCTCAAGCAGGCCACGGAAGCGCCGCTGGCTTGTGCGCGGCTGGCGCTGGAAGTGATCCCGCTGGCCAAGCGTATTGCCGGTATCGGCAACATCAACGCCATTTCGGATGGTGGTGTTGCCGCTATTGCAGCGCAGGCGGCTTTGCGCGGCGCCTTGCTCAATGTGTTTGTGAACACCGCAGTGATCGAGGATAAGGCGTTTTGCGCCCTCTGCATCGCCGAGGCGGAGCAACTGCTGGCCAAGGGTGCTGCGCTGGAAGCCGAAGTCTTCACCATGGTGAAGCATAAGATCCTCCACTGACATGAATCCGCGCGATCTTCTGGTCGAATCGTTCCAGGCTGCGATTGCAGCAGTGTATCCATTGCGTATCGTGCCGCCGCATCTGCCCAATCCTCCCAAAGGCAAGACGCTGGTGATCGGTGCCGGTAAGGCGGCTGCTGCCATGGCCGCCGCCGTGGAGGCAGGCTGGCCAGCAGATGCACCGCTGCTGGGCCTGGTTATTACACGATACGGGCATGGCATGCTGACCCGCCGTATACGTGTGGTTGAAGCGGGGCATCCTCTACCGGATGAAAATGGCGAAACGGCGGCAGGCGAGATACTGACGGCCGTGCACGCTTTAGGTCCGGACGATTTGCTGCTGGCGCTGTTTTCTGGCGGCGGTTCCAGCTTGCTGGCCTTGCCGGTGAAAGGCGTTGCCATGGCAGAGCTCAAGCAGATCACCAGTGACCTGTTGCGCAGCGGCGCCACGATCCAGGAGATCAACACGGTGCGCAAGCACCTGTCGCTGATCCAGGGCGGGCGGCTGGTAGCTGCATGCCGTGCTCCAGTGCTGGCCCTCATCATCTCCGATGTCACGGGTGATGAGGCGACGCACATCGCCTCAGGCCCTTGTGCACCGGATCCGGGCACATATGCCGATGCTGTCGCCGTCCTGCAGCGTTATGCAATTACGCCACCCGCAAGCGTGCTGCGCGTACTGGAAGAAGGGATTGCCGGCATGCGGACGGAAACCCCCAAGCCTGGCGATGCCAGATTTGCCCGTGTCGAGAACCGAATCATCGCCACTGCCGGCGAGATGCTCAGCGCCGCCCGTGCGTTTTTTGAACAGCGCGGTATATCAGCATCCGTGGTGGATGACGCCGTGACCGGTGAAGCGCGCGAGGTAGCCAAAACCCATGCCGAGCTAGTGCGTGAATTGGGCGGCAGTCACCATCCCTGGCTGGCGCCGTTGGCGTTGCCTCCGCTGGTGCTGCTTTCCGGCGGCGAATGTACGGTAACCGTACGTGGCAACGGCAGGGGTGGCCGCTGCAGCGAGTTCCTGCTGGCACTGGCGCTTGAGCTGGATGGCATGCCGCATGTCTATGCCCTGGCGGCAGATACGGATGGCATTGATGGCCTGGAAGATAATGCCGGCGCCTATCTGCAGCCGGACAGCCTGGCCCGGGCCAGCAGCATGAGCCTGGATGCGGCCGCGCTGCTTGGCAATAACGATGCCTACAGTTTTTTTGCAGCGGTAGACGGCTTGCTGGTGACCGGGCCGACACGGACCAACGTCAACGACTATCGTGTCATTTATCTGGCACACTAGTATTGGGCACACTGGTGCATGAGAGTATTCAAGAATTCCTGAAGGAGAAGAATATGCCAAGCGACATAGAAATCGCACAGCAGGCCAAGATGCAGAAGGTGACCGAGATTGCGCGCAGCCTCGGGCTCACCGAGGAATCCGTCGAGCACTACGGCCAGTTCAAGGCCAAGATAGACCTGAAGCTCAACCCCGGCCTTGATGCCAGGCCGGATGGCAAACTCATTCTTGTCACTGCCATCAGCCCGACGCCCGCAGGCGAAGGCAAGACCACCACTACAGTCGGCTTGGGCGACGCGCTGAATCGCATCGGCAAAAAGGCCGTCATTTGTCTGCGCGAGCCTTCCATGGGGCCGGTGTTCGGCGTGAAAGGCGGCGCTGCCGGCGGCGGCTATGCGCAGGTGGTGCCCATGGAAGACATCAACCTACACTTCACCGGCGACTTCGCCGCCATTGCGCTGGCGCACAATCTGCTCTCGGCCATGATAGATAACCATATCCATCAAGGTAATCTCCTGGGCATAGACCCACGGCAGGTTGCCTGGAAGCGCGTAATGGACATGAATGACCGCGCGCTGCGGCAGATCGTGGTCGGCCTGGGCGGTAAGGTGAATGGCCAGGCACGCGAAGATGGTTTTGACATCGTAGTGGCTTCCGAAGTGATGGCGATCTTATGCCTGGCCGCGTCTTTGCAAGATCTCAAGCAGCGCTTGGGCAATATCGTGATTGGTTACAGCTACGATGGACGTGCCATACAGGCGCGCGCACTCAAGGCGCATGGTGCCATGGCGGTTTTGCTCAAGGATGCGATCAAGCCCAACCTGGTGCAAACGCTGGAGAACACGCCGGCCTTCATCCACGGCGGTCCGTTTGCCAATATTGCGCACGGCTGCAATTCGGCGATTGCGACAAAACTGGCGCTTAAGCTATCCGATTATGTGGTCACTGAAGCCGGGTTCGGCGCCGATCTCGGCGCGGAGAAATTTATAGATATCAAATGCCGCAAGTCCGGCATCAGGCCCTCGGCCTGTGTCATTGTGGCGACCATACGCGCCCTCAAGTATCAGGGCGGTGTCAATGTGCCGGAACTTGGGCAGGAAAACATTGCCGCGCTGCAAGCCGGGCTCGTCAACCTTGAAAAGCATGTGGAGAACATTACCCGGCATTATGGTTTGCCCTGCGTAGTCTCGATCAATCGCTTCACGCAGGACAGCGCAGCCGAGATAGCGCTGGTGCGGCAACATATGGCTACCCAGGGTGTCAAAGTGGTAGTGGCCGAGCACTGGGCCAGGGGTGGCGCAGGGGCCGAGGATTTGGCGCAAGAGGTGGTCAGGCTGGCTGAGGCCAACGGTAATTCGATGAAGTACGTCTATGAAGACGAGGATCCCCTGTGGGAGAAGATGCGCAAGGTGGCAACCAGGATTTACGGTGCCGCAGACATCAACGCTTCGCGCCGCCTGCGGGCGCTGATTGATAAGCTGCAAGCTGAAGGCTATGGACACTACCCCATTTGCGTAGCCAAGACCCAGTCCTCATTCACGACAGATGCCTCGATACGTGGTGCTCCGCAAGGGCATACGGTGATCATCAGAGAAGTCAGGCTTAGCGCTGGTGCCGAGTTCGTGGTGATGATATGCGATGACATCATGACCATGCCGGGCTTGCCGAAAGAACCGTGCGCCACGCGTATAGACATAGACGATGATGGCCGTGTTGTGGGCCTGTTTTAATGGGCGCCAGCGCTAAATCGCAACGGATTTTGTGGGCTTCGCCTGCATATGGCATGCGGCAATGTATTGCCCATGACAGGGGAAGACCTTGGCGGCCTTGCCGTGCTCATTGCATGGTGTGCGGCTCGTCGCCCCGTCATTTTTGATTTGTATATGGAATCCTGGCGTTGACATGCTGTGATGCAGACAGAATCCACAATAAATGACTGGCCGCAACGCCGCAGCGCGCTGATCAAAGGCCTGTGCGCTATTCTGCCCCAAGCGGCCGTGCTGAGCGAAACCGAGGAGCTGCGCCCATACGAGTGCGATGCTTTATCTGCCTACCGTAAACTGCCCGGCGTCGTGTGTCTGGTAGAGACGGTGCAACAAGTGCAGGCTGTGCTGCGCCTGTGCCATCAACTGCAAGTGCCGGTGGTGCCGCGTGGCGCTGGCACCGGCTTGTCAGGCGGGGCGCTGCCGCATGCAGAAGGCCTGCTGCTGGGCTTGGCCAAAATGGGCCAGATTCTGGAAATTGATGTGGAAAATCTCTGTGCCGTGGTGCAGCCCGGCGTGCGTAATCAAGCCTTGTCCGAAGCTGCACGGCCGCTAGGCCTGTACTATGCGCCAGACCCTTCCTCGCAAATCGCCTGCACCATAGGCGGCAATGTCGCGGAAAATTCCGGCGGCGTGCATTGCCTCAAATATGGCCTTACCGTGCATAACGTCATCGGCTTGAAAATCGTCACCATGGCAGGCGAACTGCTGGAAATAGGCGGTAAAACGCTGGATGCACCGGGCTATGACCTGCTGGCCCTGCTGTGCGGTTCAGAAGGCCTGCTGGGCGTGGTGGTGGAAGTTACCGTGCGTCTGCTGCCATTGCCGGAACGGGCGCAGGTGGTGCTGGCAGCATTTGCCGATGTGGAAAAAGCCGGTGCAGCAGTAGGCAATATCATTGCCGCCGGCATCATCCCCGCCGGACTGGAGATGATGGACAAGCTGGCGATCCAGGCGGCGGAAGATTTCGTGCATGCCAATTACCCCACACAGGCAGCCGCCATTTTGTTGTGCGAACTCGACGGTGCGAACGCGGAGGTTTCTGAATGCATCATGCGCGTGCGCCAGATCATGATGGATTCCGGGGCGTTTGAGGTGCGCACCGCCAAGGACGAGGCCGAGCGTGCTGCTTTCTGGCAGGGCCGCAAAGCGGCCTTTCCAGCCATTGGCCGCATCGCCCCTGATTACTATTGCATGGATGGCACCATACCACGCCGCAGTCTGCCTAAGGTGCTGACGCATATTGCCGAGTTGTCCGAGAAGTTCGGCCTGCTGGTGGCGAATGTGTTTCATGCGGGTGATGGCAATCTGCACCCGCTTATCCTGTTTGATGCCAACCGTGATGGTGAACTCCACAAGGCCGAGGCCTTCGGGCTGCGCATACTTGAGCTTTGCGTCTCGGTCGGTGGCACCATCACCGGCGAGCATGGGGTTGGTGTGGAAAAACTGGATGGTATGTGCGAGCAATTCAAGCCGCTGGAATTAAGCCAGTTCCATAGCGTAAAAGCCGCATTTGATCCTGATGGCCTGCTTAACCCCGGCAAGGCCGTGCCTACCTTGCATCGCTGCGCAGAATTCGGCGCCATGCATGTGCATCAGGGACAGCTTTCTCATCCAGAGCTGGAACGGTTCTAGACGCATGCAAAACACTGCACTGGTGCATGCTTGGCGCCTGCTCTTCCCTGCACTCTGGTGTGTTGCCTGGGGTTCAAGATGAATCAGGATCTCAGTCTGGACCTCCGGGCTTACGTCAAAGAGGCTGTAGCAAAACGGCAATCGCTGACGATTATCGGCGGCAGCAGCAAAGATTTTCTGCAAGCGGCAAACGCCGACGGCCTGCTCCATCTCTCCGGCCATACCGGCGTCATAGATTACGAGCCGAACGAGCTGTTTATCACCGCGCGGGCCGGCACTACGCTGGCTGAGATTGAGGCCATGCTGCTGCACCATAATCAAATGCTGGCTTGCGAACCTCCGCATTTCGACCACGGCAATAAAACCGCCACGCTGGGCGGCGCGGTGGCATGCGGTTTCTCCGGCTCGCGCCGGACTTTTGCCGGCAGTGTGCGCGATCACATACTGGGTGTGCGCTTGCTCAATGGCGATGGTGAGTTGCTGCAATTTGGCGGACAGGTCATGAAAAATGTTGCCGGTTTTGATGTCTCGCGGCTGATGGTAGGTGCCCGCGGCACGTTGGGAGCCTTGCTGGAAATCAGTCTCAAGGTGCTGCCCAAGCCGGAGCTTGAGGCAACCATTGTCATTGAATGCCCGCTGGCTGATGCGCCCAGGCACATGTCTGCACTGGCGCGCCGTTCCATGCCCTTGTCTGCATTGGTCTGGGTAGAGGGGCATGTATTCTTGCGCCTGGAAGGCACGCAGGCAGCCATTCGTGCGGCCCAAACCCAGGTGGGCGGCGACGTTGCCACCAGTAGCGCCAATTTCTGGCAATCGGTGCGCGAACAGACGCACCCCTTCTTTCAGCAGCATCAACCGCTGTGGCGGCTTTCTCTGCCGCCCGCTTCTGCTATGGCGCTGCCGGAGAACGCGGTGTTGATGGACTGGTGCGGCGCTTTACGCTGGTGGTACACGGATAAGCCCGCTGGGGAAATCGAGGCCATGGCGCGTGGGCAGGGCGGCTATGCTTACCTGTTCCGCAACTCCCTGCCAGTTGTGGGGGTAACTCCGCCTGCAGGCTTATTGGCGATCCATCAGCGTCTGAAAAAATCCTTCGACCCGCACGGCATATTCAACCCGGGAATCATGGGCGGCCAATTCTAATGCAAACCTGGCTGGCCTCCGAGTTCGCAAATACCCCAGCTGGAAAAGAGGCGGATGCCATTTTGCGCAGCTGCGTGCATTGCGGTTTCTGCACCGCAGTGTGCCCGACCTATAAATTGCTGGGCGATGAACTTGACAGCCCGCGCGGCCGTATCTACCAGATTAAAAGCCTGCTCGAAGGTGAGGCCGTAGGCGAGCACACCCAGCTTCATCTGGATCGCTGCCTGACCTGCCGTGCCTGCGAGACGGCGTGCCCATCCGGCGTGCAATATGCGCGGCTGGCAGATATAGGCCGCGTCGAAGTTGAAAAACGGGTGCCGCGTAGCCCGGGGCAACGTCTGATGCGCCGGGCTTTGCGCTGGATAGTGCCGTCCACGGCAAGATTTGGTCTTCTGCTCAGGCTGGGCCGCGCCGTGCGGCCTCTGCTGCCGCAGGCGCTTCAGCGCCGCATTCCCCTGGCCAAGCCTGCCGGCACCTGGCCTGCCGTTCGCCATGCGCGCCGCGTACTGGTGCCGGGCGGATGTGTGCAGCCGGTGCTTGAGCCCGGAATCGATAGTGCCTTGGCACGGCTGCTTGATGCCCACGGCATTTCTGCCGTTGCGATTAATGCCGGCTGTTGCGGTGCGGTAAGCCATCACCTCGCCGCACCTGAAGAAGCGCATGCCCGCATCAAGGCCAATATCGATGCCTGGTGGCTGTATATCGAATCCGGTATTGAGGCCATCGTGATTACCGCTTCCGGCTGTGGCGCCATGGTGCGTGAATACGGCCACTTGTTGCGCGAGGACAGCGCTTATGCGGACAAGGCGGCACGCGTTGCCGCGCTGTGCCGTGATCCGCTGGAAGTAATTGAGGGTTTGCCTCTCAGGACAGAAGCGCATCGCAAACGCGTCGCCTTTCACGCGCCGTGTACCTTGCAGCACGCGCTGAAACTGGAAGGCCGCGTCGAGGCCCTGTTGCGCCAGTCAGGTTTTGAAGTATTGCCGGTGGAAGAGGCAGGCACCTGCTGCGGCTCAGCGGGCACCTATGCCATACTGCAACCCGGATTGTCAGGCGAGTTGCGCGCGCGCAAGCTGGGCTATTTGCAACAGCACAAGCCGGAAATCATCGCCACGGCAAACATCGGCTGCCTGACGCATCTGCAAAGCGCCAGCGATGTGCCGGTAGTGCATTGGCTGGAACTGCTGGAGCAATACTGCGTTAAAACCACATAAAAAAGCAGCCTTGCGGCCGCTAGCTGAAGGGATTGTGTAATCAGTCTATGGTAAGTTTTTTCATGGACGATTCCGTTTTCTTGGACAGTATCAGTTCCAGCACGCCATCCCTGTAATGCGCTTCTGCACGCGTATTGTCAATTTCACTGGTGAGTAAAAATGTGCGTGCAACATTACCGTAATAGCGTTCCAAGGGCACTACTTTTTGGCCTTCTTTCACTGCTTTTTCTTGTTTGGTTTCTGCGCTGATCGACACCCGGTTGCCTTCAATAGCCACCTGGATGTCTTCTTTTTTCACGCCGGGAATTTCGGCATGCACGGTAAAGCCATGACCATCTTCCTTCACCTCCATGCGCAGTTGCACGGGCGATCCATCATCCATCAGCCGTACAGGGCGGAAGAAGCCCTTGAAAACATCCTCTATCGGATCAAGACTAGTGATCCTGTTTGTGATCCGGAAGGGATCAAAGCGGGTTAAGTTAGCCATTTTAATTCTCCTCTCACTGGTTGATTGAAATCCCGGAACAGCATGAGCTGTCCTGGATTCCAATATAAGGATGAACTGGCAGATTTTAATAGGGGCTGCTACGTAGTTTTGCAGGCGGCCTGGGTTTTCAAACTCCCTGGATTTTCTTTGCGAATACCTTGGAGCGCCGCTGGAAGTTATAGAGTTGCTGCTTGGCGGGTGGCAGCGTATTGATATCGGCCTCGACAAAACCGCGCTCAATAAACCAGTGTGCAGTGCGTGTGGTGAGTACAAACAGGGTGTGTATTCCGCGCTTGCGCGCTTGCTCTTCACTGTACTGCAGCAGCCGGTCACCGCGTCCGCCACGCCGGAATGCCGGGTTGACAGCAAGGCAGGCCAGTTCGGCTTTGTGGTCATCCGGAAAGGGGTAAAGTGCGGCGCAGCCGATAATCAGTCCGTCGTGCTCCATGACGAAAAAATGATGGATTTCCACCTCCAGCCGTTCGCGTCCACGGCGCACCAGTATGCCTTCTGCTTCCAGCGGCTCTATTAGCTGCAACAGGCCGCCTACATCGCCGATGTCAGCCTCGCGCATGGATTCCAGCGGTGCTTCGGTAACCATGGTGCCTATGCCGTCATGCGTGAATAGTTCCTGCACGATGGCACCGTCGACATGCCGGCTAATCAGGTGGGTACGCGCCACGCCTTCATTGCAGGCACGTATGGCAGCTGGTAGATAGTAGCTTTCATCTTCACTCAGGCTGTCCGGCCCCTTGTGCTGCGTGTGGCGCAGCAAGCTTCTGGCTTTATCTGCCGTCATTTCCCGTAGCAGCTCGCCGCGCAGGTTGTGCACCCCTGAAGAGTGCATCAGGAAAATCAGTTTATCCGCATCCAGTGCGATAGCAGCGCTTACCGCAACATCTTCCAGCGCAAGGTTGAATATCTCGCCGGTAGGCGAATAGCCTAGCGGTGACAGCAATACCAACTCATCGTCGTCCAGCCTTTTCTGAATGCCGACTGCATCCACTTTGCGCACCTCGCCGGTATGCTGCAAATCGACGCCCTCAAGCACGCCTACCGGCTTCGCCGTGACAAAATTGCCGCTGGCAACGCGTATGTCGGAACCAGCCATGGGCGAATTGACCAGGCCCATGGAAAGCAGCGCCTCGATTTCCACGCGCACTGAGCCGTTGGCTTCCTTCACTGCTTCCATGACTTCGTCGGTAGTAACGCGCATGCCGCCCACCAGTTTGGTTTCGATCTTGGCGCGTCTAAGCCGAGATTCGATTTGCGGGCGGGCGCCATGCACCAGCACCAGTCTTACTTCCAGGCTGGCCAGCAGGTTGAGATCATGCGACAGCGAGACAAACTGGCCATCATCGACGACTTCGCCACCAAAGGCGATCACAAAGGTGCGGCCGCCGAAAGCATGAATATAGGGCGCAGCCGAGCGGAACCATCGGACGAATTCCTGCGGCTGCAGGAAATTGAGACTGGGGCCGGATTGTGCCGATGCGCCGGCTGCCGCCTCGGCGTGCGCGTACAGAAATGCCGGCGTGCAGTCGAGTGCGGTGCAAAGCCTGCGCAGCATGGCCTCGGATACGCCCTGAGCATCACGTTCGATGCGGGATAAGTTGCCGCTATCTGCGTCTACGCGTTTGGCGAGTTCTTGCAAGGTGAGGTTAAGCGACTTGCGCCGCTTTCGTATGGCTAGTCCTAATGGCATGGGATAACCTTAAAAAATGCTACAGCCTTGGATTATGCTTTATGCGCACATTTTTATATAAAAATATGAATAATGCAATAAATGGAGTGTTTGCGACGCGCTAAATGTTAAAGTCGCCCCACAAGGTCTGTATCGCCGCCAAAGCAGCTAAAGCTGCGGTTTCAGTGCGCAAGATGCGCTTGCCGAGGCGCACGGGAGTAAAGTGATGCAAGGCAGCCAGATCTATTTCTTCTTGTGTCAGGCCGCCTTCAGCCCCGATCAGCAGGCAAATTTCGCCTGTGGGCCTGGGCAGGTCCTGCAGGGTTTGCGTGGCCGTGGGCGAGAGTGTGATGCGTAAAATGGCCTGCGTTGATTGGCCCAGCCAGTTGGCGAGTGATAGTGGAGCCGCGACTTCTGGCACAATGGCCCTGCCGGATTGCTCACAGGCGGCATTGACCACGTTTTGCCAATGCTCGCGGCGTTTTTCCGCGCGATCGCCCGCTAGCTTTACTATGCTGCGCTGGCTGGCAATCGGCTGAATCGCGGTCACACCCATTTCAACGGCTTTTTGTATGGTGAAGTCCATGCGGTCGCCTGATGAAATAGCCTGGGCTAGTGTAACTTTCAGTAGCGACTCGCGCTCAATGTCCTGCATCGCTGTGACGATGGCGGTGACTTCACTTTTTTTGATGGATAACAGCTGGCATAAATAGTCTTTACCATCGCCGTTGAACAGGATGACATCGTCACTCACTTCCAGACGCAGGACGCGGCAGGCATGAACAGCAGCGTTGTCAGGCAGTCTGACAATTGCGCCGATTGCAAGTTGGTCGGGGTAGTAGAAGCGGGGCATGGGCATGGGGGGTGACCAAAAATGATAAAATCGGGAAATCAATTTTAATTGAAGGAATGAACAAAATGGTAAGTTTGAATCCTCCTGTATGTGATTTTGGCTGGAAAGCCCCGGATTTCAATTTGCCCGGTGTCGATGGTAAAAGCCGGACGCTTGAAGATATCGCTGGCCCCAAAGGCACGCTGGTGATGTTCATTTGCAACCACTGCCCTTACGTCAAGGCTATCAGGGAGCGGCTGGTGGCTGACGTGCGTGAACTGAAAACGCTGGGTATCAACGCCATTGCCATCCAGTCCAACGATATCATTAGTTATCCTGATGATGATTTTCAGCGCATGAAAGAAATTGCTGCCGAGTTTGATTTTTCGTTTCCTTACGTGCTGGATGAAGATCAGCAAGTGGCTAAAGCCTACGGCGCGATCTGCACGCCGGATTTCTTTGGCTTCAATGCCAAGCTGGAACTGCAATACCGCGGCCGCTTTGATGAATCGCGCAAGGAGGCTGCATCCAGTAGCACGCGTGATTTGTTTCATGCCATGAAGCAGATCGCTGAAACCGGATCGGGGCCTGAAGCACAAATTGCAAGTATAGGCTGCTCTATCAAGTGGAAAGTTGCGGCTTGAATGGCAAAGGCTGAGCGAGCAACCGACACCGCCAGCATGCTGGATAAGGTGATTCATCTGGTGCGCCAGGTTGGCGATAACGTCGTCATGCCGCGCTTTCTGAACGTGGTGCGGCAGTACAAGGACGATGGCAGCGTATTAACCGAGGCGGATCTGGCAGCACAGGCTGCACTGGAGGTGGGTCTCAAGGCCATTGCCGATTGCCCCATAGTCGGCGAGGAAATGACGGAAGAACAACAGCGCAGAAATTGGGATGCGGGCACATCCGGCTTATGGTGCATAGACCCGATTGATGGCACTTCCAATTTTGTCAGCGGCTTATGCCATTTTGCTGTTTCAGTCGCCTACATGCAGCAGGGTCGACCGCTATTGGCGGTGATCTATGCACCGGTGATGCACGAACTGTTTTATGCCGAAGCAGGCAAAGGCGCATACCTGCTCAGCGATGATCTTGAGAAAGTAAAATTGCCATTGGTCACGGGCGCTGTTAATTTGCAGCAAGCTACGGGTGGAGTGGATTTCAAGCGTTTACCAAAAAACCTGGCAATAGCTTTGGCGATTCAGCCGCCTTTTCAGTCACACCGCAATTATGGCGCGGCCACGCTGGACTGGAGCTACCTTGCAGCCGGGCGCCTCGATGTATATCTGCATGGTGGTCAAAAGCTGTGGGATTACGCCGCGGCGTGTTTGATTTTGCAGGAAGCGGGAGGGCAGATGCGCACGCTCAGTAACGAAGATTTCTGGATGGGTGATGTCTGGCAGAAATCCGTGATAGCAGCGCGCAAGCCCGATCTGTTTGCAGCATGGACTGATTGGCTGGCGTCATACCGCTAAAGTTTGCCGCAGATGTGGTATTGCCCAAAGTTTGTAACTAGGCAATAATTAAGCCCTTTCCCTCTAAAAACTACAACATAAAAGCAACAATACCCTGTAATGTAAGGGGGATTTCCAAGAATTTGAGGTTAGGCCTCGGTCCAATGCTGCGCAAAACAGCGGGCTCGGTGTCCTTTTTCTCTTTAACTGTAGGGAGATATAAATGGCAACTCGTAATGATTTAGCTAATGCCATCCGTGCGCTGTCAATGGATGCAGTTCAGAAGGCCAATTCCGGCCACCCAGGCGCGCCTATGGGCATGGCGGAAATTGCTGAAGTATTGTGGAACCACAATCTGCGCCACAACCCGACCAACCCAAAGTGGGCTGATCGTGACCGTTTCATTTTGTCCAACGGCCATGGCTCCATGTTGCTTTACTCTTTACTGCACCTGACCGGCTATGACTTGCCGATCGATGAAATCAAGACCTTCCGTCAATTGCATTCCAAGTGTGCTGGTCACCCTGAATATGGCTATGCGCCTGGCATTGAAACCACCACCGGCCCTCTGGGCCAGGGCATCAGCAATGCTGTTGGTTTCGCCATGGCTGAAAAGTTGATGGCTGACCAATTTAACAAGCCAGGCCATGACATCGTTAACCATCACACCTATTGCTTCCTCGGCGATGGTTGCATGATGGAAGGCGTTTCCCATGAAGCCTGCGCATTAGCCGGCACCTGGGGCCTGGGCAAACTGATCGCGTTCTGGGATGACAACGGCATCTCCATCGACGGTCACATCGAGGGCTGGTACACCGATGACACCGCCAAGCGTTTTGAAGCCTACGGCTGGCACGTTATTCCTAATGTAGACGGCCATAACTCCGATGCGATCGAAGCTGCTGTCCAAGCCGCCAAGAAAGTTACCGACAAGCCTACCCTGATCTGCTGCAAGACCACCATCGGCAAGGGCTCCCCTAACAAGTCCGGCAGCCATGATTGTCACGGCTCTGCGCTAGGTGAAGCTGAAGTTGCTGCAACCCGCGAGGCCATCGGCTGGAAATACCCGCCATTCGAAATTCCTGCAGACGTATACGCAGGCTGGGATGCCAAGGCCAAAGGCGCCAAGCTCGAATCCGACTGGAATGCCAAGTTCGACGCGTATGCCAAGGCTTATCCAGCAGAGGCTGCTGAATTCAAGCGCCGCATGGCAAATGAATTGCCAGCCAACTGGAAGGCCGCAGCCGATGCAGCGATCAAGGCAGCTAACGAAAAAGGCGAAGTCATTGCAACGCGCAAGGCTTCACAAAACGCCATTGCTACACTGGCGCCAGTATTGCCGGAATTCGTTGGCGGTTCCGCTGACTTGACCGGTTCCAACCTGACCAGCTACGCCGGCTTCAAGCACGTGAGCGGCAAGGAACCTGGCAACTACATTTCCTACGGTGTGCGTGAATTTGGTATGGCAGCCATCATGAACGGCATGGCCTTGCATGGCGGTATCCTGCCATTCGGCGGTACGTTCCATATGTTCACTGATTACATGCGTAACGGCATGCGTATGGCAGCGTTGATGAAGCAGCGCGTGATTTATGTGCTGACGCACGATTCGATTGGACAGGGCGAAGACGGTCCTACGCATCAGCCTATCGAAACTACCTCTGGCCTGCGTTACATTCCCAATATGGAAGTATGGCGTCCAGCTGACTCCACCGAAACTACGGTGGCCTGGGTAGCTGCGGTTGAAAATGCGCACAATCCAACCAGCCTGGTGCTGAGCCGTCAGAACACTTCATTCACCAAGCGCGATGACGCGCAAATCGCCAGCATCCGCAAGGGTGGCTACGTGCTGTCTGACGTTGCCGGCAAAGCGGATGTCATCATTATTGCGACTGGTTCAGAACTGGATCTGGCAATCAAGGCTGCTGCCGAGTTGAACGCAGCGGGCACCAAGGTGCGCGTGGTTTCCATGCCTTCCACCAACGTGTTCGATCGTCAAGACCAGGCCTATAAGGACAGCGTATTGACCCCAGGCGTGAAGCGCGTGGCAATTGAGGCTGGCGTGACGGATTTCTGGCGCAAGTATGTTGGCCTTGACGGTGCAGTTGTCGGCATCGACACCTTCGGCGAATCCGCTCCTGGTGGCGTGCTGTTCAAGCACTTTGGCTTCACCGTTGAAAACGTAGTAAAGACCGTTAAATCAGTGCTGTAAGTTGTTCTTGATGTAATACAACTTGATTAAGGCACTCCTCGGGGTGCCTTAATTTTTGTAATGAGGAGATACAAATGGCAATTCGTGTAGCAATTAACGGCTATGGCCGTATTGGTCGCAATATTCTGCGTGCCGTTTATGAATCTGGCCGTAAAGATGTGCAAATCGTTGCCATCAACGACCTGGGTAACGCTGAAACAAACGCCCACCTCACGCGTCATGATACTGTGCATGGCCCATTCAAAGGCACTATTACTGTTGAAGGCGACCACATGATCGTCAACGGTGACAAGATTCGTGTCTGCGCCCATCGTAACCCGGCGGAACTGCCGTGGTTCGAATTGGGTGTTGATGTGGTCATGGAGTGCACAGGTGTGTTCCGTAACAAGCACAAATGCCATGCACACATCGAGGCGGGCGCCAAGAAAGTCATTATTTCCGCTCCTGCGGATAAAAACGAATGTGATGCCACTGTGGTCTATGGCGTCAATCATGACATCCTTACGTCTGACATGACCGTAATCTCGAATGCCTCTTGCACCACTAATGCCTTGGCACCTGTGGTGAAACCGTTGCATGACAACCTGGGTATAGTGAATGGCCTGATGACTACAATACACTCTTATACCAATGATCAAGTATTGACTGATGTGTATCATAGTGATTTGTATCGCGCACGCGCCGCTGCACTCAACATGATCCCGACCAAGACAGGTGCGGCGCAAGCGGTAGGCCTGGTAGTGCCTGCGTTGAATGGCAAGCTTTCCGGTTTCGCTATCCGTGTACCAACCCCCAATGTGTCGGTGGTTGATTTGACCTTTGTTGCCAGTCGCGATACGACTAAAAACGAGGTCAATCAGATTATGAAGGAAGCGTCCGAAAGTGCTGTGCTGCAGGGTATTCTTGGCTATAACGACCAGCCACTGGTTTCCAGCGACTACAATCACACCACTACATCGTCCAACTTTGATGCGAATCAGACCGTTGTATTAGGCAATTTGGTAAAAGTATTGAGCTGGTATGACAACGAGTGGGCCTTCAGTTGCAGGATGATTGATACTGCCGTGGCGCTCATGAACGCCAAATAAAGTTAAATATTCGGGCACTCAGGGAGTGCCCGTTTTTTTTGTAAAGCGAGTGACTGGAGCAAGCAATGGCTATCATCAAAATGACCGACCTGGATCTCAAAGGTAAACGTGTCCTGATCCGTTCCGACCTCAATGTACCCGTCAAGAATGGCAAGGTGACTTCAGATGCGCGCATCACGGCTTCCATGGCCACCATAGAGCACGCGCTCAAGGCAGGCGCCAAAGTCATGGTGACCTCGCACCTGGGTCGCCCTGAAGAAGGCGTCTACTCCGAAGAGAATTCGCTGAAGCCGGTGGCTGACGTGATAGCAGCCAAGCTCGGCAAGCCAGTGCGTCTGGTCAAGGACTGGGTGGATGGTGGTTTTGATGTCACTACAGGCGAGCTGGTGTTGCTGGAAAACTGCCGCTTTAACAAAGGTGAAAAGAAAAGCCTGGACGAAACATCACAAAAATACGCCACTTTGTGCGATGTGTTTGTCATGGATGCTTTTGGCACTGCTCACCGCGCCGAGGCTTCCACGCATGGAGTCGCCAAGTTTGCGCCGGTAGCGGCTGCCGGTATTTTGTTGGTGCAGGAGTTGGATGCCTTGACCAAGGCGCTGTTAAGCCCGGCGCGCCCGATGGTGGCAATTGTCGGCGGCTCCAAGGTTTCCACCAAGCTTACCGTACTCGAAAGCCTGTCCGAAAAAGTGGACCAGATGGTGGTGGGCGGCGGCATTGCCAATACCTTCCTCAAAGCTGCAGGCTATCCCATCGGCAAGTCCTTGTGCGAAGATGATTTGGTGCCTGTCGCCAAGGCGCTTATGCAGAAAATGTCCAAACGCGGTGCGGCTGTGCCGATTGCCGTGGATGTGGTCTGTGGCAAGCAATTTGACCCGGCCGAGCCGGCAGTATTGAAGAACGCTGATGCGGTGGCGGATGACGATATGATTTTCGACATCGGCCCAAAATCAGCCAACGAAATAGCGGACGTCATCATGAAGGCTGGCACCGTGGTCTGGAATGGTCCGGTTGGCGTGTTCGAGTTCGACCAGTTTGGCGAGGGTACAAAAACCATCGCCAATGCGATTGCCAGGACTAAAGCCTTTACCCTGGCAGGCGGCGGCGACACCATTGCGGCGATTCAGAAATATGATATTTACGATCAGGTTTCTTATATTTCCACTGCTGGCGGTGCTTTCCTGGAATTCCTCGAAGGTAAGAAATTGCCCGCCGTAGAAATCCTGGAGCAACGCGGACGAGAGTAGCTAACAGGGCCGGAGCTTGCGAGTATCATATGCGGGGAGCCCATCAAAAATGATGGGACTCCCCGTATCCATTTGAGGGAAAAATTAAATTGAGTTTACGTAAAACAAAAATTGTTGCCACACTAGGCCCATCTTCCAGCAGTCGCGAAGTGATTGAGCGCATGGTAGATGCCGGCGTTGATGTAGTGCGTCTGAATTTTTCGCATGGTACCGCACAAGATCACATAGCGCGTGCCGAGCTGGTTCGTGCTATTGCGTTTGAGCGCCGCCGTCCAGTCGGTGTGCTGTGCGATTTGCAGGGGCCGAAAATCCGCATAGGCAAGTTTGAAAACAGCAAGATTCACCTCAATGTAGGTGACAAATTTACCCTAGACGCCGCATGCGAGCTCGGCGGTCAGGACTGCGTAGGTCTTGATTACGAAACCCTGCCATCCGAGGTTGATCCGGGCACCGTATTGCTGCTGGATGATGGACGTATCGTGATGACGGTAGATGCTATCGAGGATAGTAAAATTTATTGCACGGTCAAGGTCGGTGGTGCGCTTTCCAACAATAAGGGCATCAATCGTCAGGGTGGCGGACTATCCGCAGAAGCACTCACCGCTAAAGACCGCGAAGACATCAAGACAGCGGCAGCGCTTGAGGCAGATTACATAGCCATTTCCTTCCCGCGCAGCGGCGCCGATGTGCAGCTGGCGCGCGACCTCGTGCGTGCCGCAGGAAGCCACGCCAGCATAGTCGCCAAGATCGAGCGTGCCGAAGCAATTCCCGCACTGGAAGAAATCATTGATGCATCCGACGTCATCATGGTGGCGCGTGGCGATCTGGGCGTGGAAGTCGGCGATGCTGCCGTGCCTGGCTTGCAAAAGCGCATGATTCGCCTGGCCCGCGCGCATAACAAACTGGTGATTACCGCTACGCAGATGATGGAGTCGATGATCAGCAGTCCGATACCGACGCGTGCTGAAGTCTCCGATGTGGCGAACGCTGTGCTGGATGGCACGGATGCGGTGATGCTGTCGGCCGAATCTGCTGCGGGTCAGTATCCGGTGGAAGCAATTTCTGCCATGCATCGCGTATGTCTGGAGGCTGAAAAAGATTACGACAGCCAGCACCTCAAGCAAAAATTCAACGAGCAATTCCAGCACATTGATGAATCCATCGCCATGGCGACGATCTACACCGCACGGCATTTGAAAGTGAAAGCCATTGCCGCGCTGACGCAATCGGGTGCGTCAGTATTATGGCTATCGCGCTCCGATACCACGGTGCCGATTTACGCGTTGACCACGGAAAGAGATACGCGCCGCAAACTTACGCTGTATCGTGGGGTTTACCCGTATCGCATTGATCCCACCCCTGATCGTGATAAGCTTTTGCTGGAGGCTGAGGAAGAATTGCTACGGCGCGGCGCGGTGCGCGATGGTGATCTGATTCTGCTGACCATAGGCGAGCCGATTGGCAAAGCGGGGAGTACAAATACTCTTAAAATTATTCAAGTCGGCGAACATCGGGGAAAATAATGTAATTACTGAGAGCCGCGCTAGTAGTCTTGTTCGATCTTGAAAAAATGCCGAACCAAGTGTTTGGTGATGTTTTCTAAGCGACAATGGGCTCTGCGGCTCACGCTTTACTGAGGAGAAATATCATGGCACTCGTTACACTGCGTCAAGTGCTGGATCACGCCGCCGAGCATGGCTATGGCCTGCCGTCTTTCAACGTGAACAACATGGAACAAATCCACGCCATCATGCAAGCGGCCAATGAGGTGGACAGCCCTGTCATTCTGCAAGGTTCCGCTGGTGCACGTAAATATGCCGGCGAGCCTTTTCTGCGCCATCTGGTCGCTGCTGCCGTGGAAACCTACCCGCATATCCCTATCGTTATGCATCAGGATCATGGCGCGTCCCCATCCGTATGTATCCAGTCCATGCGTTCCGGTTTTTCCAGCGTGATGATGGACGGGTCGCTCAAAGAAGACATGAAAACGCCGGCCAGCTATGAATACAACGTCGATGTCACGCGCAAGGTGGTGGATATAGCACATGCTATCGGCGTCTCGGTTGAAGGCGAGCTGGGTTGCCTGGGATCCCTGGAAAGTGGCATGGCCGGCGAAGAAGATGGCTCTGGTGCCGAAGGCAAGCTCGACCACTCCATGTTGCTCACGGATGTAGAAGAGGCCGCTGATTTTGTGAAAAAGACTGGAGTCGATGCGCTGGCAATCGCCATCGGCACCTCCCACGGCGCTTACAAATTCACCCGGCCACCTACTGGCGAGATTTTGGCAATTGACCGCATTAAAGCCATTCACGCGCGCATCCCCAACACGCACCTGGTGATGCATGGCTCATCCTCCGTGCCGCAAGAGTGGCTCAAGATCATCAACCAGTACGGCGGTGCAATCCCCGAAACCTATGGCGTACCGGTGGAAGAAATCGTCGAAGGCATCAAGCACGGCGTGCGCAAGGTAAATATTGATACCGATCTGCGTATGGCCTCCACCGGTGCCGTACGCATGTTCCTAGCACAAGAGTCGAACAAGCTGGAATTAGACCCACGTAAATTCCTCCTGGCAGCTACCAAAGCCATGAAGGATCTTTGCCAGGCGCGTTTCGAGGCCTTTGGCTCGGCCGGCTACGCCAGCAAGATTAAGCCGATCTCCTGCGAAAAAATGGCGGAACGTTACAAGCAAGGCGAGCTGGCGGCTATCGTCAGGTAAGCTTGCCGGCGACAAAAAAGCGGCGCTATGGCCAAGCCCATTTCAAATTCTGTTGGTTTTTGAGGGGCAACCCGAGCGGTCTGACGAACCCCCAGCCTAACTCGCTGGGGTTTTTCTTTATCCTCGACGATATCGAATCGCTTCCGGCGAAGGCTTTCAAATCGGCGGCACCACCATATGCTTCAGGGATGAAGAAGTTCGACTTGAACATCACCATCCTGGGGCTAGAGCGGCATGCAGAAATGGCTGCTGGGTAGCGTCAGCAAGGACCTGGCCATTGGGCGAACTGCGGTATGCTGTTGTGCTACTAAACCGGTATTGTGGATTTCCCGGTTGAATAGCTTGGCCCGGGATTAGTCATCTTGTCGTGTCTCTCCGCGGAACGGGGCAGACTTGCGACGATGACGCCGACGACGCCAAGCCAGCCCGGTTTTCAGCCGCCACACCCAGGTGACTACCAGATAGGCGAGCATACCCATGGCGCTGGCCATGATCGCCAGGCCCAGCAGAAGGGGTTTACCTACTACGGTTATGCGGTCCCACGTGGATGTCAGCCAAGTAGTAGTTCCATCTCCACTTGGCTTCTGCACATTCTTTGCCGTCTGTGCTCCGCCATCTCCGACCAGTGTGGCGCCGATTTTGTGAGCCATGTAGTAGATGGGGCCGAAAGTCAACGGATTGGTGATCAGGGTGCTGGCGATGGCGGTGGGCACATTGGCACGCAATAGCACTGCCGTGCCGGCAGAAAGAGGAATCTGGGCTATAGGAACGAGTAATCCGAAAAATACGCCGAGCGCGATGCCCAAGGCAATGCCGCGCCGGGTGGGTCGCCACAGTCGAGGATTGTGCAGTGCCGGCCCGATCCAGCGTAGCCAGCGGTTGTTGCGCACCGATTCCGGGTCGGGCAGCAGGCGCTTCAGGCGGTCATACATACATATTGCTGTGTTGTTTGCGCCGGAGCTGTTTCATTTGTGGATGTTTTGTTGTGCAGCAGGCGTGCTGCCTTGGCGGTCTGCTGCACAGCGCGACGGATGGCGCTCACAGCGCGTAGGTGGGTATCCATACCTGCCACAGCCAGGCGTCCTTGGGTGCTAGCCTCCAGGAGTTCTACTTTCAACATCTGATAGTCTTCATTCCAAGCTCTGCAAGCTAGGTTCGACATCAGCGGCATATTCCAGGTTCCCCTCGAGGTCAACGCGCGCAAACAGCCGTGCTACCTGAGCCAGGAAGCTGCCCCCGCTTCGATCAGTGCCGGCAGGGGAGTTTCGCGTGCTGCGGCCGCGGCCTTCATAGCCAGTTCCGCTACCGCCTCGTAATGGCACGCCACGCGCAGAATATGGGCAGGCATTAGACCGGATCAGCACTAAACCGAGCGGAAACAGGCCGGGCAGGAACACACCGATGCCGCCCAGCAGGCCACCGGCTGTTGTCCAGTTGCTCATTTCATCTCATTCTGGCATTTCGCGTCGCGATCTCCATGCCGGTGCAAGGCCGCCTTGGCCAGCAGGTGGGCGGTCACTGGCGCGGTGATGAAGAGGAAGACCATTACAGCGATCTCATGCAGGCTGACGCCGGGCTGGGTGGCGGTGAAGTAGATGGCAGAAGCTAGCACCATGGTACCCACACCCAGGGTGGTGGCCTTGGTGGGACCGTGCAGGCGAGTGAAAAAATCCGGCAGGCGGACAGCCCTACTGCGCCTAGCGGAGCGGACGCGGTCCACAGCAGGAAAATGGCCACGGGCAGGGTGGGGCGGGGAAAGATGCAATGGATCACGGTCGTATCTTCCAGGCGATGGCATGTTTACCCTTGCCCAATACACCGTCGATATAAGCTCTCTGTGCATGCAACTGAGCTGCGGCGTGTGCCGCGTAATCTGCCACTGGTCGGGCGAAGAGTGCCTGCACGGAGCCAGCGGCAACCAGCAGCAGAACGGCAGCCGCACGCTGCCAAACTATGGTGGGGGTGGCTGTCAGGAAAAAGCTCAGCGCCAGCCAGGGTGCATGGAGTGCCGGCCCGGGTTGAACGGTATCGGAGACCCTCCCGCGCCGCTCGACTATCAATTTCGCCAGCAGGAAGAAGGCTGTACCGACTGGGGTGTACTGGAACAGGTAGTAATACAGGGCCGCGGCAGAGGTGTCGGTCTGCACATAGTAGGGAGTTACCAGCAGCGTACCGGCAGAGGCCAGCATCAGCCAGTAACAAAATAATGCAGCCGAGTAACGACGAGCGCATCCAAGGCCGCGAACAGAACTGTTGCCAGCACCAGCGGCACCAGCCAGCCAATCAGGTCTGCCATCGCAGCAGCCCTTATTGCTTGACGGGTCTGTAACTTGCACGTCTGGTGTGAACTGGCGTTACGTTCCAGACTTTTTGCGCATATTCGCTGATGGTGCGGTCGCTGGAGAATTTCCCCATGCCGGCGACATTCAGGATGGCTTGCCGTGACCATGCTTCGGGTTTGCGGTAGAGCTGCTGCACACGGTCCTGACAGGCAACATAATCAGCATAATCAGCCAGCAGCAGGAAGCGGTCGCTGTTCAGCAGCATATCGACGATAGGCTGGAATCTATGCGGCTCGACCGAGCAGAAATACCCAGAACCTATCATGTCCATCGCCATGCGCAGTTCGGCATTGGCATGCAGGTAATCCGCTGGGTTGTAGCCCTGGCGGCGCAGCTCGGCTACTTGCACGGTTGTAAGACCGAAGATGAAGATATTGTCGTGCCCCACTTCTTCCATGATCTCAATATTGGCATCATCCAGCGTGCCTATGGTGAGCGCGCCATTCAGTGCCAGCTTCATGTTGCCGGTGCCGGAGGCCTCGGTTCCCGCTGTAGAAATCTGCTCCGAAAGATCGGCGGCGGGCACAATGCGTTCCGCATTGGAAACATCGTAATTGGGAATAAACACTACTCTCATCAGGTCATGTACCAAAGGGTCGTTATTGATAATATCGGCCACGTTATTGATCAGGTGAATGATGCGCTTGGCCATGTCATACCCCGGTGCTGCCTTGCCGGCAAAAATAACGGTACGTGGCACAATGTCGGTATGCGTGCCGAGGCGGATACGGTTGTATAGCGTAATGACATGCAGCACGTTGAGCAGCTGGCGTTTGTATTCGTGTATGCGTTTGATCTGAATATCAAACAATGAATGTGGATTGACGTGAATGCCGAGCTGATTTTTGATCATATGGGCAAGTCGTGCCTTGTTGGCGTGTTTGACAGCACGGAACTCATCAACAAATGCCGCATCCTCGGCGTATGCGCGCAGTCTTTTAAGCTGGTCCAGATCTGTCAGCCAACCAGTGCCTATGCGCGAAGAGATTAGTGCCGCCAGCCCGGGATTGGTCTGGTTCAGCCAGCGCCGCTGCGTGACGCCATTGGTGAGGTTAATAATTCTGTCTGGGTACATACGGTCGAAATCGGCAAAAATCGTACTCTTCATGAGCTCGGTATGCAGCCTGGCTACGCCATTCACCTTGTGGCTGCCGATGATGGCCAGATGGGCCATGCGCACGCGCCGCCCGCCGCCTTCATCGATAATTGACATGCGTTGTAGCAATGCGCCATCGCCGGGGTAGTGGTGCATGACCTCCTGCAGGAAACGGTGATTGATCTCGTAAATGATCTCCAGGTGCCGCGGCAGGATGGATAGGAAAAAAGCTACCGGCCAGGTTTCCAGCGCCTCCGGCATCAGCGTGTGATTGGTATAGGAGAAAATCCGCGTAGTGAGTGCCCAGGCCTGGTCCCACGGCTGCTGATGAATATCTACCAGCAGCCGCATCAGTTCTGCTACGCCGATAGAGGGATGGGTGTCATTTAGCTGGATAGCCACCTTGTCCGGCAGTTGATCCCAGGATGTATGGTGTTTCAGGTAGCGGCGCAATATGTCTTGCAGCGAGGCGCTGACAAAAAAGTACTGCTGCTTCAGGCGCAGCTCGCGCCCCATCGTGGTGGAATCGTCCGGGTACAGCACTTTAGAAAGACTTTCCGATTCGTTCTTGTCCGCGACGGCCTCGATGTAATTGCCCTGGTTAAAGTAACGCAGGTCGAAATCGCGCGAGGATTTGGCAGACCACAAGCGCATGTTGTTGACCGTATGCCCGTCATATCCAGGCACAGGAGTGTCGTAGGCCATGGCCATGACTTCGTCGGTGTCTATCCAGTGATGGCTCATGCTGCCGTCGGGGCACGGGTATGCCACCACCCTGCCGTGAAATTTTACCGGGTACATCATTTCCGACCGAGGAAATTCCCACGGGTTGCCGCAGCGCAGCCAGTTGTCTGGGCGTTCTGCCTGCATGCCGTTTTCGATGATCTGGCGGAACATGCCGAATTCATAGCGGATGCCGTAGCCATAGCAGGGCAGGTCGAGTGTCGCCATGGAATCGAGAAAACAGGCGGCTAATCGCCCCAGCCCACCATTGCCGAGTGCCGCATCGGCCTCCATATCGGCCACAGCTTCGATATCCTGTCCCAGCTCATAAAGTGCTGCCTTGCACTGTTCCTGAATATCAAGATTGAGCATGGCATTGCTTAGGGTGCGGCCGACCAGGAATTCAAGCGACAAATAATAAATGCGCTTGGTGTCAGCGCGATAGTAGCTCTGCATGCTTTCCATCCAGCGCTCTACCAGGCAGTCGCGTATAGCGTTGGCTGCGGCTATAAACCAGTCACGGGTAGTAGCCGTATACTGATATTTGCTGATGGAATAGGTGAGGTGGTGGGACAAGGCTGCACGAAAGTCATCCTGGGTCATGCGTGGATGGTGGAATTGACGTGCTTTAGGCGGTGTTTTTTTCATGCTATCCCTGTCTATGTCTGACATGACGCGTGCGCGACGGGTCTAACGAAAAACTGCTGACTATCGCCAATTCGCACATTGTATTTTTTTACATGGCGATATTTTACAGCTTCCGCTTTAATGTCGTGACGTAAAAAGCATCCATGCAACGGTAATTTTAATCGTATTGATCGTGCATGACCAAGCGGTCAATCGCGGGTAGCCAGCCGCTAAAGTTGACCAGTGTTGCGGTAAATTGCAACTGATATAAGAGTACAAGGGTCTCAGATGATGAAAGGATAAAACCATGCGAGTTCAAGAATCCTTCTATCGCGGCAATCCACTAAAATCCGAGGCGCGTACTTTGCCGTGGCAAACTTATAACCTCGCCTACACGTTACTTAAAAAGAGTGGCGCCAGCCTGTTTGTGCCCATCCGCTGCATGCAGTACCTGGCCGTGCTCGATGCCGAGGAGTTTATTTTTGTGGACAGCATCGCAGGGCGCACGGTCAGTATTGCCTGGCAAAAATTCAGGCCGGGGGAGCGTACCAGCTTGGCTGAGCCGGTGCCATATACCGCTGTTTTTTATCAGCTCGATGCCGAGGAAACCATGAAGCGCTTGCAGGCTGAGTTTTTGAAAGCGCTGCAATTGCTTGCTGCGCGGCAAATGCAGGAAAGTGACGCGCAGCTAATCTCCTTTCCTGGCAGGATATAAGAAGGGTCTAACCAGTTGAGTTTGTTTCATATCTGCTTTCTCCATGGAAGATAGCACAATTAAATCAAACTGTTATGACTATTCTGCTCCTGGCTGGAAATATTTTGGACTTATCCCAACATGCTGGTCGCGTCGTCAGCGATATTCAATAGAAATGAGGGGGTGTCAGGAATATCTTGTGTGTGAAATATTGATATAAAACAGGGTGCTAAAGAGATTGGTGTCAAATATTTGTTGTCATGAAAAACGTAACCTCTACACCCCCTCCAGCCTTAAAGCGTCAGGCTAAACCCCTTTTCTTCCGCAATCTGCGCGCCTTCCTTCAGTAAGAATTCCTTGAACATCTGCGCCGTAGCCGTAAGCCGCTTGCCCTTGCGCTGCACTACATACCAATCGCGCATGATGGGAAACGACTGTACATCCAGCACTACCAGCCTGTTGGTCTCCAGCTCCAGCGATACTGTATGCAGCGATAAAATACCCAGCCCCATGCCGGCCTGAACTGCTTGCTTGATGGCTTCATTGGTGCCCAGTTCGGTGCCGGTGGTGAGTTTGATGCCCTGCTCGATAAAAAAGCGCTCCATGGCGTTGCGTGTACCGGAACCTTGTTCGCGTACCAGAAAAGTCTCCTCTTGCAGGCGGTCCAGCGGGATGTGCGCTTCATGGGCGAGTGGGTGATCATTGGGCGCGATAATAACCAGCGGGTTTTCCATAAACGACGTGGCCTGCAAATCCAGCTCCTCCGGTGGTTTGCCCATTACTACCATATCCATGTCGTTCTTGGCCAGATGGTTAAGCAGACCTTCGCGGTTGGTGACATTGAGGCTGACTGAAACCATGGGGTAGCGTTTGCAAAATTCCGCTAGAAGCTGAGTGGCAAAATGGCTGGCAGTTTCCGCTATGCTGATCTTGAGTTTGCCCTGGCCCGCGTCTTTCATCTCGGCCAGCACGTTCTCCACTTCGATCAGTTGGTCGAGTATATTTTTACTGTAGTGGAGAAACTCTTTGCCTGCCTCGGTCAGGTAGATTTTTTTACCGAGCTGCTCAAATAACGGCAGGCCGACGGCATCTTCTAACTGTTTGATTTGCATGGACACTGCAGGCTGAGTAAGATGAAGTGATTCAGCCGCGCGTGAGTAGCTGAGATGGTGTGCGACGGCTTCATAGACACGTAGCTGACGTAGCGTTAAATGCAACATGATGGTGTCAGGCTCCACTCGGCTTTTGATAAGAATAATCTTATCATTATTATCATAATAATTGATTTTTACTTATGGATCGATGCGACTATAGTTGAGGAGTATTATTTATATAAAGCCTGCAAACTTTAAGTTTGTAGTCGTATTATTTATTTGTTGGAGGAGATGGCTATGGCAGTGAAAACTTATAACGCTGGCGTGAAGGAGTATCGCCAGACATACTGGACACCGGATTACACTCCGTCAGATACGGATCTTCTGGCTTGTTTCAAAATTACTCCACAACCAGGTGTAGACCGTGAAGAGGTGGCTGCCGCTGTGGCGGCTGAATCTTCTACCGGTACCTGGACCACCGTCTGGACTGACCTGCTGACCGATCTGGACTACTACAAGGGCCGTGCTTACGCGATAGAGGATGTACCTGGTGACGACACCAGTTTCTATGCTTTCGTGGCTTACCCAATTGACCTGTTCGAAGAAGGCTCCGTTGTTAACGTGCTGACCTCACTGGTGGGTAACGTGTTCGGCTTCAAGGCGCTGCGTGCCCTGCGTCTGGAAGACGTGCATTTCCCCATCGCTTACGTCAAGACCTGCGGCGGCCCGCCAACCGGTATTCAGGTTGAGCGTGATCGCATGAACAAATATGGCCGTCCGCTGCTGGGCTGTACCATCAAGCCCAAGCTGGGCCTGTCTGCCAAGAACTATGGCCGCGCTGTATATGAGTGCCTGCGCGGTGGCCTGGACTTCACCAAGGACGATGAAAACGTCAACAGCCAGCCTTTCATGCGCTGGCGCGACCGTTTCTCCTTCGTGCAGGAAGCTACTTTGAAGGCGCAGCGCGAAACTGGCGAACGTAAGGGTCACTACCTCAACGTGACCGCACCAACCCCGGAAGAAATGTACAAACGTGCTGAATTCGCCAAGGAAATCGGCGCACCTATCATCATGCACGATTACCTGACTGGTGGCTTAACCGCCAATACAGGTCTGGCCAACTGGTGTCGCAACAACGGCATGCTGCTGCATATTCACCGCGCCATGCACGCCGTACTCGATCGCAACCCGCACCATGGCATTCACTTCCGTGTGTTGACCAAGATCCTGCGCCTGTCTGGAGGTGACCACCTGCACTCCGGTACCGTGGTGGGCAAGCTGGAGGGCGACCGCGAGGCGACCTTGGGCTGGATTGATCTTATGCGCGATGATTTTATCAAGGAAGATCGCAGCCGCGGCATTTTCTTCGACCAGGATTGGGGCTCCATGCCGGGCGTGTTTCCGGTTGCATCTGGCGGCATTCACGTCTGGCATATGCCTGCACTAGTGACTATTTTCGGCGACGATTCCGTGCTGCAATTTGGTGGTGGTACACTGGGCCACCCATGGGGCAACGCCGCAGGCGCAGCTGCTAACCGTGTCGCGCTCGAGGCTTGTGTTGAAGCCCGTAACAAGGGTGTTGCCGTGGAGAAGGAAGGCAAAGCCATCCTCACCGAAGCGGCCAAGCATAGTCCGGAACTGAAAATCGCCATGGAAACATGGAAGGAAATCAAGTTCGAATTTGATACGGTCGATAAGCTCGACGTCGCCCACAAATAATATTAGGAGCCAAAATGAGCGAAGTAATGGATTACAAATCACGGTTGAGCGACCCTTCCAGCCGCAAGTTCGAGACCTTTTCCTATTTGCCTGCGATGCAGCCTGAAGATATCCGCAAGCAAGTGGAATACCTGGTTTCCAAGGGCTGGAACCCGGCCATCGAACACATCGAGCCGCAATACCTGATGGATTCCTATTGGTATATGTGGAAGCTGCCGATGTTCGGTGAAACCGATGTGGATAAAATTCTGGCTGAAGCCGAGGCTTGTCACAAAGCCAATCCAGACAACCATGTGCGTCTGGTTGGCTATAATAACTTTAACCAGTCCCAAGGCGCCGCCATGGTGATTTTCCGCGGCAAAACGGTTTAAGCCGCAGCGGGATATACTTCAGGAACCCCCGCTGCGCCTGGCGTAGTGGGGGTTTTTATTTGTACCGGCAATGCCGGGGGCATATCGAATAGGCGTCAAGACGCAAGGCTGCTGCGGCCAAATTTACTGCGGGGGTTTGCGCACTGGCGTTGAGGAAAAAACAATGAGCAAAGACAATATTAGCCAGAACAATATCAAGCAATATATTGTTGAAAAAGAGCCCTACTACCGTGTCGTGGCCGATGAGGTGACGCTATACGAAGCCGCTTATTCGGTGCGTATGCCGATGATGCTGAAAGGCCCGACGGGCTGCGGCAAGACGCGCTTTGTGGAATACATGGCATGGAAGCTTAAAAAACCTCTGATTACTGTCTCTTGTAATGAAGACATGACCGCCTCCGATCTGGTTGGGCGTTTTCTGCTGGATGCCAATGGCACCCGCTGGCAGGATGGTCCGCTGGCGCTTGCAGCACGACATGGTGCTATCTGCTATCTGGATGAAGTGGTGGAAGCGCGTCAGGACACCACTGTGGTGATCCATCCCCTTACTGACAACCGCCGCGTGCTGCCGCTGGAAAAAAAAGGCGAGCTGGTGCATGCGCATCCGGATTTTCAGCTAGTGATTTCATACAACCCTGGCTATCAGAGCCTGATGAAAGACCTCAAGCAATCTACCAAGCAACGCTTTGGCGCGCTGGATTTCAGTTATCCGGCGCATGAAGCCGAAGTGGAGGTCGTGGCCCACGAAACCGGCGTGGATAACGCCACCGCCGACAAACTGGTTTCCATCGCCGAACGTGCACGTAATTTGAAAGGTCACGGTTTGGACGAAGGCATCTCCACACGTATGCTGGTATACGCGGGCAGCCTGATTACCAAGGGCGTAGATCCATTGGCGGCTTGCCGGGTAGCCCTGGTGCGGCCGATTACCGATGATCCGGATATGCGGGACGCACTGGATGCGGCTGTTACAACGTTTTTTAATTAAGTCGGCGGCTTAACATGTCCATTAATCTCGATGATCACGTCGCAATACTCGATGAGCTAGGCGCAGAAGCTGCTGGCTTTATGCGTGCTTCGTGGCATGAGTCCAGTCGCGTGTTCAGCCCCCAGGGGCTGGAAAGGTACTTGATTGGCGCCAGGAGCCTGAAAGGTCTTGGGCGCGGTATTGAACTCGTTAATACTTTCATCCAGTCGGGCCCGGAAATCGCGCGCGAGATCGGTGAGGATGCCGTCATCGAACTGGTGCAGACCGTCATGATGATGGCCTCTAAGACTTCCGGCACGGTGCTGGAGATGGTGGTTGCTACCGCACCTATCGCAGCGCAGCGACTCGGCGATGCCACCCTGTTTCAGGCATATCTGCAATTATTGAATGTATTACTGGCAGAAGCCCCACGCGGCTTGCGACCCATGCTCGGCGCGCTGGATACCCTGTTCGGGCAGTTGACACTCGGTGGCCTGCGCCGCTGGGCGACCTGGGGGGCGCATGCGCATCGTACCAATTACGAAGAGCAGATGAAGTATTTCAGTCTGGAGTCAAAAGAAGCGCTGGCGATGTTGCAGAAGGAGCGCAAGGGCACACTATTCATCAATGTGCAGCGCCGTATCAACATGTATTTGCGCGCCTTGTGGGCACGCGATTTTTTTATGCGGCCAACCTCTGGTGACTTTGAATCGCGCGAAGGCTACAAACCGTTTATCCAGGACTATTTCCTGCATTTGCCCGATGCGTTCGATGATTACGAAGGGGTAGGCGGGCTGGAGCTATACCGCGCTGCTGCCGCCCACTGTGCAGCGCATCTGGTCTATACCCAGCAGCCTGTTTCGGCTGAAGGGCTTAACCCAATGCAGATGGCCGTTATCGCCGTGATCGAAGATGCGCGCGTGGAAATGCTGGCAATCCGCAAATTCCCCGGTTTGAAAAAACTCTGGGCGAGCTTGCACAAAGTGACCCCTGAGCAATCCACCAGTGTGGGTGATTATCTCAACCGCCTTGCACGTGCGCTGCTGGATGAAGACTACGAGGACGACGATGCCTGGGTTGCGCAGGGACGCGCCTTGTTCAGATCCTATGATGACGGGCTGAATACCAATCACATTGCCTGGGAAATCGGCGTGCAACTGGCGCACGCCCTGCATGCAAAGCACATGCCGTTCAATCCGCGTACTGATGTGCTCACCGCACCTTACCGCGACGATAACCGCTACTTCTGGGAATTTGAGGAGTTCGATTCCGATCAGGCGCAGGCTGCCGGCTACGACAGCCAGAAGCAGGTGCGCAAATACGTCAACGTCATGGAAATGGCGAACGAGGTAGATACCGAACTCGCCGGCGATGACGCACAGGAAATCTGGGTGCTCGGTAGCGAGCTCTTTCCTTATGAGGATATGGGAGTTTCTTTTAACGATATGGAAGGCAAGGAACCGCTTTCCGACCCCTATCATTATGCGGAGTGGGATTACCAGATACAGCTGGAACGTCCGTCCTGGGTCACCGTGCAGGAGCGCCGCGCCAAAGCCGGCGAACTGCAAATCATCGATGACATTACCGCTAACAACAAGCACATCATTGCGCGCATGAAGTTTTTGCTGGATGCCATGCAGCCGCAAGGCGTCACGCGCATGCGCAAGCTGGAAGACGGTGATGAGATTGATATCAATGCCGCTATCGCCAGCGTCATTGATATGCGCATGGGCTTGCAGCCAGACCCGCGCATCATGATGCGCTCCGTGCGCAAGGTACGCGATATCTCGGTGCTGGTACTGCTGGATTTGTCCGAATCCACCAATGAAAAAGTGCCGGGACAGGATTACACGGTGCTGGAGCTTACGCGCCAGGCTACGGTGCTGCTGGCGGATGCCATCAGCAAGGTCGGTGACCCATTTGCGATTCACGGCTTTTCATCAGATGGGCGCAATGATGTGCAATACCTGAAGTTCAAAGATTTCGATCTGGCTTATAATGAGGTGCCCAAAGCGCGGCTGGCGGGCATGACAGGGCAGCTCTCGACACGCATGGGGGCCGCCATACGCCATGCCGGGCATTATCTGAAAATGCAGAAATCTTCCAAGAAACTGCTGATGGTGATCACCGATGGCGAGCCCGCAGATATTGACGTACGTGATCCGCAGTACCTGCGCTATGATGCAAAAAAGGCAGTGGAAGAAGTCGGGCGCAACGGCGTGATGACGTATTGCATGACGCTGGATCCGCGTGCAGATCAATATGTATCACGTATATTTGGTGCCAGGAATTACATGGTAGTCGATCATGTAGAGCGGTTGCCGGAAAAGCTGCCTTTGTTATATGCAGGATTGACCCGTTGAGGTTTTATAAAGCGAATAGACTTTTATTATGTTGGTAACAGCTTTCAGTGCAGGCCCGCTTCGTATGGCGAAGTTGAGCGCAAGCGGCCGTATCTAAAAGCTGCCCACTACTTTACGCAGGCTTAACAAGGTAAAACACAGATGCAGAAATATGTAGGAATTTACAATGACCAGGCAGGCGGAATCACCCATCTGGGACGAGTCGTCATGGATGCCTGGGTTTTTGAGATCATACCGATGAGCGAAACCTGCGAAGGCTGGGATGCTGCGGAGATGCAAAATCTTCATGAAAAGGTATTTGCCGCTTGGGCACCCTACGGCAACCTACCTAGCAACCTGCCGGAAGATTACCGCATACGCCATGCCATGATCTATAAAAAGGCCATGGAGCGCGGGCGTGAATCAAACTGGCATCCGGAATTAGGGGAAGATGATTAGTCACGCAGCACAGTAAAATTAGACAAATGGGCCAGTAAGGTCTGAACATCGTCTAAAAGCTGATATTGCTGTTCATGGCGCTCGTAACCTTGGTTGCAACAGGGCGCGAGATTGTGCGCATGTGACAGGCGGCGATAGCTTCGGTAAGTGAGCTGTTGCTGTTATTTCTGTCCCTGGAAGCCATGTCTGTGCTCGAGCACTATCTGAACTCTGGAAAACGGCCCGAGCGTTATCCGCTATATATCGACATAGTCGCGCTAGCCCGCTCCATGGTGCTGGATATTAGGGGTTTGGATGCCTGGCAGATCTTTGCCATATCCGGCGCGATTTTTATTTTGGCAGTGTTGGTACCGGTCGGGCGCTACGGGCATGTGCGTTTTCCATATGCGGATGGCAGCGATTTGCATTCCAGGCAACCCCGCTATTTTTTGAAGGCTTCTTTAAGTAAGGAAACAGTTTTGACTCAACCCTTGATGCGCTCCTCAATCAAAAGCCTGCCCCTGATTAACCAAGGCAAGGTGCGCGACATTTATGATCTGGGCCCGGACAGTATGCTCTTGGTTGCCACCGACCGCCTGTCGGCCTTCGATGTGGTGTTGCCTACGCCTATTGCGGACAAGGGCGCCGTGCTGACGCAGATCGCTAATTTCTGGTTTGATAAGCTCAAGCACATCGTCCCTAACCATTTGACGGGCATAAACCCTGATAGCGTAGTGGTCGACCCGGCAGAAAAAGCCCAGCTCGGTAAACGCGCCATCGTCGTCAAAAAACTCAAGCCGCTGCCGATTGAGGCCATTGTGCGTGGCTATCTCGCAGGTTCCGGCTGGAAGGAATACAACGCTGGCGGTACGGTGTGCGGTATTGCGCTGCCAGCCGGCCTGCAAGAAGCATCCAAGCTGCCGGAACCTATATTCACACCATCGAGCAAGGCGGAAGTGGGCGACCATGACATCAACATCAGCTTGGATCAGGCTGCCAGCCTGCTGGGTGAGGAGCTGGCCGAAAAAGTCAGCCGCGTCAGCATCCTGCTGTACAAGGAAGCTGCGCAGTACGCGCTCACACGCGGCATTATCATTGCCGACACCAAGTTTGAATTCGGCCTGGATCAGGCTGGCGAGCTTTACCTCATAGACGAGGCGTTGACGCCGGATTCGTCGCGCTTCTGGCCTGCCGACCAATATGCCGTCGGTAAAAATCCACCCAGCTTCGATAAGCAATATGTACGTGACTGGCTCGAAGCCTCGGGCTGGGACAAAAAAGCACCGGGCCCGGAGCTGCCAGACGATGTGGCGGCCAAAACCGGTGAGAAATACCGCGAAGCCTACACCAGGCTGACTGGCAGAGAGTTCGTCTGAAAGAAAAATTAAAGCGAGTCGCACAGCAGCTGCAGACGGAATTTGCTGTTTACCATCTGGCGTTGTGGCATCCGCAAACACCGGTAGTGGGCAAAGTGTTACTGGGGCTGGCAATAGGCTACCTGTTGCTGCCATTTGATTTGATACCAGACTTTATTCCGGTCATTGGGCATCTGGATGACGCGGTCATTGTACCCGGCCTGATATACCTGGCCTTGAAAATGATCCCGCATGAAATCATCCTCGAGTGTAGAGAAAAATGCGGGGCTGGCAAGGGTAAGTAATTTTTATCCATACCAGCCTCAAAATTAAAACAGGAACCCGTCATAGCGAGTAAATGAGATGAATGGAATAGAAAAACTGATTGATGGTTACAAGCGTTTTCATGATAACTATTTTGTAAGCAATGAAGAGCAGCTGTTTTCCGAGCTCGCGCTAGGGCAAAAGCCGAACACGTTGGTCATCGCCTGCTCGGATTCACGCGTAGATCCAGCAATTGTCATGGACAGCAAGCCCGGTGATCTTTTTGTTGTGCGCAATGTGGCCAACCTGGTGCCACCCTATGAGGTCGGCGGCGGCTATCACGGCGTCAGTTCCGCGCTGGAATTTGGCGTGCGCGCGCTGGAAGTGCAGCACATTATCGTGATGGGTCATAGTCAGTGTGGCGGGATCAGGGCGCTGTTTGAAGGGATTCCGGACGACTCGGTAGGCGAATTCATTAAACCCTGGATGAATATGGCAAAACGCGCTTCCGAGCGTGTGCGCGTCGAGTACCAACATGCTCATGATGCAGAACAACTCTGCGAATGTGAGATGGCAGGTATTGTCGTATCGCTGGAAAACCTGGTGACTTTCCCCTGGATTCAGTCGCGCGTGGATGAAGGCAAGCTCAAGCTGCATGGCTGGTATTTCGATATTGTCAGTGGCGAGATGCAGGTATATGACGCCAAAACGCTTAAATTCTCCGCTTTAATATAAAACTCGGTCATTTGTATTCACAATTATTTAGTTTAAGGATGAGCAATGTCTCTGAATAAAGTGCCTGCGGGCAAAGATGTACCCAACGATTTCAACGTGATTATCGAAATCCCCATGCGTGGCGAGCCGATCAAGTTTGAAGTGGATAAGGAATCCGGTGCGGTGTTTGTAGACCGCTTCATGGGTACTTCCATGCACTATCCATGTAATTATGGCTATATCCCCAATACGCTGGCTGAAGATGGCGATCCGACCGATGTTCTGGTCATGACCCCCATCCCGTTGCAGCCCGGCGTCGTGATCCGCTGCCGCCCGATCGGCATGCTGACCATGGAGGATGACGGCGGTGTAGATGCCAAGGTGCTGGCAGTGCCGGTAGACAAGGTTTGCCCGCTGTACAAGGACATCAGGAGTTACAAGGATATTCCTGAATTCCAGATCGCGCCGATTGCGCACTTCTTTGAGCACTACAAGGATCTGGAAAAGGGTAAGTGGGTGAAGATTGGGGAGTGGGTAGGTGTGGATGAAGCCAAGGCCGAGATCAAGGCCAGTGCAGCTAGGTATAAGTAACCGAAAATATTGGCTAAATGGTGCAATGGATGTTTAGCCATTGCACCATTTTTGTCTGTAAATCCGGCAGGCAAAAGATGTATTGCTGGATATTACTTGTCGGTGTGAAACACTGATACAGCCTTCATCAACTGTTGTGCCTGTTCATCGAGAGAGTGGGACGCAGCCATTGCCTGTTCAACCAGCGCTGCATTCTGCTGGGTGACTTCATCCATGTGAGTAATAGCGGTGCTGATTTGCTGGATGCCCATGCTCTGCTCATCGGATGCGTTAGAGATCTCACTCATGATGGTGGATACGCGCTGTATTGATTGCATGACTTCTTCCATGGTCGCTCCCGCATTCTCGACCTGTGATGAGCCTGCATTCACTTGATTCATCGAGTTCTCAATCAGTGTTTTAATTTCTTTCGATGCAGAGCTGCAACGCTGCGCCAGATTGCGTACCTCCGAGGCCACAACGGCAAACCCCCGACCCTGATCGCCAGCCCTGGCAGCCTCTACGGCTGCATTCAGTGCAAGGATATTGGTTTGAAAGGCGATGCCCTCGATGACACCAATAATGTCGAACATTTTTTTTGATTCATTGGTGATTGCCTGCATGGTAGTGACGACTTGCGAAACTGCGCTACTGCCGCGTATGGCCGTGTCTTTGGCATTGCTCGCCAGGTTGTTAGCCAGCCTTGCATTGTCGGCATTCTGTTTGACCGTGCTGGTTAGTTCTTCAACGCTTGCTGCGGTTTCCTCAAGCGATGCGGCCTGATCTTCCGTGCGCCGTGAAAGGTCGCTATTGCCCTGCGCAATTTCACTGGAGGCATTAGCTACATATTCGCTGCTGGATCTTATTCCGGTCACGATTTCAATCAACTTGTCCTGCATGGCTTTCATGGCCTGCAGCATGCTGGAGTGATCACCAGGCTTGAGTTGAATAGAGGTCGTCAAATCGCCTTTAGCTACCTTGTGCGCCAGGTTGGCAGCGTCATCAGGCTCGCCGCCGATAGGTTTAATAACCAGGCGATCCAATACAAATCCAAGCACAATGGATACGACAATGATGCTGAGCAGTCCAAGCACCAAGGCCATATTCCGCAGGCTAATCGCTTCTGCCATGATTTGTTTTTCCGGTGCCGACACGGAAAAAGACCAGGGCGTTTTGGTGCCTGCTAAGTGCAGGGGCAGGTAAATCCTGAAAACATCAGTTTTCAGTGTGCTGTCGTAGACAGTGTCTGTAAGTGGGGTGCCGGCTTTGATTGCTTTTTTAATGCTATCCCATGCGTTGCCTTTGCCTATTTCCTGGCCGACATTTTTTGCGTCTTGGTCGCCAATGTAGTAGCCATTATTCGAGATCAGGCTGGCGTAGCCGGTCTTGTACGGGTGAATCTTGCTGATCTCACTCTGGAATTCTGATAGCGGGATGTCAATGCCAGCGACCCCAATGACGACACCATCTTTTTTGATAGGGACGACCATGCTGGTCATCTGTACATCCTTGCCGCCGATGTTGTATTTGTAAGGCTCCAGGATGGTTTCTTCACCTGTTTTCTTCGCCAGTTGATAGTAATCCCCGGCACCCTCGCGTTCATAATCCAGCAGTGGCTCTACCTGGATAGTGCCGCTGCCAATATTCCAATAAGGTATGTAGCGGCCAGTAGCATCATGGCCGGGTTGATTAACATAAAGACTATCCTTGCCGTCAAAGGCGTTTGGCTCCCATAGCGTCCATACGCCAAGGAAATTGGGGTGAGCAGCCAATACATTTTTCAGCATGATATTTGCCGCGTCCCTGTTGGCTAGGCCAGCTGCTTGCAGCCCGCCTAGAGCCTGCGCCAGTGTTCTTGCCGTGCTGAATGTTTGTTCGATGTTAGTCTTGATCAACTCCGCATTGTAATGAGACAACTCTTCGCTGTACTGCAGCGCCGCAGTCCGCTGCATGCTGCTTGCTTTCTCGGACAGTACGGAGATCGTGACAGTGAAACCTATCAATACGGTAGCAACGACAATCGCTAGTGTTTTTGTGCGTAAGCTGATTCTGGTATTTTGAGACATGAGTAATCCTTGAATATACGAATACTGTTAATGACTGACTTCAAATGAAGCGTGGTTGCATATGCTGTCAATTTATAATGAAGAGAAGTCATGGTTTCTATCGGCTCTATTGGTGGTTTCTGTAGCCAATATGGAAAATAAATTTATCGCAGTGACTGGCAATCAACATTACTTCACCCCATCTGCGCTACGGAGTTGTGCTACTGGTCAGATGTGAAGGCATTGCGCCTAATATTTGCTTAGATTGATCAATGCGCCCATACTGCGGCCAGTGATTAATAGGGTCACTGCTGCCTGATTCTTATCCGCAGTATAGAGATTATCCTTTCCCTATCCCGTCGTTCGGTTGTTCAGCCCATTTTCTGAAAGCCCTTTTTACGCAGGGTTTACTAATTATTACCAATGGAGATTTAGCCATGGCTAAAGAAGAGCTTATTGAAATGAGTGGGCTGGTTACGGAAGTGTTACCTGATTCCCGCTTTCGCGTAACGCTTGATAATGGGCATCAGCTTGTAGCTTACACAGGCGGTAAGATGCGGAAGAATCACATTCGTATTCTGGCCGGGGACAAGATCACGGTGGAGCTCTCCCCTTATGATATTAACAACGGGCGTATTACATTCCGCCATCTTGAAGCTCGCGGAGGAGTTGTTGCGCCACCCAGACGCCGCACGTATTAATTTGAGTGCTGTGCCGAGGGGCGTGTGAGTGGTTTATTCACCTACATGGAGTAGCAGGCCGCGTTGTCTCGCCGCACGGAAATAGGCCAGGAATGCGGCGATGCCGCCAGCCAGATAGAGCACATTCAAACCCATGGCCCAGAATAAATGTGTGGTGTTGAACGTGTGCTTGAACAGCAGCTCGCGCATGCCTTCAAATACATGGCTTGCGGGCAGGCTCCAGGCTATTGGCTGCAACCAGTGAGGCAACACGGCAATCGGGTAGTAAATCGCGCAAAGCGGCTGGATGGCGAATACGGCTACCCACGCCACGCTCTCAGCGCCGAGGCCGTAGCGTAGCACGATGCCTGAGACCAGCAAGCCGATGGCCCAGCCCATTACAATCAGGTTGAAAAAGAAGGCGATGAGCGGCAGGCCGATTTCAAAGATATTGTAATTAAACAACGGAATAGCGACCAATGCTGCGCCGCCGACGCCAATAAGCGTGCGGATGAAGCTCATCAGAATCAGCGAGGCGACCATTTCATATGGGCGCAAAGGGCTAACAAACAAATGGCCGAGGTTGCGCGACCACATCTCCTCCATGAACACCAGGGCGATGCCTAACTGGCCGCGGAACAGTACATCCCATAGCAGCACGGCAGAAAGCAGGATGCCGGTTGCTTGCGCAATGTAGCTGCTGCTTTGCTGCAGGAACAGGGTGATAAAGCCCCACAGTATCATCTGTACGGTGGGCCAGTAGACCATCTCCAACACGCGCGGCCATGAGGTACGCATGAGGTAAAGATGGCGCAGCACCAGTGCGCCTATGCGGCGTGGCGAAAAATCGATATCCCGAGTAGCCATTACGCGGCAACCTCATGATTGCGGGCAATGTCGATAAACACCTCCTCCATCGTGCTGCGGCCATAACGCGTAATTAGATCGCGCGGCGAGCCGATATCCACTATCTTGCCCTGCCGCAGCATGATGACATCGCTGCACATGCGTTCTACCTCGGTCATGTTGTGCGATGCCAGCAGGATGCTTGCGCCGGTGCGTTGCTGATAGCGCTCCAGATGGCTGCGGATGGAGTCCGCCGTATCCGGATCCAGCGAGGCGGTGGGCTCGTCCATCAACAATAATTCGGGTTCATTCAATAAGGATTTTGCCAGTGAGACGCGCGTTTTTTGCCCTGCGGACAGTCTGCCATAACGGCGGTCCAGAAAATCGCCCAGGTTGAGTTCCATGGCTAATTGGTCGATCCGTGCCGAGAGGTTTTTCAGGCGATAGAGATGACCGTATACCGTAAGGTTTTGCCGCACTGTCAGGCGTTGCGGCAGATCAACATAAGGCGAGGAGAAGTTCATGCGGTGCAGCAGCCGATAGCGATACTGCAGCATGTCTTCGCCAAAAATGGTAATACGGCCAGTGCTGGGCAGTAATAAACCCAGCAGCATGGCGAGCGTGGTGGTTTTGCCTGCGCCATTACCGCCCAGCAGTGCTGTTGTCACGCCGCGCCTCACCTTGAAGCTAATGCCGTTCACGGCGTTTACCTGATCAAAATTTTTATATAGCTGGTCTACTTCAATAGCGAATTCACTTTTTACGGCTTCTGTATTCACTGCATTCCTCAGATCATTTTCAGTCCTGCGATGTATAACCATAAGGCAAACAGACGTTTGGGTGTGAGAATCGGCAAACGTTGTGTCAACGCAGCACCTTGCGGCACAGCAATAATGTTGGCAAATAAATAAAGCCCAGTCTGGGTGAAAGTGGCTCTGGTTAAGCCATCCCGTAATTTGGTAGCCCAGCATGCTAGCTATCGCAATGGTCAAGCGATGGTTGCGGAAGTGCCTATGGCGCGGCGGCTATCAAAATTGCAGTAGATTAAATAGGGTGCGGAAAGTGTGCTGCCGCCTATGCCAAAAGACCAGACGCCAAGCCTGCGCCTGCACCAATACCAAAGTAAAGCAAGAATTCTGTGTCGATCACGCAATATGAATTTTAAGGTCGGGTTGTATAGTGGCGGTGGATTGGCATAGCGTATTTTCAGACCCGGCGTGACAATTTGGCAAGCGCATCCCCCAGTGCCGTTCCATTTAATTCATCAGCAAGCGCACTCAGGCTGGAAGCGGCTTTGGGGCTGAGGCTGCGTATGATTTTTGCAGGCTTGCGCGGGCTAGATTTGACTTGCACTTCAACGCGAATTGAAGTAACTTCAAGCCCGTGCTTTTGTAGCTTAGTCAATAGGCTAGGCAGCAATAATTTGACTTTGGCCGCCACTGCGCCATTGTCCGCGTAGATGGTCAGGCGTTTATGTTTGATGCTGCCAGCCTGTGTAAATTGCTTTAGGGAGTCTGGCGCTGAAGCAGCCCAGATTTTTTGCGAGACAGACAAGCTGTCCGCATGACCGGATAAGGCTACCAGCTCGGCATTTTCTTTAAATAGAGCGCTAATCCGCCGCATGCCGGGAACCTCGCAAAAAGGGGAATTGCATGAATAGCATTTTTGTCTCGAATAATATGGCCAAGACCTTGACCTTGACCATATTTCAGGCTGCCGTGTCTTTAGCACTGCTGGGTATCTTGTCTGTAGTCTTGGCCTTGGTGTTTATTCTGCCACAGGGCGATGGCCAGCACCACGGGGTAAAGGTTTTCTTGCCGCCCCTTTGCATTTTTTCTGCTTAGCCCTCAGGCACATCTCGATACTTTGGCACTCCAGCGCATTGAAATTCAGGCGCGAATGATGCGGATGGACGCACTGGCCGGTGTTAAGGAAAAAGACCTGCCTATAGGGAGGCGGTGCTTGGCAGTGGCGGCCTGGAGGCTGGTTATAACTCATCCAGTTACGGCTGGCATGTAGACCCACCCACTGAAAAAATGGCTTTTAATGAAGATCTGGATTTTATGGCTGAGGGTGGAACACCTGTGTATATTGCAGCTGGCGATATCGTAACCACAGCCGAGCAGGTGCGTGATTATGGTAAAATTGCACGGATTGATCATGGATCTGGTCTTGAAACCCGCTATGCGCATACGTCGTTCATCGCGGTTTAAAGTGGGGGGGAAGGTGGAAAAAGACCAGCTAATAGCCCGTGTTGGTAATACAGGCCGCTCTACCGGCGCGCATTTGCATTTTGCAGTTCGTCTGAATGGCATGCCGCAGGACCTATGTAAATATTTGCAGGGCTGGGCCAATAAGGCAGAGATCAGCCAGGCAGGCTAAATGAGTAGAATAGATAGTGAAAGATACACTTAAAAAATCGTTGTATTCCTAAAAATCGTCCCAGTCAACCTAAGAGGTTTCCGCCACCGCGGAAAGTTGGTGTCACTTCATGTTATCCACGCTGTTCAGAAAATTACTCGGTAGCCGTAATGATCGACTAGTCAAACAATACGCACAGAATGTTCGCGCCATCAATGGCTTTGAAAGTGCCATGCAGGCGCTTAGTGATGAACAGCTGCGTGCCAAGGCAACGGAATTCAAACAACGTTATCAGGCTGGCGAAACGCTGGAGAAGCTTTTGCCGGAAGCCTTTGCCGTAGTCCGCGAAGGTGGTAGCCGTGTGCTGGGAATGCGCCATTTTGACGTGCAGTTGATAGGTGGCATGGTGTTGCATGCGGGCAAGATTGCTGAAATGCGTACCGGTGAAGGTAAAACACTGGTAGCGACACTGCCGGCTTACCTTAATGCGCTGGCAGGCAATGGCGTGCATGTGGTTACCGTCAATGATTATCTGGCCAAACGCGATGCTGAATGGATGGCGCGCCTGTACAACTTCCTGGGCCTGACCGTGGGCATCAATCTCTCGCAAATGCCGCATGATGAAAAGCAGGCCGCTTACGCCGCCGACATTACCTACGGTACCAATAACGAATTCGGTTTTGACTATCTGCGCGATAACATGGTCTATACGGCTGAAGAGCGTGTGCAGCGCGGCTTGAACTATGCCCTGATTGACGAGGTTGACTCCATCCTGATTGATGAAGCGCGTACGCCGCTGATTATTTCTGGTCAGGCTGATGACAGTATCGATCTCTATGTGCAGATGAACAGCATCGCAGCCCAGTTCACGCGCCAGAAAGAAGAAGAAGGCGCAGGCGATTACTGGGTGGATGAAAAATCCCAGCAAGTCCTGCTTTCCGAAGAAGGCCACGAACATGCCGAGGCCTTGTTGGCCGAGGCCGGTTTGCTGCCTGAGGGCACCAGCCTTTATGACGCTGCCAGTATTACGCTTGTGCACCATATGTATGCCGCTCTGCGTGCGCAATCGTTGTTTCACAGGGATCAGCATTATGTGGTCAGGGATGGCGAAGTCGTCATCGTTGATGAATTCACCGGCCGTATGATGGCCGGCCGTCGTTGGTCGGATGGCCTGCATCAGGCAGTAGAAGCTAAAGAAGGTGTGGCGATCCAGAAAGAGAACCAGACCCTGGCGTCCATTACTTTCCAGAATTACTTCCGTATGTATGGCAAGCTTTCGGGCATGACAGGTACGGCGGATACCGAGGCCTACGAATTCAACCAGATTTATGCGCTAGAAACCGTGGTGATTCCTACCCATCGTGAAATGCTGCGTAAAGATCAGATGGACAAGGTTTACCGTACTGCAAACGAAAAATATCTGGCGGTGATTGAAGATATCAAGGATTGCCAAAGCCGTGGCCAACCGGTACTGGTCGGTACGACGTCGATTGAAAATTCCGAGCTGATTGCAGGCCTGCTGGACAAAGCCAGCCTGCCGCACCAGGTATTGAATGCCAAACAGCACGAGCGCGAGGCGCAGATTATCGTGCAGGCAGGCCGTCCGGGCGTGATTACCATTGCCACCAACATGGCGGGCCGCGGTACTGACATTGTGCTGGGCGGTAATCCAGAACCGGAAATTGCGCTGGTGCGTAACAATGTGGATTTGCCTGACGCTGATAAAGAAGTGCAGATTGCTGCCATCAAAGCCGACTGGCAACAGCAGCACAATGCCGTAGTGGCAGCGGGTGGTTTACATATTATCGGTACCGAGCGCCACGAATCCCGTCGGGTGGACAATCAGTTGCGTGGCCGCTCTGGTCGTCAGGGTGACCCAGGCTCCAGTCGCTTTTACCTGTCGCTGGAAGATCAGTTGCTGCGTATTTTTGCCTCTGACCGCGTATCCGCCATTATGGAGCGCCTCAAGATGCCGGAAGGCGAGGCGATTGAGCATCCTTGGGTTACCCGTGCCATTGAAAACGCACAGCGCAAGGTGGAAGGTCGCAACTTTGATATCCGCAAGCAATTACTGGAATATGATGATGTTTCCAATGACCAGCGCAAAGTCATTTACCAGCAACGTAATGAATTGCTTGAGGCTACCGATGTAGTCGAAACCATTGCGGCTATGCGCGGGGATGTAATCAACGACATTATCGCCACCCATATTCCGCCAGGTAGCGTGGAAGAGCAATGGGATGTACCTGCACTGGAAAGAACGCTGGAAACCGAAGTCGGTCTGGTATTGCCTTTGCAGAAAATGCTGGAAGATAACCCTGACCTGCATGAAGAAACCTTGCGTGAACATATAGCCCAGGCAGCAGAAGAAACTTATCAAGCCAAGGAGCAACAGGCTGGCAGTGGCGTCATGCGTCAGTTTGAGCGTGCCATCATGCTGCAAAGCCTGGATAACCACTGGCGCGAACATCTGGCTGCACTGGACCATTTGCGCCAGGGTATTCATCTGCGCTCTTATGCGCAAAAGAACCCCAAGCAGGAGTACAAGCGCGAGGCTTTTGAGCTTTTTGCCACACTGCTTGATACGGTAAAGCGTGAAGTTACCCAGGTGACCATGCTGGTGCAAGTCAAGAATGAAGCCGATGTTGAAGCAGTAGAGAAACCAGCCGAGTTGGAAAACGTGCGTTATCAACATGCCGATTATGATGAGGCATTAGGTACAGCGCCTGAAGCCGCCGCTGCGGAATCCCCCGCCTTGCCTTTTGAAAGGGCTGGCGCCAAGATTGGACGCAATGACTCATGCCCGTGTGGTTCCGGCAAAAAGTACAAGCAATGCCATGGCAAGCTCAGTTAATAATCGTCCACGGTCATGTCTGACGCCAACGCACCTATCAGCTCGCCTTGCAGGGGCGTCTGTAGCATGAGCGCCCTGACTGATCTGTGTGCAGGTTACTACCTTACCCTAGATGAAATACGAGATAAGCCAGTGGTGGGATATGAGCGTTGAACAGCGCGCTGAGGTCATACTCCAGCTGGAACAGCGATAGATAGAGCGACACTGACGCCATCATGAAAATATTCTCAGCCTGCTTCCTGCTGTTTTGTGCGGGTGCGGTGTGAGCCGCTGATGGTTATGTGTCGGGCCTCGGCACCAAGACCTGCAATGAGATTACGGATGCCATCAGCAAAAAAGAGTCGAGCCAGCAAGACCTGCTCAACTGGACGCAAGGCTATTTCTCCGGGGCCAATGTGGCTTATGGCCTGCGCTCCAAGCGTGGCGATGTGACGACAGGTAGCACCGTTTTGTTCAACAGGCTGATGTCACTGGTGAAAACTAAATGCGATGACCATCCCGAGTATTTGCTATCCAAAGCCGTGGATGAGGTGTGTTTTGAGTTGCGGCAGGCGGAGCAGTGAACCTAGTGCATGGCCGCCATGGTCTGGCAAAAGAACTCTTTGCTCCAGAATTGGCTCAGTGAATTAAGCTTGCTCGACAAGCGTGTAAGCGAACTCGTAAGCGTGTATGCCTTCTCGCCCTGGCTCACAGCTTCGAGATCGCCGTGAAACTGCTTGGCTAGGGAAAGCCTGCCCAGGCTTGCATCCGCCGAGCTGTCAGACAGCGGCTCAGGGCTTAGTTTTACTTCAAAATTTCCCGTGGCGGTTGTAGTCATGTTGCAATCAGGAGCGCAGGGTTCTACACCATGAATAAATATGATGACCCATCAGGCACAAGATACCAAGAAAAAAGCACCAAATGACTATAGATGCCAGGCAAGAAGGCGCTTGTAGATCGGCACCAAAAAGATTGCTCCAGTAAATATGCAGAAACAATAACAGGCCTGCAATCACGAACAGCACGTCAGGTGGAAGCAACCACTTGAGGAAACGCCGGTATTTGGCTTTGTGATCGTTATCTGGCTTTGGCTCAGCAATCAGACGGCTGACAATGACGAAACGAATGCTGGCTATATACACCGAAAGCGCTAGGATTAACGTAAGTAGATTCAGGTCCAGGGTCTGCATGGTTCGCTCCTTTCAAAATCCGTATGCTATGAGGCCAGCCTAATGCGGTAAAATTGCTCATCAGAACAAGTCCTTGAAAGCCATTATGCCCGTAAATTTATCTGCGCCGCAAGCGCATGCCTTGTATCCGGTCAACGGCGTAGAACTAGGCATTGCCGAGGCCTATGTGCGCAAGCCCAACCGCAAGGATGTGCTGGTGATCAGGCTAAGCGCGGGTAGCCGGGTAGCGGGCGTGTTTACTCAAAATCGCTTCTGCGCTGCGCCGGTAGTGCTTTGCAGGCAACATCTAGCCAGCGGCAGCGAGATTGCCGCTCTGCTGGTGAATACCGGCAATGCCAATGCAGGGACAGGTGAAGAGGGCATGCAGCGCGCACGGCAGACCTGTGCTGCCCTGGCCGATCTGCTGGGCTGCCAGCCGGGGCAGATATTGCCGTTTTCCACTGGCGTGATTATGGAGCCCCTGCCAGCAGATAGGATCATTGCCGGTCTGCCGGATTGTATTGCTGATCTGCGCGAGGATAACTGGCTGAATGCTGCTGAAGCAATCATGACCACGGATATCGTTGCCAAGGGTGTTTCGCGGCAAATCACTATCAGCGGCAAAGCGGTGACTATCACCGGCATCGCCAAAGGCTCTGGCATGATACATCCCAATATGGCGACCATGCTGGGCTATGTGGCTACCGATGCCGCTATCAGCCAGCCCATGTTGGAAAGCCTGATTCAGCATGCTGTACATCGCTCGTTCAATTGTATTACCGTGGATGGCGACACCTCGACCAATGATGCGCTCATCCTCGTGGCTACCGGGCAATCAGGGACGCCTGAAATTGTTGCGGATGATGACGATTATATTGCCCTGCGCGATGCAGTCACAGAAATGGCTACCTTGCTGGCACAGGCCATCGTGCGTGATGGCGAGGGTGCGACCAAATTCATGACCATCAATGTGGAAGGTGGGCGTGACGAGGAAGAATGCCGCAAGATTGCTTATGCCATCGCGCACTCACCACTGGTTAAAACGGCTTTTTTTGCTTCCGATCCTAACCTGGGCCGCATACTGGCGGCGATAGGCTATGCTGGCGTCGATGACCTCGATGTCGACAAACTCAAGCTTTATCTCGGCGACGTGCTGGTCACGGAAAACGGTGGGCGTGCAGCCAGTTATGAGGAGGCGCAGGGCACAGCCGTGATGAAGCAACCGGAAATTACCGTGCGGGTGGTGCTGGGCAGGGGTGAGGCTCATGCCACAGTGTGGACATGCGACTTTTCATATGATTACGTCAAGATCAATGCCGACTACAGAAGCTAAATATCAGGCTATAGCAGCCAGATCAGGGAAACAGGCATGGCAGACTTCGAACGACTGATAGCGCGCGCCGAGGCGTTAGTGGCAAGACTGGAGGACTTTTTGCCCGCTGCGGTAGCAGAGCCAGACTGGACGGCTCTGGCTTGGCGCTGGCAGCACAATAATGGCCGCGGCTATCTGGAGCCTGTGCCTCACCCGCATATGATCAAGCTCGAGGATCTGCAAAACCTGGAAGATCAGAAGACTCAAATTGTGCGTAATACCGGGCAGTTCGTGCATGGCTACACCGCTAATAATGTATTGCTGACGGGTGCGCGTGGTACAGGCAAATCCTCGCTGGTGAAGGCTTTGCTCAGCCGTTTCAGCAAAGACGGTTTGCGGTTGGTGGAAGTGGACAAGCGGGATTTGACGGATTTGCCGCAGATTACCGCTTTGCTGCGCCCGCGTGCAGAGCGTTTTATCGTGTTCTGCGATGACCTTTCATTTGAGGCGGGTGAGCCAGGCTACAAGGCGCTTAAAGTCGTGCTGGATGGTTCGGTGTCCGTGACTTCGGACAATGTCGTGGTCTACGCCACTTCTAACCGCCGCCACCTGATGCCGGAATACATGGCCGACAATCTGGAAACTCAGCACCTCGGCGGTGAGATTCGTCCTGGCGAGAGTGTAGAGGAAAAAACCTCGCTTTCAGACCGCTTTGGTATCTGGTTGTCTTTTTATTCATTCGGTCAGGATGAGTACCTGGCAGTGGCTAAACAATGGCTGCGCCATTATGGGATCAAGAAGTTCAACGACGAAGTGCATGAGGCGGCCCTGCAATGGGCACTGACGCGTGGCACGCGCAGCGGCCGTGCAGCTTACCAGTTTGCACGCGACTACTCCGGGCGCAAAAAGCTCGAAGCACAATGACTGCGACAAAAACGGTAGACGTAGCGGTTGCTGTTTTACTGCGGCAAGATGCGCAGGTATTGCTTGCCCAGCGCCCGGCAGGCAAGCCATGGGCAGGCTGGTGGGAGTTTCCAGGCGGCAAGATTGAAGAGGGCGAAAGCCCTTATCATGCGTTGCAGCGTGAATTGGAGGAGGAGTTGGGGACGCAAGCCGTCGAAGCTTCCCCCTGGCTCACGCGTAGTTTTGATTACCCGGAAAAAACGGTAAAACTGCATTTTTTCATAGTGCGTCGCTGGACGGACGAGCCGCATGGGCGAGAGGGCCAGCAGCTCGCCTGGCAGAGCCCTGCTAATCTGACCGTCAGCCCTATGCTGCCTGCGAATGAACCGATTCTTAGCGCACTTACCCTGCCGTCTGTTTATGCAATTACCAACCTGGCGGAAATGGGTGCGGCTGTGTTTTTTGCGCAATTAAACAAAGCGCTGGATTGCGGATTAAGGTTGATTCAGGTGAGAGAGAAACATCTGAGCGCTTGGGAATTGAAAGTCTTTGCCGCCCGTGTAATAGCCCTGGCAAAACCCTATACCGCAAAGGTGCTAATTAATGCCGATATTGGTCTGGCGCGCGAACTCCATGCGGATGGTGTGCATTTAACTGCCAATCAGCTTATGGCACTGCAATCCAAGCCCGAAGATTTGCTGTGTGGGGCTTCTTGCCATAATGCAGTCGAGCTGGCGCAGGTTCAAGGCCTGGCGCTGGACTTTGTCGTGCTTGCGCCCGTCATGCCTACGCTGAGCCATCCGGATGCTCAGCCCTTGGGCTGGCAGAATTTCATGCAACTCATCAAAGACTATCCACTACCGGTATATGCGCTCGGTGGCCTGCAGCCACAAGATCTGGCCACGGCATGGGAATGTGGCGCGCACGGGATTGCCATGCAAAGAGCCATATTGCGATGAGACAACGCAGCATGCTTTTTTTTTGCCTCCTGCTATTGCTGGGGGTGTTAGGCTGGTATTACTTCCACGTGCCTAGTGCTAGCCCTGCCAGGATTGTCCCTTGTGCTGATATAGTCAAAGGCTGCGGCAATCAGCAATTGCAAATCCATTTTGATCGGTCTCCGCAAGTAATGCGGCCTTTCAATCTGAGTGCCAAGGTAGCTTCAGCGACCGACGTGCATGCGAGCTTTGCTATGCAAGGCATGGAAATGGGATTGAATCGTTATCGGCTTTTGCAAAAACCTGATGGATTATGGCAAGCAGAAGTCACATTGCCTGTCTGCATTCAAGGCCGCAGTGACTGGCGGCTGGAACTGGAAGTGAAAACCACTGAGGGCATGCAGCGCTATCGATTGCCTTTTAGCAGCCAATAAGTGCTGCTGCCCTAGTTGGAGGGGCTCTTAACTGGCAGGGAAACATTGATGGTGCTGGTTTTCCCCGCACTATCTTTAAAGTACAGCGCGAATTCGACTTTTTCACCAGTCTTGAGCGGGTTTTTCAAATCCAACAGCATGAGGTGAAAACCGCCAGGTTCCAGTTTGGCGGGCTTTCCGGCGTATAGAGGAAATGTGTCCAGCATGCGCATCTTCATGATGCCATTTTTCATGGTCATGCTATGAATTTCCACACTGTCAGCTGCTGGGCTCTCAACTTTTACCAGGCTGGTATCCAGTGCACTCAGCAAGGTCATGTAAGCAGCACCTACATCCTGCCCCGGTACACTTGCCCGCACCCATGCATTGCTGACTTGTACGCTGTCATCAGCTTGTACGCTGCCCACTGCTAAGGCCAACATACAAAAACAAAATACGCGATAAAGGTTCATCCTAAATAGAGGTTGTCGAGGTGAAGTAAGTGCCGGACTGCCAGGTTTATTCATCAATTAAATCGTCGGGTTTGATGGGCTGTGGAATGCGATAGTTTTCGCTGGCCCATTGCCCCAGATCTATCAATTTGCAGCGCTCGGAGCAGAAAGGCCGGAAGGGGTTTTCGGAATTGTATTCGGACAGGCTGTTGCATTGCGGGCAAGTCACCAAGCGCTTTTTTGGTTTTTGATTTACAGGTTGCACAGCGTCAGTTTGAAATCGACATCTAGCTCATATTGGCGCGGTTTTTCCATGCAATCCAGATTGTTGAAACGGATATTGATGGCGTATTTGTTGGCGCTCACTTCGGGAAAACATTCCAGATGGTCATCAACTTCAATCCGTAACATTTGCGCCGGCTTGGCGCCACCAAGCATTTGCTGGTAAGCACCATGTATGGCCTGCAGTCTGGTCGTCGTGCCACTGCCACGCAGAATATGCAGGATGATGCTCACTGCGTCGTATACCGGCATCAATGGTTTTAACCACGTTTCCAGATCGCTTTTGCGGCGTGCGTGATCCAGCCCTAGCCAATAGTGATAGGACGGCAGGTCGAATTCGCAAACTCCACCGGGGATGCCTGCACGTTGTTTGATACTCATCAGCCATTCGTTATCGCGCAGGGTTTGCCCGGGCTTGATGGTGTTATTGCGTAAAGTCAGCGCTGTGGTTTCAATTTCCTTGAGGATATCAGTCAGAACGTTTTCAGCAATCGTAGGGATGCCACGTAAGCCATTCATGACGATCTTTTGGCGATCCAACTCTTGCAGCAGGTCAGCTTTCAGTTCAGCCCGGTCAATTACATCGAGAATCTGGAAGACAGACAAAAGTGCAGAGTGATGATTGAACTCGTGTTTTTCTTCTACGTGATGTGACACTTTGACGAACAAATCCTCCAGACGCAATAGCGTCCGGATGCGTTCATTGAAGGGATAATCGTAGCTGGGCACGGGCTTTTCTGGCTTGTCAGCTTAATATGTGGAAATTTGCGGCAAATTATGAGATTTATTCGCTAACTATGCAAGCATGCATGTATTTCTTATGCATTTCTGCAATCTTTTTACTTAATTCCTCAATGCTGCCATTATTTTCGATCAGATCATCCGCCAGTTTTCTACGAATATCGCGAGAAACCTGTGCTGCCATAATACCTCGCACAACCTGTTCCGTCAGGCCGCTACGCTGCATGGTGCGAGATACCTGCAATGCTTCATCGCAATCAATTACGAGTGAACGGGTGACATCATTTTTATAGCGATTATTTTCAAAAAGTAGGGATATCGCAAGAACCTGATAAGGCGCGGATTTGTTCTGTGCAAGTTCGAGCAAGGCTTGATCGTAAATGGCCGGGTGCATAATGCCTTCCAGGTCTTTGCGGGCAGCGATATCGGTAAAGACTTTTTCACGCATTGCAGCACGGTTGAGGTTACCATCCGCACCTAAAAATTCTGTGCCGAAAGCACTGATAATTTCTTGCAGAACTGGCTGCCCTGCCGTCGTTAAGTGGCGAGCAATGACATCAACATCGACAATAGGCACGCCCAGTTTTGCAAATATACGGGCTGCTTCGCTTTTACCACAGCCGATTCCACCAGTTAGACCAACGACGAACATAATTTAAGCACCTAAATAAAATTTTGAGAGTTGAGGTCCTAGAAATAGCGCCGCAATGCCGCCAAGAGCGAGATAAGGCCCAAATGGCATGGGTACATTACGACCTCGTTTGGCGAGAATAATCAGGCCAATGCCAATAATAGAGCCTAGCAATGAGGAAAGCAAAATCACGGCAGGTAATAACTGCCAGCCAAACCAGGCGCCGATGGCTGCCAGTAATTTGAAATCACCATAACCCATGCCTTCCTTGCCTGTTGCTAATTTAAATAACCAATAGACAGACCACAGGCTGAGATAGCCCGCCACGGCGCCAATCACAGCAGAGTGCAGGTCCGTGAAGCCAGTAGTTAGATTAAATAAAAGTCCAAGCCAGAGCAATGGCAACGTGATGTCATCTGGCAATAACTGCGTATCAAAATCAATGAAAGTGAGTGCAATCATCGCAAAAGTGAATATCCACGCCGCCACGGCCATTGCAGAATAGCCGAAGTGCCAGCCGATAAGCCCGGCAAGCACACCGGTGAGCATTTCAATCAAGGGGTAGCGCAGGCTGATGGAAGTGTTGCAGGCAGAACATTTGCCGCGCAAAAACATGTAGCTGATGACCGGAATATTTTCCCAGGCGGTAATTTTATGGCCGCAGCCTGGGCAGGCCGAGCGTGGCACGGCGAGGCTATATGTCGGCGCTGGCGCCAATTCTTGTCCTTGCAGCTCTTGGCAATTGCGCTGCCATTCCTGCTCCATCATTTTGGGCAGGCGATGAATGACCACATTTAGAAAACTGCCCACCATGAGTCCAAACAAGACGGAAGTGGCGGTAAAAAAGACGGACTCCTCACGCATAAGGTTAAGCAGGTCAGTAATAAAATCGGGCATAAACGGTCATCCGGTAAACTTGCAGCATCATCCCATCGTTATATATTCATGGCAACTACGGCGCTGTTTTCTGGTCATACCTTGAAATACTGGAAAAGCCGCAAACCTATATGTAAATGCAAGCTTACTTGAAAGGAAAGCAAATGAACGAAGCGAACACTCAACTTGTCTGGGATGCTCCCGTCATTTGCCGCGTCGAGGTGGATTTGCCCGGCTGGCTGGAGCAGCTTACTGGTCGCGCCAATTGGGAAGTTTACGATGAGGAGGAAGAAGCAACCTATATGAGCTTTGCCATGCGGTTAGGTCGCCAACAGGCTGAGGTTACGCTTTATCACAATGGTTATGCGGTGGTCGATGTAGATGGTAAAGCCGTGTTTGATGGTTCGCTGACAGCAGGTACTAGTGTATGCGCGCATTTGAGTTATTACCACGCGGAAAGCGGGGAGCCGATTACGCTAAATTAGTGCCGGCTTGGGCCAATATTAACTGACGGGTCCGATAAGCTGGCCCGTCGGCGCCGGGAGTTGGAGTCAACCCTGATGACATGCATCAAGCAATATGGTCGGGGTGAGAGGATTTGAACCTCCGGCCTCCACGTCCCGAACGTGGCGCTCTACCAGGCTAAGCTACACCCCGTGTGGCAGGCAAGTGTTAAGCGATATGGCTAAAAGTTGCGCTCAACTGCAAACTCGGCCAATTTTATCAAAGTATCCCGGTAATTTGAATGCGGCAAATGGACAATAGCTGCGCACCCAATATCAGCCTCATTCTTGGCGATTTTCCTTACATGATCCAATGCGCCGGTCTCGCGTACGGCCTGCATGACGGCAGGTAGCTCATCCAGTCCGCCTTGTTCGATCGCGTGGCGAATAATAGTGCGCTGCTGTTCGTTGCCATTGCGCATGGCAAATAGTAAGGGCAGTGTGGGCTTGCCTTCAGCCAGGTCGTCACCCAGGTTTTTGCCGATTTCGGTGCTGTCGCCACTGAAGTCTAGTACATCGTCTATTAACTGGAAAGCTGTGCCAAGGTGCATGCCGTATTCGGCCATGGCCTGTTCATCGCGTGCTGAGGCTTCGCAGACAATTGCACCCAGGCGAGTTGCGGCCTCAAACAGCTTTGCTGTCTTGTAATGAATGACTTTGAGGTAAGCCTCATCTGTCACGTCGGCATCGTTAATATTAAGTAATTGCAGTACCTCGCCCTCAGCGATGATGTTGGTTGCGTCGGCCAGTACTTGCATGACGCGCATGTTCTGTACGTTAACCATCATCTGAAATGCGCGTGAGTAGACAAAATCGCCAACCAGTACGCTGGCTGCATTGCCAAAGAGCGTGTTAGCCGTGGCTTGGCCCCGGCGCAATGCAGAGCCATCAACAACGTCATCGTGCAATAAGGTGGCGGTATGAATGAATTCGACTACTGCTGCTAATTGGTAATGTTGTGCGTTAATGTGGCCAAATGCGCCCGCAGAAAGCAGCACCAGCGCGGGGCGCAAGCGTTTGCCGCCGCTGTTGATGATATAATCCGCCACCTGGTTGACCAGCACGACCTCCGAATGCAGCGATCTGCGAATAACTGCATCAACTGCGAGCATATCGTCAGCGATGCAGGATTGGATGAATGCTTGGGACACGGTTGACCGCCAGAAAGAGTTGGGCAGATTTTATCACAGCGTGCCCCGTACTTAACGTTGCTAATAGCTAGTTGCAGGCTATTGAAGCTGCAGGTTTTGGCTTTGCTGTTTGCAGTTTGCTTTAGTAAGAGTTTTCCGTATAATATGCGGTTCATTTGAAATGCGTGGCGAACGAGGCTTAATCATGTATGCAGTTATCAAGACCGGCGGCAAGCAGTACCGAGTAATCCCCGGCGAAAGATTAAAAGTAGAAAAATTGCTTGGCGAAGTCGGCAGCGACGTCACCATTGATCAAGTATTAATGCTGGCAGATGGTGACAATGTCACTATCGGTGCTCCATTAATCGCAGGTGCTAGTGTGCAAGCCAAAGTGCTTTCACATGGCCGTGGCGATAAAGTGATGATCTTTAAATTCCGTCGTCGTAAACACTATCGTAAGACGCAAGGCCATCGTCAGGACTATACAGAAATCCAAATTGGCGATTTTGCCGCCAGTGCAACCAAGCCAGCAAAAGCTGCTAAAGCTCAAGCTGCAGAGTAAGGGATAAAAAATGGCACACAAAAAAGCAGGCGGGAGTTCCCGCAACGGTCGTGATTCACACTCACAACGATTAGGTGTTAAAGCCTTCGGCGAGCAATTGATTTCAGCTGGTAGCATTATCGTGCGTCAGCGCGGTACCCGTATGCATGCAGGCGAAAATGTCGGCATGGGTAAGGATCACACGCTATTCGCCAAGGTCGATGGCAAAGTTACATTCACGGTAAAAGGCGCTTTGCGTCGCAAGCTGGTCAACATTATTCCAGCTTAAGTCGTGACATGCAGTTTTTAAAAGCCCTATCAGACTGGTAGGGCTTTTTTGTTTCAGGCGCTATCATTTCGCAATACTTACAGGCCCAGCCATTCTCATTATGAAATTTATCGACGAAGCGACCATTAAAGTTTACGCCGGAGACGGTGGTAACGGCATTGCCACGTTCCGTCGAGAGAAGTATGAGCCTCTGGGCGGCCCTAGCGGCGGGGATGGCGGTCGCGGTGGGTCGGTCTTTGCGATTGCGGACCGCAATATCAATACCTTGGTGGATTATCGCTATACTCGCGTGTTTCGCGGTCAGCGTGGCGAGAATGGACGCAGCGCGGGTTGTTATGGCGCGCAGGGTGAAGATATGATATTGCGCGTGCCAGTCGGCACCGTGATTAGCGATAAGGCGAGTGAGCAAGTCATAGTTGACTTGGCGGAGCACGGCCAAAAGGCTTTGCTGGCTAAAGCTGGCAAAGGCGGTTTGGGCAATATTCATTTCAAATCCAGTGTTAATCGTGCGCCGCGCCAATGCACCAAAGGCGAACAAGGCGAGGAATTTGAGCTTTATCTTGAATTGAAGGTATTGGCTGACGTTGGCTTGCTCGGCATGCCTAACGCCGGCAAATCCACTTTTATCCGCTCGGTTTCGGCAGCAAAGCCCAAAGTGGCGGATTATCCTTTTACGACGCTGCACCCCAATTTAGGTGTAGTGCGAGTGGATACCAACCGCAGCTTTGTCATTGCTGACGTGCCAGGTTTGATCGAGGGTGCCGCAGAAGGCGCGGGCTTGGGGCACCAGTTTCTAAGGCATCTGTCGCGAACCAGCTTGTTGCTGCATCTGGTTGATATCGCTCCTTTTGACGATGGTGTAGACCCGGTAAAAGAGGCGTGCGCTATTGTTGAGGAGTTGAGGAAATACGACGAAGAACTCTATAACAAGCCACGTTGGCTGGTGCTGAACAAGGTAGACATGCTGTCTGACCCGCAGGCGTATGTGGATTGCTTTGTACAAGAGTTCGGCTGGGAAGGCAGATGTTTTGCGATTTCGGCAATCGGCGGTGCCGGTTGTCGTGAGCTGACCTACGCCATCATGGAACATTTGGAAACAGTAAAAGAACAAGAGACTCAAAAGCCTGAAAACAACTATGAACTCCCTGCTGCTTAATGCCAAATGCCTAGTTGTTAAGGTCGGTTCCAGCCTGGTTACCAATAGCGGCCAAGGTTTGGATCGGACGGCCATTGCTGCTTGGGCTGGCCAGATTGCCTGTTTGGTAAAGCAGGGCAAACAAGTGGTGCTGGTGTCGAGTGGTGCCGTGGCTGAAGGCATGCAACGCCTGGGCTGGAAAAAACGCCCGACGGTGGTCAATGAGTTGCAAGCGGCGGCGGCAGTGGGCCAGATGGGTCTGGTACAGATGTATGAATCCTGTTTTAGTCAGCATGGATTGCATACGGCGCAAGTGTTGCTCACGCATGATGATCTGGCTGACCGTAAACGCTATCTGAATGCGCGTAGTACTTTACGTACTTTGCTGGATTTGAATGTTATTCCTATCATCAATGAAAACGATACGGTCGTTACGGATGAAATCCGTTTTGGTGATAACGATACTTTGGGCTCGCTAGTAGCGAATTTGATCGAGGCGGATGCGCTGGTTATCCTGACGGATCAGCCTGGATTGTATTCCGCTGACCCGCGCAAAAATCCGGATGCCCAGTTTATCCAGCATGCAGTTGCAGGCAATGCCGAGCTGGAAAAAATGGCGGGCGGAGCTGGCAGCGCGATTGGCAGCGGCGGCATGTTGACCAAAATTCTAGCCGCCAAGCGTGCCGCGCGCAGCGGCGCGCATACCGTGATAGCCTCGGGGCACGAAAAAGATGTGCTGGTACGGCTCGCTGCAGGCGAGGTTGTGGGAACACATTTGCGTGCCGAGCAAATTAAAACGGTCGCCAAAAAACAATGGCTGGCAGATCATTTGCGCTTGGGTGGCCGCGTCATATTGGATGATGGCGCAGTGAAAGCCTTGCGTAACGATGGCAAAAGCTTGCTGCCTATCGGTGTGGTTGCGGTCGAGGGGAGCTTTGATCGCGGCGAGGTCGTGGCCTGCATGGACTCAATGGGTAAAGAAATTGCGCGCGGCCTGGTTAATTACACTGCAGCAGAAACGGCCCGTATTTTACGCAAACCCAGTAGTGAAATCGTACATATTCTTGGCTATGTCGATGAAGCAGAGCTTATCCACCGGGATAATCTCATTCTCCTTTAGAGAGCGGAGGAATAATGTCTAAAAATAACCCTTTGGTAGCCATTATCATGGGCTCAGACAGTGATTGGCCTGTAATGCGTGCCGCTGCACAAATGCTGGCGGATTTCGGTGTTGAATACGAGGCGCGCGTAGTTTCCGCGCATCGCACGCCGGATTTGATGTTCGAATTTTCTGAGCAGGCAGCTGCTCGTGGTTTCAAGATTATTATCGCCGGCGCCGGCGGTGCTGCACATCTGCCCGGCATGGTTGCCGCCAAAACCACCTTGCCTGTACTGGGTGTGCCTGTACCTTCCAAACATTTGCAAGGTCAGGATTCTTTGCTTTCCATTGTGCAAATGCCCAAAGGCATTCCTGTCGCCACTTTTGCCATTGGTGAAGCGGGTGCTGCCAATGCCGGTCTTTTCGCAGTATCTCTCCTGGCAACAAACGATGCCGCGCTGGCATCGCAGCTTACCAAGTTTCGTGCCGCGCAGACTGAAAAAGTCCTGGCTATGCAGCTATCAGATCAGCCTTGATTTTCCAGCTTTAATTTAACCAGCTTTGTTCAAATGGAGCAGCCTTGAGTAATCATCAGACAAACTCTTCTTCTGTAATCCTGCCCCCAGCAATGCTGGGCATGTTGGGTGGTGGTCAATTGGGCCGTTTATTTGTGATTGCCGCCCATGAAATGGGTTATCGCGTCACAGTGCTAGACCCTGATAAGAAAAGTCCGGCAGGGAAAATTGCAGATGTGCATTTGTGTGCAGCATATGACGACCAAGCTGCGATAGAAACGCTAGCGCAAAGTTGTCAGGCCGTCACAACAGAATTTGAAAACGTTCCTGCAGCGACGCTGGAGTTTCTTGCACAAACGCTAGTCGTCCGGCCCAGTGCGCAGGCCGTATCGGTGGCACAAAACCGCGTGTATGAAAAAACCTTTTTCCATGATGCCGGCTTGCCGGTTGCTCCGTATGAGGTAATAAAAACAGAACAGGATCTTCCGCAGGATGGCAGCAAGCTTTACCCGGCCATACTTAAAGTATCGCGCTTCGGTTATGACGGAAAAGGTCAGGCACGTGTTGCCAATCATGCAGAAGCACTGGCGGCGTTTTCCCGGTTTGGTGGTGAAGTTTGTGTATTGGAGCAGATGTTAACTCTCGATTACGAGGTTTCCGTGATTTTGGCGCGAGATGCGGGAGGTAATATTGCCTCTTTCCCCACGGCCGAGAATAGTCACCTGCACGGCATCCTGGATATCAGTATCATTCCTGCCCGAGCACCGGCTGCGGTACATGATGAGGCGCATGGGCTGGCAATGGACATAGCGGAAAAACTTGATTATGTAGGTGTGTTAGCCGTCGAATTCTTTGTGAGTAACGGTAAGCTGCTGGTTAATGAGATGGCGCCTCGCCCTCATAACTCAGGACACTATACGATTGATGCCTGTGCCACCAACCAGTTCGAACAGCAAGTGCGTGCACTTGCTGGCCTGCCTCTGGGCGACCCGCGCATGCATAGCTATGCAGTCATGGTGAATATACTGGGAGACATCTGGAAGGGCGGCGAGCCGCCCTGGGATAAAGCCCTGGCTCATCCAGAGCTAAAGCTGCACCTGTATGGTAAGCATGAAGCACGCGCAGGCCGCAAAATGGGCCATTTCACCTTGCTGGGACGGGATGTTGAAACAGTGGCTGCACTCGCACTACAAGCGCGTAGCGAGCTGGGTATAGGCGGAAGCTAAGGCTATTCATAGCTATATAGACAATAAAAAAGCCGAACATCAGTTCGGCTTTTTTATAATTGGTGAGTCTTAAAACTTAGGCCATTGCCTTAATTGAAGCACTCAAGCGGCTCTTATGACGTGCAGCCTTGTTCTTGTGAATGATTTCTTTATCTGCAATGCGATCAATTACACTTACGTTTTCGATGTAGGTGGTTTGTGCAGCAGCTTTGTCGCCAGCTTCGACCGCTTTGATGATCTTCTTGATCGCGGTGCGCAGAGCCGAGCGCAAGCTCGCGTTATGTCCGCGCTGCTTAACTGCCTGACGGGCACGTTTTCTCGCCTGTGCGCTATTAGCCATGAATATCCCTAGTTAGTTATCAAAATACGAAGCCAAGCATAGTAGCCATTTTTTTTGATAATTGCAAGGCATATCCAAGGGTTATATCTCGGGATGACCCGCCTACACATGGTAAAATCCCGCTCTAACTTTAATTCTAATAACGCCACTTTCAATGATGCGTCTGCAATGAATCTCCTGAAAGCCTTAGCTGCTGTCGGAGGCATGACTTTTCTTTCACGCATTCTGGGCTTTGTCCGGGATACGTTAATTGCACGCGTGTTTGGTGCAGGTATCTACACCGATGCATTTTTTGTCGCCTTTAAAATCCCCAACCTGTTGCGCCGGATTTCTGCTGAAGGTGCCTTCTCGCAAGCTTTTGTACCCATCCTGGCGGAATATAAAAAACAGCGCAGCTATGACGAGACGCACGCGCTGATTAACCATGTGGCGACATTGCTGGGTTTGTTCCTGGTGGCCTTGACCATTATTGGCATGTTGGCTGCGCCTTGGGTGGTACAGGTTAGTGCGCCCGGTTTTGCGGTAGACCAGGTGAAATTTGATTTAACGATCGATTTATTACGTATCACCTTCCCTTATATCTTTTTTATTTCCCTGGTATCGCTAGCGGGTGGCGTTCTCAACACCTACGGCAATTTCTCGGTACCGGCGTTTACGCCGGTCTGGCTCAATGTGTCGTTTATCACGGCTGTGTTGTTTGTCGCTCCTTATTTTGACAATTCCGTTAAGGTGCTGGCCTGGGCGGTGTTTGTGGGTGGTATTTTGCAGTTGCTTTACCAGGTCCCCTTTTTGCTCAAGATAGGCTTGATCCCGCGCTATAGCCTTAATCTCAAGGATGAAGGCGTCTGGCGCATTTTAAAATTGATGGGACCTGCGGTATTTGGCGTCTCCATCGCGCAAATATCATTGCTAATCAATACCATTTTTGCCTCATTCCTGGCCTCAGGCAGTGTTTCCTGGCTTTACTTTGCCGACAGGCTCATGGAGTTTCCTACCGGTGTATTGGGTGTGGCGTTGGGTACTATTCTGTTACCCAGCCTCTCGAAAAGTTTTGCCGATCAGGCAGATGGCGAGTACTCGAAATTGCTGGATTGGGGTTTGCGACTGACCTTTATCCTGGCGCTGCCGGCAGCAGTAGCATTGGCTGTGTTGTCTGTACCTTTGGTAACGGGTTTGTTTCATTATGGTGCGTTTGATGCACACGATGTCGAGATGACGCGTCAGGCCCTCATGGCCTATAGTTTAGGCTTGCTGGGCCTGATACTGGTGAAAGTGCTGGCACCTGCATTTTATTCACGCCAGAACATCAAAACCCCTGTCAAAATCGCTTTGTTCACTTTGTTCTCCACACAATTGATGAATCTGGTGTTTATCAAACCGTTCCAGCATGCAGGGTTGGCCCTTGCGATCGGTCTGGGGGCATGTATCAACGCCGGGCTGCTCTATTACTATTTGCGTAAAGCCAATGTATATCAACCGCAAGCTGGCTGGATTTTATTCATGGCCAAACTGGCGACGGCTGTCATTGCGATGGCGGTAGCTTTACATTTTGCAGCAGGTAGCGATGCTATCTGGATGGCTTATAGTTTGATGCCCAAGCTGACACATTTAACCGGCCTGCTGCTGCTCGGGTCGGCGATATACTTTGCTGCATTATGGCTAATGGGTATCCGCATTAACGATTTCATGCACCGTACGACTGTTTAATCCTATGCAAGTATTCCGACATTTTCATCTCCCTGCCGCGTCCCCAGTTGCACTGGCGATTGGCAATTTTGATGGCATGCATTTAGGCCATCAGGCTCTATTAAAGCTCCTGGTCGAGACGGCAAAATCGCGTGGCCTGATAGCGACAGTCATGACGTTCGAGCCGCATCCACGCGAATTTTTTGCGCATGGGCATGCTCCGGCCCGGCTCGCCAGTTTGCGCGAAAAGCTGGAGTTATTTGCCGAAGCTGGTGTTGAGCGAGTCTATGTGTGTCACTTTAATCGGATATTCGCGCGAGTCAGTGCAGAAGCGTTCATGCAGGAAATCCTGCGCGACTCGTTGGCGGTGCAGGTGATATTGGTCGGCGAAGATTTTCGCTTCGGCGCCGGGCGCAAAGGGTCGGTGGCTGATTTTCGTGCCCATGGCTTTGAATGTATCGGCCTGCCGCAGGTGAAATTTGATGACGCGCGCGTTTCCAGCACGGCTGTGCGAGAGGCCATGGCCGCAGGTGATCTGGATAAGGCAGCCAGGCTTCTGGGGCGGCCTTATAGCATCAGCGGCAAAGTGGTGCATGGTGATAAGTTGGGGAGGCAGCTGGGTTATCCAACGGCGAACGTGCATATGCGCCATGATAGGTCGCCGCTTTTCGGTGTCTATGCGGTAAAATTAGAAGGTTTGACGCGTGAGTGCCTGCCGGGTGTGGCCAGCCTCGGGGTGAGGCCCACGATGAAGCATAATGGCAAGCCTACGCTGGAAGTGCATTTGTTCGATTTTGACCAGGACATTTACGGCAAGCATGTGCGGGTACAGTTTTTACACAAAATCCGTGACGAGATGAAGTTCCCCGATCTGGATACGCTCACGCAATGGATAGCCGCTGATGAAGCAGCGGCGCGGGATTATTTCAAGAATACACAATGACCGACGATAACAACGCAAAATACAAGCTCAACCTGCCTGAAACCCCGTTTCCCATGCGCGGCGATCTCGCTAAGCGCGAGCCAGTGTGGCTCAGGCAATGGCAGGAAAAAAAGCTTTACCAGAAAATTCGCGCAGCGCGGCAAGGCGTGAAGAAATTCATCCTGCACGATGGTCCGCCGTATGCCAATGGCGATATTCATATCGGCCATGCGGTCAATAAAATCCTGAAAGACATCATTGTCAAAGCCAAAACCTTGTCGGGTTTTGATGCGCCCTATGTGCCGGGCTGGGATTGCCACGGCTTGCCGATCGAGCTCATGGTAGAAAAAAACCATGGCAAGAATATTGCCCCGGCAAAGTTCCGTGAGCTTTGCCGTGCCTATGCTGCGGAGCAGATAGAGCGCCAGAAAAAGGACTTTATCCGCCTCGGCGTATTAGGCGATTGGGATAATCCCTACCGCACCATGGATTACCAGACCGAGGCCGACATCATGCGTGCCCTGGGCGACATCTATAACAACGGCTATATCTACCAGGGCAGCAAGCCCGTGCATTGGTGTGTGGATTGCGGTTCAGCGCTGGCTGAGGCCGAAGTTGAATACGAAGACAAGAACTCCCCGGAGATTGATGTCGGCTTCAAGGTGGTGGATAACGCTGCCTTGAGCAAGGCGTTTGGCGTGGAAGTCAAAGAGGACGCTTATGCCGTCATTTGGACCACAACACCATGGACGTTGCCTGCTAATCAGGCAGTAGCGGTAAATCCTGAACTGACTTACGACTTAATCCAAACATCAAGAGGCCTGTTGATTCTGGCAAAAGAGCTTGCATCGGGTGCAGTGATTCGCTACAAGCTGGAAGACGTTTTAGCCATTGCCAGTTGCAAAGGTTCTGACCTCGAATATCTCAAGCTGTATCACCCCTTTGAAGCTCGCCAAGTGCCTGTCATCCTGGGCGACCACGTCACAACCGAAGCCGGTACTGGTTTGGTCCACACTGCGCCTGCCCATGGTCTCGATGACTATGCCGTGGGCATGCGTTACAACCTGCCCGTTGATAACCCTGTCGGTGATGACGGCAAGTTTTATTCGCGTGTAGCACTATTTGCCGGCATGAGCATCTGGGATGCCAATAAAGTGGTGATTGAGACGCTGGCAGCCCGCGGCAATCTCATGGCTTCGGCGCGCCTGAACCACAGCTATCCGCATTGCTGGCGCCATAAAACGCCGGTAATTTTCCGCGCGACGCATCAGTGGTTTATCGGCATGAATCAGGCGGGTACAAGCGGCCAGACGTTGCGGGAGTCTGCCAATAAAGCGGTTGATGACACCCGGTTTTTCCCGTCTTGGGGGCGTGCACGTCTGGAAGCCATGATCAAGAACCGCCCGGACTGGTGCGTGTCGCGCCAGCGTAACTGGGGCGTGCCTATGCCGCTGTTCGTGCATAAGGAAAGCGGAGAACCGCATCCCGAGACGCTGGCTTTGCTGGAAAAGGTGGCGCTTCTGGTAGAGCAGCAAGGGATCGAGGCCTGGTTTTCACTGGATGGAGAGGCATTCCTGCAAGCCAATAGCGGCGCGGGTGCTGGGCAATACAAAAAAATAACGGATACCCTGGATGTCTGGTTCGATTCCGGCGCCACCCATGCTGCGGTATTGAAGCGACGCGCAGATTTGCAGTTCCCGGCAGACTTGTATCTGGAAGGCTCTGACCAGCATAGAGGCTGGTTCCAGTCTAGCCTGCTGACTGGCTGTGCCATAGATGGCCGCGCGCCTTATGATGCCCTGCTGACACACGGCTTCGTGGTGGATGGCTCCGGCCACAAAATGAGCAAATCCAAGGGCAATGTAGTCGCGCCGCAAAAGGTCATGGACACTTATGGCGCGGATATCCTGCGCCTGTGGGTGGCTAGTACCGATTACTCGGGAGAACTGACGATCTCCGACGAAATCCTGAAGCGCGTGGCAGAAGGCTACCGCCGTATCCGCAACACGCTGCGCTTCTTGCTGGCGAACCTGGCGGATTTTGACGTCGCTAAGGACACGTTGCCGGTCGAAGAATGGCTGGAGATAGACCGCTATGCTTTGGTGCTGACGCAAAAACTGCAAACAGAAATTCTGGGCGATTATGAACGCTACGAATTCCATCTGGCGATGCAGAAGTTAGTGGGCTTCTGTTCTGAAGACCTGGGTGGCTTCTACCTGGATATCCTGAAAGACCGCCTGTATACCGCAGGTGAGGACTCGCATGCGCGCCGTGCCGCGCAAAATGCATTGCACCATATTACTCATGCCTTGATGCGCTTGATGGCACCTGTTCTGAGCTTCACTGCGGATGAAATCTGGCAGACCTTGGGCCTGGGCCAGGATAGCACTGTGTTTGAGGATTTCTGGTATGAGTTACCCGAGCATGGCCTAAGTGAAGAAGACGTCGAAAAATGGAGAAATGTATTTGGCCTAAGAATACTTGCTAATAAGGAAATAGAAGATAAGCGGATGCAGGGCTTGGTAGGCTCATCTCTGCAAGCGGAGTTGGATATCTTCGCCTCTGGAAAGGCATATGAACAATTTTCAAAATTGAAAGATGATTTACGTTTTGTTCTCATTGTCTCCCGCGCGACATTGCACAAATCTGATGACGCTTCAGTGCGTTTAACAGTCCAGCCAAGCCCGCATATTAAATGTGACCGCTGCTGGCACTACCGCGCAGATGTTGGCTCACATGCGGATCACCCGACCATCTGTGGCCGTTGCGTAAGCAATTTGTTTGGTGCTGGCGAGCCGCGTCAATTCGCATGATGAGCCTGCGTAAATGGCTGACGCTAAGCGCCGTGGTGATCGCACTGGATTTGCTCACCAAGCAATGGGTGCAGTCTAAGCTCACCTTTGGGGAGCGCATTCCGCTGACCTCGTTTTTTGATCTGGTGCTGTTCTATAACGAAGGTGCAGCATTTAGCTTTCTTGCAGGTGCTGGCGGCTGGCAGCGCCTGTTCTTTAGTACGATTGCGCTGATTGCATCGGCAGTTATTATCCATTTGCTGTACAAACACCAAAATCAAGCCGGGCAGAAGCTTTTTTGCCTGGGCCTGGGCCTGATACTGGGCGGGGCGTTGGGTAATCTGGTGGATCGTCTTACATTGGGTCATGTCGTGGATTTCCTATTTTTCCACTATGAGCATTATTACTGGCCAGCCTTTAATGTGGCCGATTCAGCGATTACCTGTGGCGTTATTCTTTTACTCTGGGATAGCTTCAAAAAGTCGCGAAAGTATCATTAAATACGCCGTTGCGCAGCAATGACGTTAGGGACTTGATGGATCAATGCAAGTAAGCGGTCTAGCTGCTCCAGATCTGATATTTCAATCGAAAATTGCATTTTTGCCTGATGGTGCTTGCTCCGGATATTCGCCTTGGCGACATTGACCTTTTCCCTGGCGAGCAGGTCGCTAATGTCACGCAACAGGCCCTGGCGGTCATAGGCCTCGATATCGATATCTACAGCAACGGCAGCGCCTTTTGTATTTCCCCACTTGGCGCTGAGCAGGCGGTCGCCACGGCTTTCCGGCAATCGCAGGATGAATGCACATGCGCGGCGATGAATGGTTACTCCCCGGTCGCGTGTGACATACCCGACAATCGAGTCAGGCGGTGCGGGTTTGCAGCATTTGGCCATGTTGGTTAGCAGGTTGCCTACGCCTTCAATCAGGATGCCGGTCTGGGATTGAAGTGTGGCAGCAGGTTGGGGGGCAAATGGCCTGGCTGTTGCTTCAGCCTTGGGTAGCGTTTCTTCCTGGATGGCGAGGTCGATCTGATGCTCGCTGACATCGCCGCGCCCGATCGCGGCCAGTAAGTCTTCCAGCTTGTGGAAGTGCAATTTCTGCGCAATTTTTTCCTGATTGATAGCGCCGACGCCGAGCCTATGCATTGCGCGATCCAGTTTTGCACGCCCCTGTGAAATGTTTTCCTCGAAATTAAGGTATTTGAACCAGTGCCGCACTTTTGCGCGTGCACGCGGGCTTTGCAAGTAACCGAGCGTGGGATTGATCCAGTCGCGGCTTGGTGAACCCTGTTTGGCAGCCAGAATTTCCACGCGTTGCCCGTTCTGCAGCTTGTAATTGAGCGGTACGATGCTGCCATCCACCTTGGCGCCGCGCGTGCGGTGTCCCAGATCGGTATGCAAGGTGTAGGCGAAATCCACCGGAGTGGCATTTTTAGGCAAATCGATCACTCTGCCCTGCGGCGTGAGTACGTAAATCTTGTCCTGGAATAATTCACTCTTGAACTGCTCTATCACGTCGCTGCTGGCGGTTACATCATCCTTCCATTCCAGTATCTGCCGCAGCCAGGCTATTTTCTCGTTGAATCTGGCATCGGATTTCCCACCCTCTTTGTAGCGCCAATGGGCCGCGACCCCTAATTCCGAATGCTGGTGCATGTCAAAAGTACGGATCTGCACTTCCAGCGCCAAGTTGCGTGGGCCTATCACAGCGGTATGCAGCGAGCGGTAGTTGTTGCTCTTGGGGCGCGCAATATAGTCGTCAAATTCCCCCGGAATGGGCTGCCATAGGTTGTGCACCAGCCCCAGCGCCGTATAACACCCCTTGATGTCATCTACCAGAATGCGCACCGCACGCACATCGTAGAGTTCGCTGAACTCTACCTGCTTACGCCGCATTTTGTTAATGATGCTGTATATGTGTTTGGGTCGCCCCGTTACCTCGGCGCTGATACCTGCCTGATGCAGTTCATCTTTCAACTGGACCACTACATCGCTGATATATTGTTCGCGGTCCACACGGCGTTCATCCAGCAGCCTGGCGACATCTTTATAAAGCTGAGGCTCCAGATGGCGCAATGAAAGATCTTCCAGCTCCCATTTGAGCTGCCATACGCCGAGGCGGTTTGCCAGTGGCGCGAAAATCCCCCGGGTTTCCTGCGCAATCAGCTTCTGCTGCTCTTCATCAGCACCTGCCAGGCAGCGCAGAGTCTGCGTGCGCTCAGCCAGCTTGATCAATACCACACGGATGTCCTCGACCATGGCCAGCAGCATTTTTCTCAGGCTTTCTATCTGCTGGGCATGGTCGTCTTTTTTCTTGTCCTGCTCGTGCAGGCTCTCTATCTCGCTGAATTCCCGGATCTGCTCCACGCGCGAAATGCCTTCAACCAGGCCGGTGATGTTGGTGCCGAAGCGAGACTCCAGTGTTTTTTCCCAGTCATCCATATACTCCGGCACGGCATGCAGGATGGTGGCAGTGATCGTTTCAAAATCCATGTTCATGCCTATCAGGATAGTCGCTGCGCCCAGTGCGTGCTGCATGAGCGGCGTGCCCGTTAGCTCAGCATGTCCGGCGTAGAGTTGGTCGGCAAGCGCAGAAGCCTGATGGATGACTTCAACTTCATCCGCAGAGTATTTTTTCGATAAGGCATCAAGCCAGGGTTGAATGTCAGCTTGGTCCGGGACGGCTGAAGAAGATAATGTTTTATGAACGGAAACCATGGAATATTATCGCACCAATGCACGTGGGCATGAACAGCCTGACTGTATAGCCCGGTTTCATTGGACACTTTGAGCCAAAGAAAAAGCCCGTGAAAGCGGGCTTTTTTACTACTTCACCAAATGCTTACTTGATTGCGGCAATCGCTAGTCTGACACCCACGGCATAAGCCGGGTCTGCCTTGGCTAACTGTGCCAGCATGCGCTCCTGAATCGACTTGTTGGCTTGCGCTAAACCGCCGGCAATATTGTTAACAAGTTGCTGCTGCTGGTCTGCACTCATCATGCGGAACAATGCACCGGCCTGGCTGTAGTAATCCTCAGCACTTTGGTCATGCGCCTTGATCCATGCATCTGCCAGCACTGGCATCGGCGGTGCTGCAAATTCCGGCGTAGGCACTGGAGCACCGCTGTCAGCTCCATCATTGGGGTAGAAATTAGTAGCGCTGCTCAATAGGTTGCTCTCATGTCCATGTGCCGGGCAACCCATGCCAGCCATCGCACCATCGCGCTGGTAATGGTGTACCGGGCATTTGGCAGCATTCACCGGCAGTTGATTGGCGTTGGCGCCAATACGATAGCGGTGTGCATCCTGATAGGCGAGCAGGCGAGCCTGCAACATTTTGTCCGGCGATGCGCCTATGCCGGGCACCAGGTTGCTTGGCGCAAAGGCTGCTTGTTCGGTCTCGGCAAAGTAGTTGTCCACATTGCGATTCAGCTCAAGCTGGCCGATTTCGATCAGCGGATAATCCTTGTGCGGCCAGATCTTGGTCAGGTCGAACGGGTTGATGTGGTAATGGCGAGCCTCAGCCTCAGGCATGATCTGCAGCTTCACCGTCCAGCTTGGGAAATCGCCGCGATCAATCGCATCTACCAAGTCCTTCTGCGCACCATTGGCGGGCATTTTGGCGGCTTCTTCATTGGTCATGTTTTTAATACCCTGATTGGTTTTAAAGTGCCATTTCACCCAAAAGCGCTCACCCTTGCCGTTCCACAAGCTCAGCGTGTGCGAGCTAAAGCCGTGCACGTGGCGGTATGACAAGGGAATGCCACGGTCAGACATCAAGATCGTCATCTGATGCAGAGATTGCGGGTGATTTGCCCAGAATTCAAACGCATTGGCAGGGTTGGGCAGATTGGTCCTGGGGTCTTTCTTTTGCGAATGGATGAAGTCCGGGAACTTGATCGGGTCATTCAGGAAAAACACAGGCGTATTATTGCCTACCATGTCCCAATTACCCTGATCGGTGTAAAACTTGACAGCAAATCCTCGCGGGTCGCGAGCGTAATCGCTGGAATCCTGCCCACCGCCCACCGTCGAGAAACGCAGAAAAATCTCCGTCTTCTGTCCTACGTTCTGCAGAAAACTGGCAATGGTGTAGTCCTTCAAGCTCTTGGTCAGTGTAAAAGTGCCGTAAGCCCCTGTGCCGTGGGCATGCACGACACGTTCAGGAATGCGCTCGCGGTTAAAGTGAGCGAGCTTCTCGAACAGGTAATGGTTGTCATAAGTCAGTGGGCCGCGCGCGCCCACACTAATGCTGTTGTTGTCATCCGGCACAGGTGCGCCAGCTGATGTCGTCAAGATTTTCTTGCTCATGATCTTCTCCTATAAATTTGATTAAAACCAAATCAACCCAAGAGGTTTTTTGAGGTGCAATTAAAGATACTAGTGCAGGTAAATAAGTTATAAAAATTAATTGTTTTTATAATTACGATTGAAAAATACTATTTCTTGCCTGCAAGATGACTGAAAATATAAGGTAACAAAGAGCATGGGCTGCTTACAACTGCATGGAGACGTGCGACTAAGCATCAGTTTGACCTTTGCTTCCACTCAGAGTGCACATGGAGTGGCGTGCAGGACTGGATGACATTACGAATGGGAACATGGAAAGACCAGAAGCGCACCAGCCGTTCAATTTCAATTTTGCAGTCAGCAAAGCCGCACTATGCCAGTAAAGCCAGCCAATGGCGCCAGCCTCATCCACGGATTGGTATGGAAATGAATTGTAGCCGCTGGGACTCAAACTCCTCTGATCACTTGTTGAGGCAGCAACTCGGCCCGTGGAGTGATAAAATCGCACGCGTTGATGACCGGAATCGGCATAGCCTGAATGTGAAATAGAGAAAATAATGAGCGAGAAAATGATGAGCGAAGAAAAAACCAAGCGAGTTATCGATATCAAATCGGTAACCCCTCCATCCGCTGAGAAAGAGCGGTTTCGGGATCTGGAAAAAGAAGTGACGCAGCAGCTTGAGCGATTGCCAGCGTTGCGCGACGAGGACTGGGGCAAGATCCAGTTCATGCTTAACGAGGAGGGAAGCCTGTATCACAGGGCGCAAGTGGCCAAGATCAAGGCCGTGCTGTGCCTGATGTGGCCCGCTCAAAACACGCCTGAATGGACACGTACCGATGATACCTTGGCCTACGACCTGTACATGACGACCTACCGGGATGCCCTGGATTATCTTATGCGCGCTGAAAGCCTGCTGGGACATCTGGAGGAGCAGGAAGAAGCCTTGTTCGATGAATATGACCTCGACCGCGTGGCGAAACTCGAAATATTCCTGTCCTGGCTGAAACGGCACTTTGGCTTGAACGCACTGACTTGACGAGGTGCGACTTATGCAGGTTGCTGGAATGGGAGCCTGTGCGGGATCGGACTAGGAAGGCGCTGTTGTCCGATTAGCTAGCACATGGCGGGTAGTCTTCCGCCCAGCAGAAAGTGTGTATTTACGCGGCATGTCAACATGACGGCATACCTTGGCGTTAAGGTGCTGATAGTCTATGCTGACTAATAGTCAGGCACATGACATCTACAACTATTCAGGAGAGAACAATGTACAAACAATTTACAGCAAGTACGCTGGTGCTGGCGCTATCACTGGCCGGCTGTGCCAATATGACAGAAACCCAGAAGGGAACCGCCAAAGGGGCTGCCATAGGCGCCGGTGCCGGTGCCGTAGTTGGAGCCATAGCCGGTCGCGGCAAGGGTGCCGCTATCGGCGCTGCTGTGGGTGCGGGTGCCGGTGCCATTGCTGGTAACGTGTGGTCCAAACGTATGGAACAACAGAAGCAGCAAATGGAAGAAGCGACTGCTGGTACCGGCGTTGCGGTAAGTCAGACTGAGGATAACCGTCTCAAGCTCGATATCCCCAGCGATGTCTCGTTTGACAAGGGCCGTGCCGATATCAAGCCTAATTTCCGACCTGTGCTGGACAAGTTTGCTACCAGCCTGGCCACCAACCCCAATACCAAGGTTACCATCATAGGCCATACCGACAGCTCCGGTAGCGATGCAGTTAATGATCCGCTGTCAGTCAATCGTGCGGCGCGTACGCGCGATTATCTGACGACGCGCGGCGCGGCCTCCAGCCGTTTCACTATCGATGGTCGTGGTTCGCATGAGCCGATTGCCGCTAACGATACCGCAGCCAATATGGCCAAGAACCGCCGTGTGGAAATCTTCGTAGCCGAGCCTGAAATGCCCAGGCAATAAGATTTAGCCTGCTTAAGCCATTCGCTATGTAAAAATCCCCCAAGCGACTTGCGTCACTTGGGGGATTTTTTTTGCAGTGGCTACGCACAGCAAACCTGCATTTAGCCTTCAGTGACTATTTGTCAGCCAAGTCCATTCTGGAGGTGGCTGACAGGGCTGTTGAGCGTGGACTAGTCTGCATTTTTCCAGAGCACGTCAGCGCAACCCGCGTCTTTATTTATGACACGGCACATCACAAACAGTAAATCCGATAAACGGTTGAGATATTGCAGGGAAACCTCGGTAACGTCTGCCTCGTGACCAAGCCTGATTAACTGCCGCTCTGCACGGCGGCAGATGGTACGTGCCAAATGACAATAAGCTGCAGCACGCGTACCGCCTGGCAGTATGAATTCCTTGAGGGGCGACAGGTCGTCATTCAACTGGTCCAATGTTTCTTCCAGCACGGCTATGCGTTCGGCTTTCACCATGACATGGCCGGGAATGCAGATTTCCCCGCCTAAATCGAACAAGTCATGTTGCACGCGGGTCAAGGTTTTGCTGATGGCTTCCGATAGCGGTTCGGTTAGCAGTACACCTATCACGGCATTCAGTTCGTCTACGGTGCCCATGGCCTCAACCCGCGTACTATCCTTGGCGATACGTGTGCCATCTCCCAGGCCGGTAGTGCCGTCGTCGCCAGTGCGCGTGTAAATCCTGCTTAATCGGTTGCCCATGCTGCCTCCATTAGTTTTTCTATTGTAACTTAGGCAGGCAATGGCCATGACAGCAAACGTGCAGTTCGGCTAAACTCGCTGCTAACAATCCCTTGTAACATGCACAGGATTCGCAGCTTCGTGACAATATTGAAAAATAAATCAAAAAATAACGCGTTTTTAAGCAACCGCCCTATTGGTGTCTTTGATTCCGGCGTGGGCGGCATTTCTGTTCTCAAGCATGTCCGCACCGCGCTGCCGGCTGAGGATTTGCTCTATTGCGCTGATTCGCGGTTTGCTCCTTATGGCAACAAATCCCCGGAACTCATCCGGGAGCGCTCTATTTTCCTGGCAGATTTCTTGATTGCACAAGGTGCCAAGGCTCTGGTCATCGCCTGTAATACCGCTACTGCCGCTGCAGTGGCTGCGTTGCGTGAGCGCTACGACATGCCGATTATTGGCATGGAGCCTGCCGTAAAGCCTGCTGCTGCTGCCACCAAAACAGGGGTGATAGGGGTGCTGGCGACGAGTGGCACCTTGAAGAGTGCCCAATTTGCTGCGCTGCTGGAAAGTTATGGTCAGAACGTCAAAGTGGTCACCGAGGCTTGTCACGGCCTGGTAGAGCGCATCGAGCAGGGGGAGGTGGCTACAGCGGCAACCAAAACGCTGCTATCGCGCTATCTGCAACCATTGCAGGCTGCCCATGCAGATACCATTGTGCTGGGCTGCACCCATTACCCGTTTGTACGGCACCTGATTGAGGAGTTGGTCGGCCAGGAAGTTGTGCTGGTGGATACAGGCGCGGCGGTTGCAAAGCATTTGAAGCACCGCTTGCAAGCAGCCGGCTTGCTGGCTGATGCAGGTCAATCGGGCCGTGTGAGCCAATCAGGTCAAGTGAAGTTTTGGACAAATAGCCAGGTGGCAGATGCCAAGCAAGTGATTTTGCAACTGTGGGGCGCAAGTGCGGATGTGGCTGTTTTAGAATCGCCTTGTTAGCAAATTATTGGGCTGAAAAGCGGGCGTTCCGAGCATGGCGGGGAATTTGAGCTCACACATCGGGCTTTCTCTGCTGTTCTTAGTGTGCACTCGGGAATGCAGGTGTCGTTCCATGTGCGCATTAAGGTAACCGCGGGCCGTACAACTGTAAGAGGCATTGTCTCTTGTTGTAGTGTTGATAATGCCCTCTGATACCTAACGTCCGTGTTCAGCGACAGTCCGCCAGGGCTGCATAGCGCCTGCGGAGCAGGTGTCCGCTGCAACAGTTGTTATGTGGCTTACTCAATGCGGGCACTTTTCTGAAGATTGTGACGGGCACACAGCAGCTGGACATTTCCAGCCTTAAGCGAAGTGCCCCCTTTCGAGTAGGGCAGTATGTGATCGAAGTGGAGCTCGTCTGTTGAGCCGCACTTTGTACACTTGCCACCATCGCGCTTCCAAACCTCGAGCTTCACGTGGGTTGGGATAATGCGACGATGCTTTGTGATCTGGAATGACATATCTACTGCGGCAGTGTCGTCCAGGACTTCCTCAATTGCTTCCAGGCGGAACTTAAAAACCTTTCGATATTCATCAGTTTGCTGCCAGGAATCGACAAGGTGAAAAAAGCCGTTGTAACCCCAAATGCCTTTTCTGAGCTTTTCGTAAACTCGCACTAAGTCTGGAGCCTTTTCCCCGGCCTTGAAGTCTTGAGCCGCGCGGTGGAATTTGCCGTTCTCTGTGGGGCCGCCCCCAGGTAAGAACTCTGGTTGATCAAGAGACTTCGGATTAGGAGTTTTTGGCGTTCGAGGATGATCGTGGCCCTCGTAAATCAAAACCGCACCATCCTCCTGTACTTCATCTTGATAAGGTGCATTCGGCCGGAGGGACATTAGAACCACCGAGTGTCCCCCATGGAGCCGGAAGTTCATGCCGCGCTGGAGCGAAGCACCTTCTCTTTGGCACATCTCAAAGTACGAGAGAATTTCGTTTTCAGCGGCCATAACGTAAAGGAAACATTCTAATTTGACGCTTTAATAAAGCGCCAAATTAGCACCTAATGGATTTTCAAAAATTAAATCAACAATGAAGCCGATATCTCAATATCTTTTAGTGCTGTCTAAAATAGATATTGATAAACGGCGTAAATCAGCCAGTTTAATGATGACTTACCACTTCGCCCGCTTTCAGCCTGTACTTGGTGCCGCAGTAAGGGCACATGACTTGTCCGCTGGCGGCTATGTCCAGGAACACGCGGGGGTGAGAGGACCACAGCGCGACTTCATTAGTTGGGCAATGCAGTGGTAAATCTTTTGCGGTAACTTCGATTTCGTAGTGTTTATCGAGCTGCTCGTTGGCCATGCCGTTTCCTTTTTGCCTGGATTATTTGCCTGAATTAGACCAAGGTTAGCCAGTTCTGATGCTTGACGGATTTGCCTGTCACCGCATCAAAGAACATGGCTTGCAGTTTTTCCGTTACCGGGCCGCGCGTGCCAGCGCCAATCGCACGGTTGTCCAGCTCGCGAATAGGGGTAACTTCGGCAGCAGTGCCGGTGAAAAAGGCTTCGTCAGATGAATAGACTTCATCCCGCGTGATGCGTTTTTCAATCACATTGAGGCCGATTTCGGCCGCGAGCTGAACGATGGTGTCGCGTGTAATGCCTTCCAGCGCGCTGGTGAGGTCTGGCGTGTAGAGCTTGCCATTGCGGATGATGAATATGTTCTCGCCTGAGCCTTCAGCAACAAAGCCGTCCACATCCAGCAATAGCGCTTCGTCGTAGCCATCCTGCGCGGCTTCCTGATGGGCCAGTATCGAGTTCATGTAATTGCCGTTGGCCTTGGCCTTGCACATGGTGATGTTGACGTGATGGCGTGCGAACGACGAGGTCTTGACGCGGATGCCGCTTTTCAAGGCTTCATCACCCATGTAGGCGCCCCAGGTCCAGGCGGCGACTATGACGTGGGTAGATAGCGTTTTGGCTGAAATGCCCATGGCTTCAGGGCCATAAAACGCCATCGGGCGCATGTAGGCTGATTCCAGGTTGTTGTCACGTACTGCGGCCTTTTGCGCCTCGATGAGGGTGGCTTTGTCATAAGGCATTTTCATGCCCAGGATATGGGCCGAACGGAACAGGCGGTCAGTGTGTTCCTGCAGGCGGAAAATCGCCGTGCCTTTATCGGTCTTATAGGCGCGCACGCCTTCAAATACGCCCATACCATAATGTAATGTGTGGGTGAGGACGTGCGTAGTAGCTTCGCGCCAAGGTACCATCTTGCCGTCATACCAGATCAGACCGTCGCGGTCGGCCATCGTCTTGGTCATAGCCATGTAGTTCTCCCTGCCTCACTGGCCTATTCCGGCCAATAACGTAAAAAGGTTTAATTGTAAACGAGACAGCCTAGCCTTGAATAGAGCAGTATTGGCCGATATTTATATGACGGATAAGGAAAAAGTGCGGATGTGAATTGTCATGCCTGTGCTTTCAGGCCGGGACTTCAAGTTTAGCGTGGCATCACGCTAACTTTTCCGGGATTCCTGCGTCATAGCTATGACCTGGCAAGGCATTGAAGCAGGCTTCCAGTATAGTTACGCTTGTAAGCTTTTTATGAATGCATTTTTCATGTGTTATCCAAATAATGGCGGGGACGGGTATGCGTAATCTTTATCGTGTGATCACGGCGGTTGTTTTAACAAGTTGTTTGATAGCGTGCAGCCCGGCCAAGCAGCCCATGGAATTATTTGGTACTGATATTACAGGCGCCGATTTTGCCAATACTTTGAATTTGACCGATCATACTGGCAAGCAGCGCCATTTGACGGATTTCAAAGGTAAGGTGGTGGCGCTGTTTTTTGGCTATACGCATTGCCCTGACGTTTGCCCTACTACCATGGCCGATCTGGCAAGCGCTATGAAGCTGCTCGGCAAGCATAGCGACGAGGTGCAGGTGTTGTTTGTGACACTGGATCCGGAGCGGGATACGCAACAGGTGCTGGCGCAGTTTGTTCCATCCTTTAATCCAAGCTTCCTGGGTTTGTATGGCACACCTGAACAGACAGCCGAGACAGCCAAAAACTTCAAGATTTTTTATGCAAAACAGGTGGAAGCTGGCAAAAACGGTTACACTATAGATCATAGCGCCGGCGTTTATGCTTTTGATAAAAAAGGAAAAATTCGCGTTTATCTCAAGTTCGGACAAAAGCCAGCGGAGATCGCGCACGACCTGGAACAAATTCTTTAAGGTTTTGAGGTTGTTTTGAGGGTGCTGTGCGGAATATAATCTCAGGTTTTTCCGACCATAGATTTTCGAATCAGGAGACGTAGTAATGGCAACTGCGAGCGTCGCAACCAACGAGCAATATAACTACGATATTGTCCGTAAGTTCACCATCATGACCTTGGTCTGGGGTGCTATTGGCATGTTTGTTGGCGTATATATCGCCTCAGAACTGGCTTTTCCGCTCCTCAACTTTGATAATCCATACATTACCTTTGGCCGTTTACGCCCCGTGCATACCGGCTCAGTGATTTTTGGGTTCGGTGGTAGCGCGTTGTTTGCTACTTCTTACTATGTAGTCCAGCGTACCTGTCAGGCCCGCCTGTTCAGTGACGGCCTGGCCAGTTTTACCTTCTGGGGTTGGCAGGCGGTTATTGTCTGTGCCGCACTGGGCAATATGCTGGGTTACAGCCAGAGCCGTGAATATGCCGAGATGGAATGGCCGATCGACCTGCTGATGGAATTCGTCTGGGTTTCCTACCTGATTGTGTTCGCAGGCACCCTGATGAAACGCAAACAGCCGCATATCTACGTTGCCAACTGGTTCTACCTCGCTTTTATTCTCGCTACTGCACTACTGCACACCTTTAACAACCTGGCTGTGCCAATCAGCTTGTTCTCCATGAAGTCCTACAGCCTGTTCGGCGGCGCGCAGGATGCCATGACGCAATGGTGGTATGGTCACAACGCAGTTGGTTTCTTCCTTACAGCGGCCTTCCTCGGCATGATGTACTACTTCGTGCCCAAGCAGGCGGGACGCCCCATCTATTCCTATCGGCTGTCGGTATTACACTTCTGGGCGCTTATTTTTCTCTATATGTGGGCAGGCGCGCACCACCTGCACTGGACAGCCATTCCTGACTGGACCGGCACGCTGGCTGCAACGTTCTCCATTATGCTGTTGTTGCCATCATGGGGCGGCATGATCAACGGCATTCTGACTTTGTCCGGCGCCTGGGACAAGTTACGTACCGACCCGGTGATGCGCTTCCTGATTGTGGCACTGTCGTTCTATGGCATGTCCACATTTGAGGGTCCGATGATGTCGCTAAAAGACGTGAATGCCTTGTCGCATTACACGGACTGGACCATAGGCCACGTGCATTCTGGCGCCTTGGGCTGGGTGGCGATGATTACGTTCGGTAGTCTCTATCATTTGGTGCCGCGCTTGTGGAATACGCCGATGCACAGCTCCAAGCTGATAAACGTACATTTCTGGCTAGCGACCATAGGGGTGTTGCTCTATATCACCGCCATGTGGATCTCCGGCATCATGCAAGGTTTGATGTGGCGTGCTTTTGACGATTTCGGCAATTTGCAATATTCCTTTATTGAATCTGTTGCTGCAGCACATCCGTTCTACATCATGCGTGCCGTGGGTGGCGTGTTCTTCCTTACGGGTATGGTCCTGATGTGTTACAACGTATTCAGGACAGTGCGTCAGGGTACTACGGAGCATGAAGGCGGCCTGATCCCTGCCGTAGCATAAATTTTTTGAATAAATGAGTTGAATTGACAGGTACGCCTGATTGGATACGTTAAGGGCGTCATAAGACAGGAATTTTGGGGTAACGATGAAGCACGACAAGATTGAACGGAACCTGGGGTTATTGCTGATTTTTACCATGCTGGCGATCAGTATCGGGGGGATAGTGGAAATAGTTCCGCTGTTTTTTATTAAAGATACCGTGGAAAAGGTAGATGGCGTTCGCCCGTACTCCCCACTGGAGCTACGCGGCCGGGATATCTATGTGCGTGAAGGCTGTTACCTGTGCCATTCGCAAATGATTCGTCCCTTCCGTGATGAAGCCTTGCGTTATGGCCATTATTCCCTGGCTGCCGAGTCCAAATACGACCATCCATTCCAATGGGGCTCAAAGCGCACGGGCCCTGATCTGGCACGCGTGGGCGGTAAATATTCCAATGATTGGCACACCCAGCATTTGACTGCGCCACGTTCGCTGGTACCACAGTCGGTCATGCCTAACTATCCATGGCTGGCGACAACCGATCTTGATTACTCCGATATTGAATTGCGCATGAAGGCCTTGCGTACGACAGGCGTGCCTTACTCCAACAGCAAGGCTGAGTACGAGCGCAATGTGAAGGATTTTGGTGAAGATGTTGCCAAAACGCTGCATATTCCGGACGCCGAGAAAAACCTCATTTCGCAAGCGCAACTTGGTAATTACGATACCAATCCAGGCAATATCAGTGAATTGGATGCCTTGGTGGCTTATCTGCAAGTGCTGGGCACCATGGTGGATTTCAAGAAATATGATGATGATTACTTCGTCAAATTCCGTTAATTCTTGAATGAGGATAACGTGATGGAATGGCTACTCTGGTTCACCAGATTTGAGAATACCAAACCTTTGTCCTTGGTTATTTTCTTTACTGTGTTTTGCGGTGTTTTGATTTACTTATTTGGCAGCAAGAGGCGTGGGGAAACACTGGAAAGTTACAAGAATATTCCACTGCAAGATGACGAGATTTAGTTAGGATAAGCAAAGCATGAGTCTGGATAAAACAAAAGCACCAACGACCACCGGCCACGTTTGGGATGGTGATTTGCAGGAGCTCAATAACCCGCTTCCAAATTGGTGGATATGGGGTTTCTACGCGACATTTATTTTTACCATTATTTATTGGCTGCTATATCCTGCCTGGCCAATCGGCGATCACTTCACTACAGGTATACCCGGTTTAAATAGCATTACCTATACGGCTACCACCGTAGATGGCAAGGAGATACAGAAAACCACACATTGGAATTCGCGTTCCAAACTCATGGCAGAAATGGGCGAATTGCAAGCCGCGCAGAAGCAATGGTTCGACAAGGTAGCGGCCATGCCTTATGAGAAGGTTTCCCAGGATGCAGAACTCATGCAGTTCGTGAATTCTGCCGGCAAAACTTTGTTCTCGGACAATTGCGCCCCATGCCATCAGGCAGGCGGTCAGGGGAAAATCGGGTTTTCACCCAATCTGACCGATGACAGCTGGATGTACGGCGGCACATACGAAAACATTCATCAAACCATAGTCGGCGGACGCCACGGTTATATGCCGCCTTTCAAGGAAGTGCTGACTGATGCGCAAGTTACCCAACTCGCTAACTACGTGTTGAGCCTGTCTGGCGAGCCTGACGATGCGACAGCAGCCAGTGCAGGCAACGCCTTATTCCATAGCGAAACCGCTGCTTGTTATTACTGCCATGGTGCCAATGGTAAGGGGCGCGAAGTACTGGGGTCAGCCAACTTGACCGATAAAATCTGGTTATGGGCCAATGTTCCTGCTGCCAAGCTGCCAGGAGCCAAACTGGATGAAGTGAAAAAAGTGATTATTGGTGGCCTGTCCCGTGGCGTGATGCCTAGTTGGGATGGGCGCCTAAAGCCCGATCAGATCAAGCTGCTGACAGTGTACGTGCATGACAGCCTGGGGGGCGGTAAGTAATACCTGACGCAAGACATGACCAGGACAATAATTTAGTAATTGATTGCAAAGGCCCACGTCCTGACGTGGGCCTTTGCAGCTTTAGCGTTGCATATAGATATAGCGAGCTAGTAGACGAACATGGAAGCAAGCACCGCCAAGCCATCCCCGCTGCTGTATAAGCATATCCCAATCGTTACACGGTCGGTCAAGGGCAAATTCCGTAATTTCAAAACTGCGGTACTGATCATTGCCTATGCAGTCTACTTTTTTCTGCCCTGGTTGCCATGGGCGCGACACAGCGCTGCATCTCAGGCTGTCATGTTCGATCTCGGCACGCGCCGCTTCTTCATTTTCGATCTGATTGTTTACCCACAGGATATTTTCTGGCTCGCCGTGCTGCTATTCATTGCGGCGGCATTGCTGTTCTTTACTACCGGACTGATTGGCCGTGCCTGGTGTGGTTACTTCTGCTTCCAGACCTTATGGTCCGACCTGTTTATTCTGATTGAACGAGCCATACAGGGTGAGCGGCCCGCACGTTTGCGACTGCAAAAGCAGTCCTGGAATGTAGAAAAGATTCTTAAGGTCGGGTCATCTCATGCGCTCATGATCCTGGTCTCATTTTGGACAGCGGTTACCTTCGCCACCTATTTCAGTTATGCACCGGATTTTGTGCGCGCTTTATTTACCGGTCATGCAGTAGATGCTGGCTACATTACGGTAATTACGCTCACCATCAGTACTTATGTAGCAGGGGGGCTCGTGCGCGAGCACATATGCACCATGGCCTGCCCTTACGCCCGCTTTCAAGGGGTGATGTATGAGGCTGACACCCTGGCCGTCAGCTATGACGTGCGACGTGGCGAAGGCACTGCTGGCCGCATTATCCCGATCAAAGGTCTGCGTACGCGTGAAGAGCGCCAGGAAAAAGGCCATGGCGACTGTATAGATTGCGGCTTCTGTGTGCAGGTTTGCCCGACCGGTATTGATATCCGCAATGGACTGCAATATCAATGTATTTCCTGCGGCCTGTGCATCGATGCCTGCAATAACATTATGGATTCCGTAGGGTTTCCGCGCGGGCTGATTCGTTATGATTCCGAGCGTAATCTGGCGAGCGCAACCCCGCATAAACCACGTCTGGAGTGGAAGCGCCTGAAGGTGATTGGCTATGCTGCCGCCCTGCTAGTCGCCACTGGGATCTTGTTCTACAACATTGATACGCGTTTGGACACGGAAGCCACTGTGCAGCAAGTGCGCCAGCCGCTATTCGTCCTATTGTCTGATGGCAGCATTCGTAATCGCTACCAGATTCATATCGTGAACAAGAGCGAAAAGGATGAAACCTACAGCCTGAAAGTACGTGGCATCCCACAAAGTGCACTGGACTTGGGCAGTATTCCGAAAATCAAAGTACGAGCGGGCAAGGATTTGAATATTAACGTCAAAGTAAATCTCAGTCATGAGCTGGCCGAGAAAACCAGGGAATTCAAGTTTGTGATTACGTCCTCCGAAGCCAATGCCGAACCGCTTGTACTTGAAGCATATTTCAACAGTCAGCACGATTAACCATGCCTACAATACCTGAACTCCCCATGACGGAAACGCTGTTCGGCGGCCTGCTGCTGGCCGCAGGACTTTTCTTTATAAGCCGGCGCTTGGGGCTTTCCAACTTCTGGGCGGGCATACTCAGTGGCGCACTGCCATTCCTGGCTTATCTTGCTTACAGCTTTCAGCACGCAGTGGGCGGCGATGTGCTGGCTATTCATTTTGCGATTTACCTGGCGAATGCAGGTTTGCTGATGGTATTTGGCGGCATGCAGACTAAGAAGGAAAAAATGCACTGGGCGCCGCGCCTTATCATCGCCTTCTTTGTTGGCCTGGTTGTGCTGAATGGCGTGCTGCTTTCGATTTCCATTCGCGGCTTGCCAGATTATGTGTCCGGCATATTCCTGCCTAACGCCAATCATCAAAAAATACATACAGCCTTTCCCGGGCTTGTTCCGCATGACCTTAACAAGCTTTACGAGCCGCATTTGCAGCAAGTAGAGCAGCAGCGCAACCTCGGCTGGCAGGTACGTCTGGATGGCCTCAAGGATATGCGCAGCCAAACAGCGACTACCATTACCATTACTGTGCTGAACAAGCTGAATCAGCCGGTCGAAGCCGCCCAAGTTACCTTAGGTTTATGGCGCATGGCCAACAGTCACGATGATCATAAACTAAGCCTGAAAGAAGTGAGCGCTGGCGTTTACCAAACCCAAGTCACACTGCCGGACGAGGGACGCTGGATTACTGAGCTCAGGATTGAACGTGGTGAAGACCGCTATCTAAATCAGCAACCGCTGTACATAGACCAATAGTGCTCATTGCATTTCCTCAGTAATACGTTGTTGGCCGGCTATATTGAGTCTGAATTTTTGCACGTTCCCCGCCGCGATATGCGCACGGTCTTCGCATGTGTGCGTTGCTGCCTAGACTCACCTGCGAAATGAAATGGGAATCATAAGTTAAGCATGACTGTCGCAACCCCATGTTATCACTGTGGCTTGCCTGTTCTGGCTGGGGCAAGCTATTCCGCACTCATCCTTGGCCAAAGCCGGGAAATGTGTTGCCATGGCTGCCAGGTGGTTGCCGAAGCCATCGTGCAAAACGGCCTGCAGGATTACTATAGTTATCGTACTGAGTTACCCAAAACTGCTGAGGAGCTGGTGCCTGAAGAGCTGCGGCAGTTAGCCCTCTATGACCATCCAGAAGTACAAAAGAGCTTCGTGTTTGAGACCAGTGGCGAAGTTAAGCAAGCCTTGCTAATTCTTGAAGGCATTACTTGCGCCGCCTGTATCTGGCTTAATGAGCGCCACCTGAAGCAGCTTGCCGGTATTCGTGAAGTTGCTTTCAACTATGCTTCACACCGTGCCCGCATCAGCTGGGATGAGCGGGAAATCAGGCTAAGCCAGATACTGGCGGAAATCCGTAAACTGGGCTATCACGCCCATCCGTTCAGTGCGCAGCAGCAGGAAGCTTTACGCCAGCAGCAGCGCAAGGCGGATTTTCGGCGTCTGGCGGTGGCCGGGTTATCTGCCGGACAAGTCATGATGTTGGCCGTGGCGCTTTATGCCGGGCCAGCCCAGGGCTTGGAAGCCGGCACTGCACAGCTGTTACGCTGGTTCAGCCTGGTCCTGAGTATGCCCGCCATGACCTATGCCGCGTGGCCGTTTTACCATGCTGCCTGGCGCAGCATCGTCAACCGCCACATCGGCATGGATGTGCCTATTGTGCTGGGCCTGCTTACCGGCTTCGCAGGCAGTATCTGGGCTACCCTGCACGGTGCAGGTGTGGTGTATTACGACACGCTGACCATGTTGATTTTCTTCTTGCTGGCGACGCGTTTCCTCGAACGCAACGCGCGGGAAAAATCTGTCGAAGCGGCAGAAAATTTACTGCGCCTGGTGCCTGACATGGCAACCCGCATCCAGGCTGACCAGCAGCAGGAACTGGTGCCCTTGGTGGAAATTGCCGCTGGTGATTTGATCATTGCCAGGCCCGGTGAAACCATCGCTGCCGATGGCATAGTGGAGCAGGGTGAAAGCAGTGCCGATGAATCCCTGCTTACGGGCGAAAGCCATCCCTTGGCAAAATCGATGGGCAGCCGTGTTTATGCCGGCAGTATCAACTACGAAAGCCCGCTGATCATCCGCGTGACGGCTGTGGGTGAACAGAGCATGCTGGCGGGAATCTCACGACTTCTTGATCGTGCCCAGGCTGAAAAACCAAGGCTGGCGCAGATCGCTGATAAGGTTGCAGCTTATTTCACTTCGGTGTTATTGGTTGCTGTCGCCGTGATTGGTCTGGTGTGGTGGCAAATTGAGCCGCAGCGCTGTCTCGAAATAGTGCTTACCGTGCTGGTGGTGAGCTGCCCGTGTGCGTTGTCTTTGGCCGCTCCAGCCGCTTTTGCCGCCGCCGGCTCGCATCTGGTCAAACGCGGCGTGCTGCTTACCCGCGGCCATGCGCTGGAAACCCTGGCACGCGTCACCCACTTTGTTTTTGATAAAACCGGCACACTCACCTTGGGGCGTCCCACCTTACTCAAAACAATTGTGCGGACTGAGCTGGATGCCACGGAATGCCTTAAACTCGCTGCCAGCCTGGAACAAGCCTCCGAACATCCGCTGGCGCGGAGCTTTATCGAAGCGGTAGAAGCACAGCTTTTATATACGGTGGCTGACGCCAGCAATGTGCCTGGCAAGGGCGTGGTGGGTGCGATTGCGGGCAGGACCTACAGCCTCGGGAATGCCGGCCTCAATGTGCAGTTTGCCGCACAATACCAATTGGATGCGACAGCTTATCCTCCTGGCGCGACTATCGTCTGGCTAAGTGATGCGCAGCGTGTTTTAGCCGCTTTTGTGCTGGCGGACAGTGCTCGCCCGCAGTCGGCGGAATTGGTCCATCGCCTGCAGCAAAAAGGCATCAGTGTTTCCATGCTGAGCGGTGATTCACAACAGGCGGTGGCGCATTTTTCTCAGCTATTAGGCATCCAAAATTGGCAAGCAGGTCTGACGCCAGAGCGTAAATTAAGTGCGCTACAGGCGCTGCAACAAAAAGGCGAGATAGTTGCCATGGTTGGTGACGGTATCAATGATGCTCCCGTACTGGCCGGCGCGCAGGTTTCCATCGCCATGGGCAGTGGCACGCAAATGGCTCGTGCCACGGGTGACGTTGTCCTGCTTACCGAAAATCTGCTGGAAATTGAACATGCAGTAGTGACCAGCCGTTTCGGCATCAGTGTTATCCGGCAAAATTTTGCCTGGGCGCTGGCCTATAACCTGGTTGCGTTACCATTTGCTGCGACTGGCTTTATCTCGCCATGGCTGGCGGCCTTGGGGATGTCGGTAAGCTCGTTGGTGGTGGTATTGAATGCGTTGCGATTGCGATGATTGCGTTAATCCATCGCATGCAATTGCGCTGACAAGGTTTTGAGTTCTGCCTCGGCTTTTTTGTAATCCGGAAAAATACTTTCCACCACCGCCCAAAATTTTGCAGAGTGGTTCATTTGCCTGAGGTGTGCTAGTTCATGTGCAGTGACATAGCTGATGATGTGCGGCGGGGCCTGAATCAGCCGCCAGTTGAGCCGTACTTCCTTTTTGCTATTGCAGCTACCCCAGCGTGTTTGGGCGTTGGAGAGGAAGAGTTTTGGGGTGGCTACGCCCAGCTTTGCGGAAAGTAGTTCCAGGCGGCGGCTGAAGTCGGTCATTGCTTGTTTGCGATACCACTGTAAGACTTTGCGAGCGATTGCTGCCTGGTCGTCTGGCGTGGGCAGTGCGACGTACAGGATGCCCGCCAGATATTCAACATTACGGCTGCGCGCATCTTGCTTAATGCTGAGTGTGACGTCATTGCCCAGCAGCATTAACGCTGCACCATCGCACCATTGCATAGGCACAACTGCGTATTCCTGGCGTGCTTCAAGCTTGTTGCGGATCCAGCCAGCTTTACTCAGCAGCAGTTGTTCCAGCTGCGATTGAGATATGCGCATGGGTGCGTGGACAATCAGGCCATCTGCGCTGATGCGCATGCCTACGGTTTTGCGTGACCTGCGTTCCAGGTGATAGGGGATGGTGTCACCATCCGGTAGTTCGAGAACATAAGCGCTCATCGCTCTGCTGACTGACCGATTCCTGGCAGCTTGCCCATTTCCTGTTCTATCCAGTTTTCTACCATGCGGTTCAATTCATCTGGGGCCAAGCCTGTAGTTTGAATTGGCTTGCCTATGCTTACGGTGATAGTGCCGGGTTTTTTGACATAGGAATTTTTGCCCCAGAATTCACCGGCATTGTGCGCTACTGGCACTACGGTCGTTTGTGTGTGACTAGCCAGCCAGGCGCCACCGATATGATATTTGCCTTTTTTGCCGGGGGCGGTGCGTGTGCCTTCCGGGAAAATGACTACCCAGAAACCTTGCTTTAAGCGGTCCTTGCCTTGCGTGACCAACTGCTTGAGGGCTTCGCGGCCAGCGCTGCGGTCTATAGCGATTGGCGAAGTCATGGCTAATCCCCAGCCGAGAAACGGCAGACGCAGCAATTCGCGTTTCAGCACCCAGACTTGCGGCGGGAATATCTGTTGGAAAGCTAATGTCTCCCAGGCTGATTGATGTTTGGCCAGAACGATACTAGGCGTAGCAGGAATATTTTCCGTGCCTATCAAGCGGTAGCGAATGCCGCAGGTAACGCGCAGCCACCACAGCATAAGGTAGGACCAGCCGGATATGAGGCGGTAGCGTACCAATGGCGGGAAAGGGAAAGTCAGTATTGCGATCACCGAGTATATAGGCGTGACTAGCCACAGGCCCAACATGAAAAATGCCGAGCGCAGCCACGCTATACCATTTTGAAGCCAAGTCATAATGCGCAGCTGCTCAATCGAATGTGCTGATGATGCGTTGTGCAGCTTCAGCCAAATCTGCACAGATCCAGGTGTTTTCAGGCAGACCGCCGCTAGCCAGGGTGGTTTCACCTTTGCCCGTACGGACCAGGATGTTCTGCGTGCCAAACGGTACACCAGCTTGCAGGTCCCGCAGCGAATCGCCTACGTTGGGTGTATTCTTTAAATCAATGCCAAAGCGCATGCCAATATCTTCGATCATGCCCGGCTTGGGCTTGCGGCAGTCACAGTTGTCATCCGCCGCATGCGGGCAATAAAACAGCGCATCAATGCGGCCGCCCAATTGCCCCAGGGCGCGATGCATTTTATCGTGAATGGCATTGAGCGTAGCCATATCGAACAGTCCGCGGCTAATTCCGGACTGATTGGTGGCGAGGGCAATGCGGAAGCCGCTTTGATTTAATAACGCAATCGCCTCCAGGCTTCCGGGGATGGGAATCCATTCATTCGGGCTTTTGATGAACTGGGCGCTGTCGTAATTGATGACGCCGTCACGATCGAGGATAACTAGTTTCATGGTGTCAGTCTAAGTCGCCAGCTTGGAAATGTCAGCCACGCGATTCATCGCGGTATGCAGTTGGGCTAGCAGAGCCAAACGATTAGCACGCAAGGCAGGGTCTTCGGCGTTGACCATGACATGGTCGAAGAAGGCGTCTACAGGCGCTTTGAGTGCGGCTAACGATTGCAGGGAATCAGCATAGCTTCCCCGGTCGAAGGCAGCATCGGCTTGCGATTGGACTATCGTAAGCGCTTGATTCAAGGCAATCTCGGCAGCTTCTTTCAGCAGGCTGCGATCTACTTTGGTCTGCAACGTATCTTCAGCCTTTTTCAGGATATTGCCGACGCGCTTGTTGGCAGCTGCCAGGCTCTCCGCTTCGGGCAATGCAGCAAAAGCACGCACGGCTTCGAGACGTTTTGTAATGTCACTTAGCCGTTGCGGGCGTTGCGAAACCACCGCGTCTACTTCTTGTGGAGAATAGCCTTGCTCACGCAAGCTGCCCGCCAGGCGTTCAAAGATAAAGTCTGTCAGCTGGTTGATTGGGTTGCTGATTTTGTCCCCGAAGACCTGAATTGATTGCTCAAGGAGTAGGTCTATGGAGAGCGGCAATTCTCTTTCAATCAGTATGCGTATGCTACCTAAGGCATGACGGCGCAGAGCGAACGGATCTTTGTCGCCTGTCGGAACCTGACCGATGCCAAATAGACCGACCAAGGTTTCCAGCTTGTCAGCCAGCGCAACACAGATACCCACTGCATTGCGCGGGAGCGCGTCACCGGCAAAACGCGGTTTGTAGTGATCTTCGATCGCATAGGCAATGTCATTGCTGAGGCCGTCATGCTGCGCATAATAGCGCCCCATAATGCCCTGCAGCTCGGGGAATTCGCCCACCATGTCTGTGAGCAGGTCAGCCTTGGCGAGCAATGCGGCCTGGTCGGCCTGCAAGGCAAGTGCATCCCCATCCAGCTGCTTGCCAATGGCGCGAGCGATGGCTTGCACCCGTTCTACGCGGTCGCCCTGGCTGCCGAGCTTATTGTGATAGACGACCTTGGCCAAGCCCAGCACGCGAGATTCGAGCGGCCTCTTGCGATCCTGATCGAAAAAGAACTTGGCATCAGCCAGCCGTGGGCGCACTACGCGCTCATTGCCGCCAATCACGGCGCTGGCATCGGTCGGGCTGATATTGCTGACCATGAGGAATTTGTTGGTCAGTTTGTCGTTGGCATTGAGCAGCGGAAAATACTTCTGGTTGGCCTTCATGGTAAGAATCAGGCATTCCTGGGGGACTTCCAGGTACTCTGTTTCGAACTGACCAAGTAGTACGTTAGGGCGCTCTACCAATGCGGTGACTTCGTCGAGCAGAGCGTCGTCGGCTATAGGCTTGAGGTTTTCCTGTGCGGCTGCGGCAGCAAGCTGGCGTGCTATTTCGTCACGGCGAGCGGTAAAGCTGGCGACAACTGCACCTTCGCTCTGCATTTGATTTTCATAGCTATCGGCATCTTTAATGACGACTGGCGATACGCTGGCTTCAAACCGGTGGCCTTGTGTTGCGCGGCCAGCAGTGAGGCCAAGCGCAGTAACCGGCACTATATCTGCGCCATGCAGGGCCACCAGACCATGTGCCGGGCGCACAAAGTTGACGCTGCTCCAGCCGTCGGCCAGCTGGTAGGTCATCACCTTGGGGATAGGCAGCTTGACGATAGCTTCATGCAGTGCAGCCTGCAGGCCATCCTGCAATGTGGCGCCTTTTAACAGGTTGTCGAAAAACAGGGCTTCTGTCTTGCCATCCATTTCACGTTTAAGTTTGGGCACAACGCTTGCATCAACGCCCAGGCTGGCGAGCTTTTTAAGCAACGCTGGTGTGGGCTGGCCGTTGGTATCCAAACCCACAGCGACCGGCATCAGCTTTTGGGCAACTGTTTTATCAACGGCCTGTGCCGCAACGCCGCTAAGATGAACTGCCAAGCGGCGGGGCGAGGCATACGCCGTAACTTTTGCTTCTGGCAGCGCGAGGCCTTGTGCTTTCAGATGGTTGGCAAGTGCACTGGCAAACGCCTCGCCCAGTTTCTTCAAGGCTTTAGGCGGCAGTTCCTCGACGAATAGTTCGACGAGTAAGTTTTTAGTGCTCATGTTCATGCTGCCTTCTTACTTTTCAGCTGCGCGAGCACTTGCTCGGCATGTGCTTTTTTTGCCATCGGGAAGCCAAGACGCGCACGGCTTTCGAGGTAGCCTTGTGCCACGCCACGGGCCAGGTTGCGGATACGGCCAATGTAGCCGGCACGTTCGGTCACACTGATCGCACCGCGCGCATCGAGCAGGTTGAAGGTGTGCGCGGCTTTCAGTACCTGCTCATAGGCCGGTAGCGCCAACGCGTTTGCTATGAGGTGCAGCGCCTGTTTTTCATGCGCGCCAAATGCGATCAGCAGGAAATCCACATCGCTGTGCTCAAAGTTGTAGGTGGATTGCTCGACCTCGTTCTGGTGGTAGACGTCGCGATACTTGAGACCTTCAGTCCAGTTCAGGTCGTAGACGTTGTCCACACCTTGCAGATACATGGCCAGGCGTTCAAGGCCATAGGTAATCTCGCCCGTGATCGGTTTGCAGTCTATGCCGCCTACTTGCTGGAAATAAGTGAACTGTGTGACTTCCATGCCGTTGAGCCAGACTTCCCAGCCCAGCCCCCAGGCGCCTAATGTCGGGTTTTCCCAGTCGTCTTCGACAAAGCGGATGTCGTTCTTTTTGAGGTCGAAGCCCAGTGCTTCCAGTGAGCCCAGATATAGCTCAAGAATGTCGGCGGGTGCCGGTTTCAGCACTACCTGAAACTGATAGTAATGTTGCAGGCGGTTTGGATTGTCACCGTAACGGCCATCTTTAGGGCGGCGGCTAGGTTGTACATAGGCCGCCTTCCACGGCTCCGGTCCCAGTGAGCGCAGAAAAGTGGCGGTATGCGAAGTGCCGGCACCTACTTCCATATCGTAAGGCTGTAGCACGGCACAACCGCGTTCGGCCCAGTAGTTTTGCAAGGCAAGAATGATTTGCTGGAAGGTGAGCGGCATTATTATTCTAAGTAGGCGAAAGGGCTTGATTTTACTTCTTTTTACGTACCCACAAAAGAGCAAGTACAGCGAAGGAAAATATGATGACGGGCCAATTTCCCCACCTGACATAGGGTGTGGTGCCGCCATAGCCCTGTGCCTGGCCTTTGAGCAGGGTGGTTGTGAAGTGTGGCGCATGCGCCAGCACATTGCCTTGTGGGTCAATAATTGCAGTAGCGCCAGTATTGGTGGAGCGCAGCATCATGCGCCCGGTTTCCACTGCCCGCATCTGCGATATCTGCAGATGCTGATAAGCGGCGAGCGAGTCGCCATACCAGGCATCGTTGCTGGTGTTGACGAGTAAAGTGGCCTGCGGCAGCTGACGAATGATTTCTTCACCAAATACGTCTTCGTAGCAAATATTGACCGCGACCTTTTGCCCGGCAATCTGCAGCGGCCGCTGGTGTATGCTGCCGCGCGACAGGTCGGTCAATGGAATATGCAGCCAATCGCGGTAAATCCAGCCAAAAATACCTTTTAACGGGATAAATTCGCCGAAGGGTACCAGGTGGGACTTGCGGTAGACCTGAGTAGGCGCGCTGCCATAACTCAGCATGCTGTTGTAATACGCGCCGTTTTCCAGTTCTACTGCACCCACTAGCAGATCGCCGTGATTGTTCTGGGCATGCGTTTTCAGCTGCTGCAGATAACCTGTCGGCGCTTGCTCGATCAGCATGGGCAGGGCAGTTTCAGGCAGCACGGTCAGCTGCGCGTCACTTTGCAAGGTGAGCGCCAAATATTGATCCAGCGTGTGCTGCACTGTTTCCGGCTGCCACTTCATATCCTGTGCAATATTGCCCTGCGCCAGAGCCACGGAAACAGGCACGCCGACAGGTGTGCTCCATGCATTGAGCTTGAGCAGGCTGCCCGCCACCCACAGCGTAACGAGCGCGAGGGTTATATTGCGGCGCATACTTTTATTTGCCCACAGGGTCAGGATGCTTGCGGAAAAAACTGTCACCAGGGATACACCATAGACGCCGAACACAGGGGCAAAACCGCTGAGCGGGCTATATGGCACTTGCGAGTAGCCAATAGTCAGCCAGGGGAATCCAGTAAAAATCCAGCTGCGCACCCATTCGGATAGCACCCATAGTAATGGCACGGCAATAATCGTTATTGTCGGCCTATTTAGCCCATTCTGTTTGCCAAGCCAACCTACAACTGCCGGGAATAAGGACAGGAATGCGCATAAGACGAATGTGGAAAACGCGGCCATCCAGAAAGGCATGCCGCCAAAGTCATGCAGGCTGATATAAATCCAGTAAACACCCGCACCAAAAAATCCCAAGCCGAATGCGAAACCCAACCAGGCGGCCTGTTTTGCGCTGCCGGATTTTTGCCAGTAGTAAAAAAGACCAGCCAGCGCTACGATAGGGATGGGGTAGAGGTAAAAAGGCGCAAATCCGGCGACGGCAATGGCACCTAATCCAAAGGTGATCAGCGCTGTTTTAAGAGAGGGCGGGACGGATGCGAGCAATAGACTTCCTAGGTGATTGATTAAATAGATGGCTGATTAAACTGTTTGCATTATAGCGATTAGCAGCTACCTACGCTGGGCTGAGCGCCTGCACTGCGCCCTTAAGAGCTTGCATCCCATCATTAGATATGAAGTATTAGGAAATATCAGCCAGCTGTAATGAGTTGGCTTTCTAAATTAAATGGGCGTAAAAGGTTCATATAATGAAATATTATTGAATAAGTTATATGTTCTCCATATGATGTATTGGTTTATCAAAAGTAAATATAGGCAAGAATTTCAGCGCAAGTGGATTTATAGGTCGGTTTATTAACGTCTGCTCACTGTCATGCTTAATTTGCTCTAATTGATATTTTTTGGCGACTTAGTAAAGGTTTTATATGCATAAAAAAAATGGCAGTTTTTCAACCCGCTGCATACATGCAGCCGAGATCAATGATCAATATGGTTCCCCACATGCGCCTCTGTATGACACCACTACTTTCAGCTTCGCTTCGACGGAGAAGATGCTGGATGTAATCGAAGGCCGAGAGCCAGGCTTTCTTTATACGCGCTATGGGTCGAACCCAAGTATAGCGGCCGTTGAGGTTAAGCTTGCCAGCATTGAGCGAGCAGAAGGGGCGATCGCATTTTCTTCAGGGATGGCAGCCATTTCATCCACGCTGCTAGCCCATGGCCAGCGCGGCATCATCTGTTTGGGTGAGGTCTACGGTGGGACTTGGGAATTCATGTCATTGCAGCTCAAAGCGCTGGGTTTAAAGGTAGCGTTTGTAGCCGCGGAAGATTGGGAAGGGCTGGGCAATCATCTTTCACAAGGGCTGGAGCTGGTTTATTTTGAAACGCCATCAAACCCGCTACTGCAAATCATCGATATTGAGCGCGTCTGCAAACTGGCGCATCAGCACAATGCCATCGTCGCCATAGATAGCACTTTTGCCACTCCGGTCAATCAGCAAGCACTTGCCATTGGTGCTGATATTGTCATTCATAGTGCAACTAAATATTTGGGAGGTCACAGTGACTTGACGGGCGGCATGGTGGCCGCAAGCCAGGTCATGCTGGAGCCGCTGAAAATATGGAGAAAAAACCTAGGCCAGTGCATGGCTCCGGAAACAGCGCATTTACTTGCTCGAAGTCTGGCTACATTGGAGGTGAGAGTAAAGCAGCAAAATACTTCAGCATTACGAATCGCTAAAACACTGCAACAACATCCCGCCATTGAGCAGGTGTATTACCCTGGGCTTGAAAGTTTTGCGGGCCACGATATAGCCAAGCGTCAGATGAGCGGCTTCGGGGGTATGCTTTCCATCGCTGTCCGAGGCGGTGCCAGTGCTGCAGTAAAACTGGTTGATGCTCTGGAGTTGTTCGCAATTGCGCCTAGCCTCGGCGGCGTGGAGAGCCTCGTGTCTCAGCCTTCGCTTACTTCCCACCGGGATCTCTCGGTGTCGCTCAGGGCTGAAAAAGGTATTGGTGATAATTTAATAAGACTATCTATTGGCTTGGAGGATCCTGAGGATATTGAGAATGATTTGCTACAGGCACTAGCGTATCTGTGAGTAACTTTATAAGAAGTATTTAATATCGAGTCTGTTAGCAACGGATGTGAAAAGGATTGAACTGATTTAAATGCTGCCGGCTCAGCATAACTGAATGCTGGCATTTCCGCTAAAGTTGGTGGCTTTATTCCAGAGTTACATCAGCGTTTCTAGGCAAACCGCAACAAAACTAAACAGCCGTGATCTTTGGCAATAACAACTAATGCCAATGCCGTATGTATTTAAATAATCGATATAAAATACAGTTAAATTTCATTATTAATAATATTAGTATGCAATCATACTAATAACCTAAGCAGCGCGGCAACCAAATAGAAATGATCAATCCGTCTATCTATTACATAGCATCGCTATATTCGTTATTAGTATGAGGTCCATATGGCCAGTAAAGTGTTAAGCGCGGCCTCACAAAAGCGGTCAGCACAGTTTTTTAATATTGCATCCGTAACAGCCATTGTTTGTATGCCTGTTTTTCCAATTGTGCTGGTTTGGATTGCTGGCTCCATATTGGTTTACTCCGCAAACATTTATCATCCCAATCCTGTTGTACGAGAATATACAAAGTTTGGTGGCTATCGCTTTTATGGTTTGGTTGGGGCATTGTTGGCTACGATGAACTACTCCGGTCTTTTGACGAAACTATTTGGTGGGGCAATCAATTTATTGTTAGTGATTTGGGTGATTAGCCTCGTGATAGTGGTCCCCTTTGGAGTGCGGGCTATAGTGAAAGCGGGGAAAGAAAACTGGCAAGAAATTACAGCTGGCGTATAAAAACGAGATTTAATTATTGACGTTTGCGTAGTTGGAAGCATTACAGCCATGAATCTAACAAAACAGAGCTTGCGGATGGCTTTTGACGTTAATGAAATTGGAGCGCTTTGGCTACCAATCGCCTTTTTTAATACAAGAATAGTTACATAATAGTGATCGATAGAGAGGTACGAAAAGAAAGTGGAAGTTTGGCAATGCACAGTGTGCGATCTGGTTTATGACGAAGTTAACGGGTGTCCAGAGAAACGGATTGCTCCAGGTACAAGATGGGAAAAGCTACCCGAATATTGGACATGCCCGGACTGTGGAGCGGATAAATCAAGTTTTGATACGGTTCCAGTTCATATTTTTCTTAACCGAATATTCACATATAAATGAATGCGGCAGGATATATCGTGACCATAATAATTCCAGATGGGATTGGAAAATTCCGGAGCACAGTTACCTGCTGAGTTAATGTTTCGAGAAGTTTTTTCAATTTTGAGACCAATTAAATTCCACATGTGCAGCCTCCTTTAATACATCCAGCACTTCTGACATCAAGCTGCTATATTTGTTGCGGGGATATACTAGGTAGATCGGGTAAGAAAATTCTGGAGATTGAGGCACGAGCTCAATAGACCCCTCATTAATATGCTGCTGTACAACTCTGCTGCGGAAGTAACCACTTCCACCATTTTCCAGCAAAAAATAAAGCGCTAATGGCCCGAAATTTAAAGTTAAGCCCGCTTTAGCATGCTCTGCAAGAGCGCTATCATGCTGTTGACGAAAATCTTCCCCCCAATCTACATATATATATGGATCAGGAACATTAACAGAGCGTACCAGTACTAGTTTTTCTTCTAGCAATTCCTCAACCTGCATTCCAGGCCAATAGTCAGGTTGATGCACTAATGCGGCGTCCATGGCACCCCCTTCCAGTTTCTGATGCAATGTTCGAGCGTCACCTACTTCTGCTCGAACAGCTAGCGCGGGTAACTGGCGACGAACATAGCTAAGCCAATTCAACAGCAGCGGATTCCATAAGCTGATTTCGCCTCCAATAGTAATTAAGTCGACCGTTCCTTCTGGTAGAGGCAAATCTCTACAGGCAGTTTCCCATGCTTGCACTAACTGGCTGGCATGAGTCACAAATCGCTGGCCGTTGCCTGTGAGTTTTGCACCACTTCGGTTACGAACAAACAGTCTGCAACCCAATAGCCCCTCCAGGTTATGAATCCGGGCTGTAACAGTGGTTTGAGTTATATGTAAACGCTCGGCAGCACTAATGAAGCTACCTGATCGAATGATTTCTAGAAAAGTACGAGCAAGATTGATATCCATTTATCTATCAAAAATATAAATATTAAATGCAATTATATTTCATTATTAATAATATAAATAACATTTCATAATTGCAGCCCTGATTTCAAATATTAGAGATTTATATGACCGCCAGCCCAGCGGCAAATATTTTTACTGAGAGTCAATGGCATGAAGTGCAGCGACTAGTTCAGACCTTGGATAATCGCCAGATTTTATGGTTGAGCGGTTATTTAGCCGCGCAAGACAGTTCATTCGCTGATACGCAACAAGCTAACAATGAAGCCTTGGAAGTATTAATTGCTTTTGGCAGCGAAACGGGTAATTGCGAAAAAATTGCGCAGCAACTTGCAGATTTGGCGAGCAAAGAAAGTATTCAGATCGTTGTTAAAGATTTGGCGTCGCTACGCGCGCGTCAGTTAAAAAAATATCAATGCGTATTAATTATTTGCAGCACGCATGGAGATGGTGACCCCCCAGAGCCAATTACCGGTTTTTATACATCATTGATGGATGCCCAAGCTCCCAGACTGCCCAATATGCGTTATGCAGTGCTATCTCTGGGTGACAGTACTTATGAACACTTTTGCTCAACCGGAAAACAACTAGATGAGCGTTTAGCTTCGCTAGGTGCGGCACGCCTGACGTTCAGGCAAGACTGTGACGTTGATTATGCCACTACTGCAAGGCAATGGATGGAAGTGGTGCTTAAGACCCTGCCACGCGGAGAGCCTGCACTTAGTAATGTGCCGGTTCAACAGGTGGGAAAATCAGCCAAATACACCAAAGATAATGCACTAACGGTGAAAGTCTTGGACAACATTCGCCTTAGCCACGCCACGCGATCTAGCCCGGTGCATCATCTGGAGTTGTCCGTGGATGTGAATGATTTCGCAATCGAACCTGGCGATGCGGTAGGTATCCTGGTGAAGAATCCAATCGCTTTGGTCAACGCTATCTTAAAGGTGACAGGATTGTCCCCCGAGCAAGTTGTCACTATTCACCACCGCACAATCTCGCTGGAACAAGCACTGACCGAGGAGTGTGATTTAACTATTCCAAGTAAAAACTTTCTGAATACATGGGCCGGCATTAAGGCAAATATAGATCTTCTTGATGTGTTGAATTCTGATAGTACGGAGCGAAAAAATTATCTACGGACTCATCAAATTTTGGATTTGATCACTCATTACCCGGCAGTTGCTGATGCCCAAAGTTTTGTAGATGGCCTTCGACCATTACAACCGCGTTTATATGATGTGGCGAATAGTTTAAGTTTAATAGATGACGAGCTGCATCTTACCGTTAAAAGATTTGCCTACACTTTTCAGGACAGGGAAGAAACCGGGATCGCTTCGGATTATTTGATCAGATTGCAGAAAAATAATCTTTTACGTATTTATCCCCATCGCAACGCTCGCTTTCATTTGCCAGTAGATTTGGACGTGCCTTTAATCCTGATTGCAGACGGTACTGGGATGGCTCCATATCGGGCTTTTATTCAGGAAATACAGGCAAGCGGACGTACGCACCCTTGCTGGTTGATATTTTCAGAAGAACGCTTCGAAGACGATTTCCTCTATCAGCTTGAATGGCAGCAAGCCTTGAAAGAAAGTCTGCTGGAGCGTATTGACACGGTGTTCTACAAGGAGCAGGTGGGCCGCACGCTGGCCGATGCTTTGATTGAACAGCAGGAGCTTTTTTTAAACTGGTTAAACATCGGAGCACATATTTATTTGTGCGGTGATAAATCTCGTCTGGCGGAATGCGAGAACACGCTGCAATTTTGGCTCGACCAAAGAGCTGACCAGACGATCAATTGGCAAACCATAAACATGGCCAAACGCGTTCGTCGCAATTTGTACTGATGAGTAAAAGCATGAAAACTTCCGTGATTCGCGATAATGACCTTTCACTGCCCATTGAAGCCCTGCCTTCATATGAGCAACTTAAGCACAGAAGCCGCTACCTGCGTGGCAATATCGATGATGGATTGAAGAGAGCGGACACGGGTGCAGTGCCTGGAGATGATCCTCTGCTGATGAAATTTCACGGCATCTACCAGCAAGATGATCGGGATGTGCGCACTGAGAGAGCTGAACGAAAGCTTGAGCCTGTTTATCAATTCATGGTGCGTTTGCGTATACCCGGAGGTTTTCTGCAAAGGGAACAATGGCAAGGCCTGGATAGAATATCCAGGCAATTTGCAGATCGTGGTTTGCGCATTACGTCGCGGCAGACGATTCAATTACATGGCGTGCGTAAAAGAAAGCTTCGTGCTTGCATTAAGGCCATACGGGATATTGGTTTGGATACCATCGCTGCCTGCGGGGATGATAGTCGTGGTGTAGTGTGCGGGGCAAATCCCGCTCTATCCAAGGTACACCGGCAGGTGCTCGCTTTGGCTCAGGCTACCAGCAAAAGACTCATTCCTAAAACCAGTGCTTATTCTGAAATATGGTATGGCGAAACATCTGCCACCCAAGGAAAAGATGAAGAGCCCGTTTATGGGGCGTTATATTTACCTCGTAAATTCAAAGTAGGGTTTGCTATTCCGCCTAGCAATGACATTGATGTATACGGCCAGGATTTAGGGTTTATTGCCGTTGTAGAGAATAAGCGGCTTTTGGGCTTCAATGTGTGTGTAGGCGGCGGTATGGGCCAGGTGGATAGCAGGGAAGACAGCTATCCGCGTTTGGCGGAACAGCTTGGATTCATCGAAGCACTGGATGCGCCTGAAGTCGCTGAAATTATCATGGGCATCCAGCGTGATTATGGCGATCGGAAGGATCGCCATCAGGCCAGATTTAAATATACGCTTGATAGGTTAGGTAACGACTGGTTTCTGGAGACCTTGGCTCAGCGTCGAGGTAAGCAGCTGGATCCCGCTCAACCAATTACATTTACACACAATGGGGACCACCCCGGATGGCAGCAAGGCGATGATGGTTTATGGCACGGAACTCTACATATTGAAAGCGGAAGGATAGATGGCGCACTGCGGGACAGACTGGCTGGCTTTTTTCAGCACTACGATGGTGATATACGTCTCACAACAAACCAGAACCTTCAACTCATCAACGTAAATCCATACACATTGCTGCAGGTGCAATGGCGGCTGGATGACATAGGGCTTAGTTCCTATCTGGAGCTCAATAGCCAGGCTGCTCATACCTTGAGTTGTGTGGCCTTGCCTACTTGTGGTTTAGCTATGGCAGAAGCTGAGCGATACCTGCCAAAATTTCTTAATCTCTTTAATCAGCTTAAATCAAATTACGGGCTGGAAGCTCAGCCCATCACACTGCGTATTACAGGATGTCTCAACGGCTGCGTGCGCCCGTACCTCGCGGAAATCGCGCTCACAGGGCGTGCTCCAGGGCTCTACAATCTTTATCTTGGCGGTAGTTATATGGGAAATCGACTTGCGAAGATATATGCTAGCAATGTGAATGAGGTGCGTATTTTTACGCTGCTGGATTCCTTATTTAAGCAGTACGCAGGTCAAGGCGAACCCGGCGAAAATTTTGGTGATTTCCTTGTGCGCGCTCGGCTGCTGGATGAGCAAGCAACTTGAATTGATACACGGAAGAATTTTTAACAGGAGAATTTATGTCGCGGTATTTTTTTATACAAAGCCAGGACCCGTTCACTGAGGTGCGCACTTATGCCCAGTTTGATCTAGCCAAATCGTTAGCTGCAAGTGGTAATTCTGTAAGCATATTGCTCGTACAGAATGGGGTCATGGCAGCCAGGCTCGGTGCTTGCAGCGAGCAGTTTGATAGCCTGTCTAGTCAAGACATCACGATCTTGGCGGACACCTTTTCCCTAAGGCAACGTGAAATTAATGCCTCTCAGTTGAAGCCGTCCATCGTGCCTGCTGAAATCGGCGTGGTTGTGGATGCTTTGCTAAGTGGTGACAAAGTGATCTGGAATTAAGGACATATGATGAGTAAAGAAAAAACCATTACTTTTGCTTTTATGGATCCACCTTTTGAAAGTGAGCGGACAGTAACCTTTTTTCGCTTGCTGGATGCTGCCCTGCAGCGGGGTGCCCATGTGAAGGTGTTTGCCTATGAAGGAGCCGCTGCTTTGCCATTCGCACTCCAGCGGGCACATGGCAACTCAATACATGGTCGTAATGAATCTCATGAAGCACATCCTTTAACCAAGGATTGGATAGCCGCATTGCAGCAAACAGAGGTGGCCCCGTAAAACTGGACAGCTGTTTAAGTGGAAGCCTTGCCTAACCCGAGTCATCGTAAGATGGCGGAAACAAGAGGAGCAAGGCCATGAA
>CAJDUO010000009.1_pt1 | contig 86332 bp, 79 predicted proteins | sample 7391151 | NCBI WGS metagenome assembly CAJDUO01 (sample SAMEA7055682, study PRJEB34461) | soil metagenome | biome: terrestrial ecosystem; feature: Peninsula; material: soil | place: Antarctica | collected 2016
CACTCGCTGCAAAACTGAGTTGTTTCATGGACAGGTCAGAGGTCAATGGCGATGTGTGTATTTTACAGGACGGCTGACTTGTTCAGGGCTTCCTTAGGGTGTAGCTAAACTCAAAAAAGGACATATAAAAATGAGAAAAATATTCAAAAAATTGTGCAGGTCTGGGGCCATCGCTTTAGCGTTCTGCGGGGCAACATCCGCATATGCGCTACCGGAACTTCAGCTGACAATAGTCGGCGGCAATTATAACGGTACGACGGAAACTACACTGGCTGGAGGCAGTCTGTTTAACCTGTATGCACTGTTCGGCCCCAAAAAAATCAGCCTGACCGACACCTTCTACATTGCGGCTGCGCTGGAAAAAGGGCCCGGGGATGGATCAGTGAACGATCTTGGCCCGCTCAGCAACAGTGCGATCTCTGCTGGTTCCTTCATCTTCGGCGGCAGCACGACAAATGTTTCGGCGGATATGACTTATGGCACGCCCAGTGGGTTACCGACCCACGGCGAATATGCTACTTTCTACAAAGAATTCTCGTTCATTTTTAGTGGCCAGAAGACTAGCGCCTTTAATACCCAAACCACCACACCCATAAGCGACCTTGTGGCCGGTTGCACGGTTGGCTGCGTCTACTTCGAACCATTCACAGTAGACTTGACCAACCTGGACCCCAGCTACTCCATCCATTTCGACCTCTACCACAAGAATGTCGATGGCACTGTGGGTGTCTTTGCCCCTTTCTCCCATGATGCCCAGAGCGGTAGCGGCGGAGGCGGCGATGGCCATGTCCCTGAACCCAGCACCTCGGCTTTGTTCGGGCTGGCTCTAGTTGCGCTTGCCGCAGTCAGGCGTATGCGTCTAACCATATAGGCCAATGCTCGGCACGAAACGATAAAGTTGCCTATCACGGCAACTTTATCGTTTGTCAGCCGGCATTTTTTGCGTCTGACGACCAGAAATAGTCACTTCAGCTGACATATGGTGTACCAGCCATGACTGGCTCTGAATGGTTTGAGTAAATTGCTTGCCTAAAAAACTCTCAGCTGCACGTTAATTCGGTACACGCGGTACAATAACGCCCTTTTGCATTTACAAGTATCCGCATGAGCAGCCTTCAAGACGAAATTCACCGCCGCCGCACGTTTGCCATCATCTCCCACCCGGATGCCGGTAAGACCACGCTGACCGAAAAACTATTATGGTTCGGCGGCGCAATCCAGATGGCAGGCTCGGTACGAGCGCGCAAATCCAGCAAACACGCCACTTCGGACTGGATGGAGCTGGAAAAGCAGCGCGGCATCTCGGTGACGTCCTCTGTCATGCAGTTCCCCTACCGCGAACACATCATCAATTTGCTCGATACGCCTGGCCATGATGACTTCTCGGAAGACACCTATCGTACCTTGACTGCCGTTGATTCGGCGGTGATGGTGATCGACTCGGTCAACGGCGTGGAAGCACAAACCATCAAGCTGCTCAATGTGTGCCGCATGCGTGATACACCTATTATCACATTCATCAACAAGCTGGATCGTGAAAGCCGCGCGCCCATAGAGCTACTCGATGAAATTGAATCAGTGCTCGGCATGCAGTGCGCGCCCATCACTTGGCCTATCGGCATGGGCAAGAGCTTTCGTGGCGTTTATCACCTCTACAATGATGAGGTCTCGTTCTTTGATCCGCAGGCAGAAAAGGGTACTTCCGAAACCATAAAGGGACTGGGTAATCCTCGTCTGGATGAACTTATAGGCCAGCAGGCAGAAGAACTGCGTATTGATATCGAGCTGGTGCGTGGCGCTTCGCATACTTTCGATTCAGCTGCCTATCTGTCAGGCCAGCAGACCCCGGTATTTTTCGGTTCTGCGGTGAACAATTTCGGCGTGCAATCCTTACTGGATGCAGTGGTTGACCTTTCTCCTGCGCCGCTGGCACGTAACACGGCTACACGCAACGTGGTACCGGACGAGGCCAGGTTCTCCGGTTTTGTGTTCAAGATCCAAGCCAATATGGACCCCAAGCACCGCGACCGCATAGCCTTTTTACGTGTGTGCTCGGGGCGTTTTGAGCGTGGCATGAAGATCAAGCAGGTTTCCTCGGCCAAACTCATGGCGGTGAATAATGCCATTACCTTCATGGCGCAGGATCGCAACACCACCGATGAGGCCTACGCTGGCGACATCATCGGCATCCCCAACCATGGCACGGTAAAACTGGGCGACACCTTTACCGAGGGTGAAGACCTCAAGTTCACGGGTATCCCTTCGTTTGCGCCAGAGTTTTTCCGTCGTGCGCGCCTGAAGAACCCGCTAAAGATGAAACAACTGCAAAAAGGCTTGCAGCAACTGGCCGAAGAAGGCGCTTCGCAATTATTCCGCCCGCTGCTAAGCAACGACCTGATTCTTGGAGCAGTCGGTACGCTGCAATTCGATGTGGTGGCGCATCGTCTGGAATTTGAATATGGCGTGGATATTGTATTTGAAAACTATGATTGCTCCACTGCGCGCTGGCTGCGCGGATCGGATGCCGACCTCAAGGCCATCGCCGATAAATATGGCTTCAACGTGGCGCTGGATGGCGCTAATGAGCATGTCTACCTGGCGCCTAACCGGGTCAATCTGCAGATGGCGCAAGAGCGTTATCCTGATATCAAATTCCTGGAGACACGCGAAATTTTCTGATTGATTGATGAGGTTTTTTGACCTCTACTCTGGTCATGACTAGTTGATATTTGTTAACCAGCGTCGGTATACATTACCTGCCAAATCATTTAGCTTGCCAACACGTGTATGTATATCCTGCAGTATGGTTTCGATTGGCTGGATAGATGCTGGTAAAGCCGAAGGGAATTGATCCCTGCCTTCCTTGCACCATGCCTTTACCATGTCGGCTGTCATTTCTATGTGGCACTGAAAGCCGATGTGACGGTTGTTATATATGAAGGCCTGGTTTTCGCACCAGGCGCTCCGCATGATTTTTGCGGCACCTTGTGGAATATCGAATGTCTGGTAGTGCCAGTGAAAAACATCAAACTGCTTGGCGCCGCCAAACCATTCTTTCGCCACGGCCTGATTAACTACCTCGACATTGCCCCAGCCCATCTCTTTGCAGTGGTTGTTTTTAGTTTCGGCACCCAGGGCTTTGGCTAATAACTGGCCTCCCAGGCAATGTCCTATCACCGGCACATTGGCTTTTAATGCCTCCTGGATGAGGTTCAACACTGGCACTATCCATGGCAGCCCGTCATTGACGCTCATGGTCCCACCCATCAGCACGAGCCCACTCATTTCATCTATGGACAAGGGTACAGGCTCACCCTTATCAAGGCACACCAGCTTCCATGGAACGCCTCTAGCGTTCAGGAATGGCTCCAGGAAGCCCGGCCCTTCGGTGCGGGAAAAACGTAAGATGTAGATTGGTTTCAGATCAGAAGCGTTTTTAGTCATGGTGAAACAGTGCCCAGTAATAACTATCCATCAACGATATAGCATTACACAGGCTGGGCCAAACGCAGTCGCTCAAACCAAGTCATATGATCAATTGAAAATTTGACTTGAAACTTGCTTGCTCTATATCCGATTCATCCCTGCTGCTTGAGGGCGGATCAACATGCATTGTTGATGCGCCCATGCAGCCACTTCTTGTCGACTGGTCAAATTCAATTTCAGAAACAAATGCTTGATATGAACTTTGACTGTGGAGACACTAATACCTAAATCGCGGGCGATGCTCTTATTATTTAGTTGCTGCGTCAGGCAATCAAGTATTTCCTGTTCACGGTCTGAAAGAAATACCTCCCTCTCGTTCGTAGACAAGTTTTGACCAATAATTGCGTTTATCAGTGTCTTTTTTAAATTCTCTTGCAGAATAGTGACTCCAGACATCGCCTTCTTTAAATTGGCACAAAGCTCATCTGAGATCATTTCTTTAAGCAAATACCCATTAGCACCAGCTCTCAGGGCCTCAAGAAGATCATTTTCCGCCCCCGAGGCCGCCAGAATAATGCAGCGCGCTTTTAATTTGGACGATTTGATGTGCGCTAGCGTTTCCAGGCCGCTCATATCTTGCATTTTGAGATCAAGTAATACCAGATCAGGTTTTAATGCTTTTGTCATTCCCAGACCTTCCAAACCGGTCTCTGCTTCACCTAGCACTTGAAAATCTGGGTCTGCCGAAATCATTTGCTTAACAGATCTGCGAAAAAATGGATTGTCATCAATTATTAATACTTTAATAGCTGAGCTCATGATATTTCCTAATGCTTAGGGCTATGGATGGAATGCCTGGCCTCTAAACTGTATTGCGTTGGTACAGAATGTGGCAGCTGATAAATGCCAACAGCGCATAGAAGATGCCGTCTTTCATTTAGCTTGTATATTGAATGACCATTCTATTTTTGTCAACGGCCTGAAGAAGTTTCTTTGATATCAAATACTATTTATCTATTTGAAATTGGATAGCACTGATATTTTTTAGCAATAAGTCCATATATATATTGAATAAATAAAATTAGTAGAGAATATATGTATTCAGCCAGATAGCTATAGAGCAAATACTTGATGTTATTTTATTGAACTATCATTCAATAATAAATGGTTTTAGACTTGAATCGATAGCGTTCAAGTGACACATTCAATTGATATGAGCGGCCTCCGGCTCACCCTGAATACGGGTGATATCAGGATATGTTTTTGAACAGGGAATGCTGTTCTTGAGATTCAAGACTTAAGAGGTGAAGCCTGTTACACGCATGGGCGCTACTTGAGGGTACCGGGATTTTCCTGGCGGATATTTAGACCGTAGCCACTACATGCTCATGTCTATGGCTTCGAAATGCCAATGCGAGCGTGAACAAGATCAATAGTGATTTTGTGGGCAGTTTCCAAGGTAATTCTTTTGGGATCGAGGGCAAAACGTAACCATAAGCCATAGATGATGGCTATTACACTTTCTGCAAAATAATCGACTTGTTCATTAGGAACAAGCTCGATAAGCGCTTGCTTCAGCTCATTGATCATATACTTTTCCAGCGTGCGTTCAATTTCAGCAAAATCCTCATTGACCGGGACACGCCCCCAGAAAAACATCCATACCGAGATGGCCTCTGGCGTACATTGGGAGGGAGCAAAGTTCGCATCAATCAAAGCATAGATTTTTTCTAATGGAGATTTGCCTGCAGCCACACGAAAAACCATTTCACCGAGAAATCCACCCACAAAATCAAGCATTGTCTCTTTCAATAGCTCCTGCTTGTTTTTGAAATAGTGGCTAACAATGCTACTGGAAGACAAGCCTGCGCGATCAGATATTGCGGCTAGTGTGGGGTCTGCCAAACCAGTCTCGTGGATAATGGACATCGTCGCATTTATCAACTCTTTCTTACGGATGTTTTGTTTCTTACGGGTGTTTTGCATAACAGTCTTGAGCATGGGGGATAGTTCTTCTTACAAATACGTAAAAGTTTTGATATGTCGCGATTATACCGGCACTAAAGAGTGTTGCCCTCAATAGACTTGCGCCCAATAGAAAAAGCCCGATAGCAATGATATCGGGCTAATTGGGTATTGCTATCGGTCCGCAATGAGTATTACTCACCATAACTTTTGACGAACATTCTTGCACTTATCAGGCAGGCCAGGCTTGCGCCACCTATCACTAAAATTGCTAATAAATCTGCCCCGGCATAACCCCAAAATTCACTCATTTACAATCTCCTGGGAAAGTAAGCCGGTATCAACCATTCTTGTTCTACCGAAATCGGATAACTGGTAGCGGAAGTGCAATCTTGATTTACCTCTGATGGTTTCCAGTTTTTCTTCAATCCGTGCAATCAGCCCTGCAGCTGCAAGCTCGTCTAGCGCCACCCGCAGGTTTTTTTCCCAATAGTCTCCAACCAGGTCATATTCAGCAAGCGCCATTTCGATGAGATGATGATCCCAAAGATTAGCTACCTTGCTTAATTCAACCAGCAAATATCCTTTTTGGTGTAGTTTCATGCACCCTCCATTGCAGGTTCGGTATCTCGCAGTTGTGCTACAGATTCGGCAGGCTCACTGAACATAACAAAACTACCCAATACCGTAAGAATCAGTCCGACCATGAAATACCATTGCGGCAGTTGAAGCGTGAATGCCGCGATGAAGATGAGCGCAAAGACAGCATAAAGATTACCGATGGCCTCACCCCGTCCAACACCAATCAGGCTGAAGCTCTTGTAGAAGGCAGTGTAGCAATAGGCATGGCAGGCTGCAGCAAGGAATATCCATAGCATGGCTTTACCGTGAGTAATAGTTCCGATAATCAGATCTTGGATGGGAAGATCAGTGAATATTCCAAGGAAGGGCAAGATGATTAAGCCCCAGAACAGTATTTCAAAGGTGAAACGGCAGTGGATGCCGACATCAGGGTCTGAGACATCCATGGCACGTGCTGCTACAGCGCCCTCGGTGCCCCAACCGATGGCAGACATGATTCCACCAACATAGCCAAGCCATGCGTGATTGTTGGATATATCCATCTCGCCAAACAAGCCGGGACCGTAAATCACCATGCCACCAAAGATGATGATGGACATGCCGATAGCAGCTCGTTGGGAGATTTTCTCCTTGTACCAGAGCCTTGCTATCACAGCACCTATAACCGGATAGAACAGCGAGGTGACAGCAGCGAATACCGGGCCAACAAAGCCCATCGCCATATAAGAGCCAAAAATCGCCATAGGGCCACCGCAGAGCGAGGCGAGTGCGTACCACTTGGAAATTTTACGAAAACGCACCATAGTGCGACCATAATCCTTAACCTTGCCGAGTACAGTGTTCCACAGCAAAAGGAATATGAAGACAGTGATGGCATGTATCCATGTCATCACTGCAGTTGCAGCCAGCCTCAGAGATAGCTGGTCTGCAGATATATCCACATAGGGATGTTCAAACCAGAGTGCGGTACCCGGCACATACCAGGCACCCCAAAGGATGGCTGTCCATAGTGCCCACATGAATCCCCAGCGCTGGTTTCGTGTGTAATGCTTGTGCAACGCTTGCGCCAACATAGGACTGATTGCTGCATTACTGGACATATATTTCCCCAGATCCAAAAATGAATGGTTTTACTCAGCAGTCGCATTATTGAGTCATTGTGCAATTGTCGTGAAATTGCTCACGAGCCTGATTTTCTTATTCGTATCTATGTTGATACTATTCAATGCGCTATTGCTTTCAATGCCCATGCTGCTTTCAACAGCAGTTATTGCAGATACTATTGAATAGAGGAGGAATTAAAATCCTCCCAAAGAAGTAGTACCCACCAAGATTTGATTGCAGACAGGGCTTACCTGAGTCGTATACGTTGCCGACCGGGCCAACTACAGCTTACAACAACCGCCAAGTGCGGCTAAAAACCCAACAATCTCTGCCCCGCCTGCTTCAGGTTATATTTTTTACTCAGGCTGGGTCGAAATCGGTCATCAGCAAAGTCTGATATCAAAATATGCTGCTCAGGTGCAATGCTCAATCGGCTGCTGCTCCAACTGCCGCCACTCCTCGTCGCTATACAGCCTCGATCGAATAATAAAACGCAAGCCTGTTGGGCGTTCCAGCGAAAACTGACCGCCGGTACCGGGAATTGCATCAAGCGTTAAATGTGTGTGTTCCCAGTATTGAAACTGGCTCAGGCTCATGTAAAAAGGCATGCCACCCACTTCACCCAGCTTGACATCTGAGCTGCCTAAATAGAACTCACCTTGAAGGAAGCACATGGGCGCACTGCCATCGCAACATCCGCCTGACTGATGAAACATCAAGCGGCCATGCTGGGCTTCTAATTCAGCGATCAAGGCCAGCGCTGCCTCTGTAGCCGAGACGCGTGTAGCAGTCGTGTTCATAAGCTAACGAATTAAAAGGCGGGGCGGGACATTACATCCCGCTCGCCACAGACAGGTTTAGAAAAAGCCTAATGCATCAGGACTATAGCTCACCAGCAGATTCTTGGTTTGCTGATAGTGGTCCAGCATCATCTTATGGTTTTCACGGCCGATACCGGACTGCTTGTAACCACCAAATGCCGAATGTGCCGGATACAGATGATAACAATTGGTCCACACACGACCAGCCTGAATGCCGCGACCCATGCGATAAGCCACGCTACCGTTACGCGTCCAGACGCCTGCGCCTAAACCATAAAGTGTGTCATTGGCGATGGCGAGTGCTTCCGCCTCATTCTTGAACGTAGTTACAGACAGCACGGGGCCAAAGATTTCTTCCTGGAAGATGCGCATCTTGTTGTGGCCTTTGAACACGGTGGGCTCAATATAGTAGCCGTCTTCCAGGCCATCTTTCAGCTTCTTGGGGTTACCGCCAATCAGGCATTCAGCGCCCTCCTCCTTACCCAGCTTGATGTAGGAAAGAATTTTCTCGACTTGCTCGCTGGAAGCCTGCGCCCCAATCATGGTGTCCATATCCAGAGGATTACCCTGCTTGATGGCTGCCACACGCTTCAAGGCTCTTTCCATGAACTTGTCGTAAATGGATTCCTGAATCAGTGCGCGCGACGGACAGGTGCAAACTTCGCCCTGGTTAAGCGCAAACAAAGCAAAGCCTTCCAGGCACTTATCGAAATAGGCATCGTCAGCATCCATGACATCGGCAAAGAAGATGTTAGGTGATTTGCCGCCCAGTTCCAGCGTGACCGGAATGATATTTTGCGACGCGTATTGCATGATCAGGCGTCCGGTCGTGGTCTCACCCGTGAACGCAATCTTGGCAATACGGCTGGAACTGGCCAGCGGCTTACCGGCTTCCAGGCCAAAACCATTGACGATATTGAGTACGCCCGGCGGCAACAGATGCCCTATCAGCTCCATCATTATCATAATTGAGGCTGGCGTTTGTTCTGCTGGTTTAAGCACCACACAGTTACCCGCTGCCAGCGCAGGTGCCAGTTTCCAGACCGCCATCAGAATAGGGAAATTCCACGGGATAATCTGACCGACCACGCCCAGCGGTTCATGATAATGATAGGCCACGGTGTCTTGGTCAATCTCACTCAGGGAGCCTTCCTGCGCGCGGATACAGCCAGCAAAATAGCGGAAATGATCTATCGCTAATGGAATATCGGCAAACGTGGTTTCGCGCAGTGGCTTGCCGTTATCTATGGTCTCGGCAACGGCAATTGTCTCCAGATTGGCCTCCATGATGTCGGCAATCTTGTTCAGGATGATTGCGCGCGCAGTACCTGAAGTCTTGCCCCAGGCATCCTTGGCGGCATGCGCGGCATCCAGTGCAAGGTTGATATCTTTTTCGCTGGAACGTGCAATCTGGCAGAACACCCTGCCTGTCACCGGGCTAACATTATCAAAATACTTTCCATCGGCCGGAGCAACCCATTTGCCACCAATATAATTGTCATATTGGGCTTTGTAAGGGTTTTGTATACCAAGATTCTTCAAGCTTTCAAGTTTCATGCTGCACTCCTCAAAATAATTATATTTAGTAACACCTTGACCGCACGTGACACGTGAGCAAATATAGTGTGTTACATCTATATGCAGAATGCATGCCTGGAAATATTTGTAATTTAGTTATTGATTATTAAAAATAATTTTTAACTATGCTTGATTGCAACTGCGTCATGTTCGCAAAATGCGACAGCTGATCGAGACAAAATGAAACAGGAGGACGCCCTTGAACCGTTCTACTTATATTCATCGCATACGCAATGCGCGTGAACACTTTCTTGGCAACGGCGAAGTACCGGAGGGCCTATTACCTGCCTCCATCCACCGCTCCTGGGAACGTTGCGTGCAAACCGGTCTGTCAGTCGACCTCCACCCTGAAATCGGGCCCGCCGATACCCATCAACTATCCGAACTCAGGGAACAAAACTCGCTGTTGCTGGCCCAGGCGCAGCCGGAGATAGAAAATCTCTATGCCCATATCATGGGTACGCAAAGCATGGTCATCCTGAGCGACTCCGGCGGCACCATATTGCATGCCTTGGGCGACCCCGATTTTATGAGCAGGGCCCAGCGCGTTGCCCTGCAGCCAGGGGTTTCCTGGCGCGAGGACCTGACCGGCACCAATGCCATCGGCACGGCCCTGGTCGAAAAAACCCCGGTATTTGTAATGGGGGCCGAGCATTATTTCGAACGCAACACTTTCCTCAACTGTTGCGCCGCACCCATTCTGGACCCCCAAAGCAGCGTGATTGGCGTGCTGGACCTTTCCGGCGATCATCGCCAACCACAGGAACACACGATGGCGCTGGTGCGCATGTCCGCGCTGATGATTGAGAACCGCCTGTTTAATGTTAATTTTGCCAACGACATCACGCTGCGCTTTCATACGCGGCCCGAATTCATAGGCACACTGTGGGAAGGTATTGCCGTCTTCTCGGCAGATGGCAAGTTGCTGGCGACTAACCGCAGCGGCGCTTTCCAATTGGGATTGAACGATCAGCAACAACCGGGAGTGGACTTTGCCAACCTGTTTGAGACCCCCCTCAGCACGTTTCTGGGTAGCGCCCGCAATACGCCGCCGGCTACTACTGCATTATTGCTAAGAAGCGGTTTACGTCTTTATGTGAAGGCGGATCCAGGTTTGTTTACCATTGCTCCGGCAAGGTCTGCGCCGGAACCCCGCCAATTACCGGAAGCAGTGGCTCCAGATGCCCTCCATGCGCTTGATACCGGTGATGCACTGATGCGTCAGGCCATAGCCAATGCCAAACTGGCGATTGGCCACGATATTCCCATTCTGATCGAAGGTGAAACCGGTACCGGCAAGGAGCTACTGGCAAAAGCCATCCATCAATCCGGCTCCCGCAGTCACGGCGCTTTCGTTGCTATTAATTGCGCCTCCATACCTGAAGGACTCATTGAGTCTGAGCTGTTTGGCCACGAAGAAGGCGCATTCACAGGTGCTCGACGCAGAGGCGCCATGGGCCGCATCCAACAAGCGCATGGCGGCACCTTGTTTCTGGATGAAATCGGTGAAATGCCGCTGGCGTTGCAAGCAAGACTGCTACGCGTAATCCAGGATCGTGAAGTGGTGCCATTGGGCGGCAGCAAATCCATTCATGTCGATGTCGCCATCATTTCCGCAACTAATCGCCACCTGCGAGATTCTGTGGTGCGCGGGGAATTTCGCGAGGACCTCTACTACAGGCTCAATGGATTACGGCTGCGCATGCCGGCATTGCGCGAACGTACCGATCTCGTACCATTGATCGAATGCATACTGACAGAAAAACTCGGCAAGCCGGCCATCACCATTCACCCAGAGGCTCTGCAATTAATGCAACGGCACCCGTGGCGCGGCAACATACGCCAGTTGTTCAATATCCTGCGCTCGGCCATGATTTTTATGGAGGGCAGTGAACTGCAGGTCAAACATCTGCCGGAAGATTTTCTTGAAGAACTGGGCCACGCGCCTAATTTGACACCCAACAGGCTGGAACTCGACTCCGCCAACATCGCCAGTACCGAAGCAGCCTTGATTACACATGCGCTGGCACTGCACAACGGTAACATCACGGCAGCGGCCAAGCACTTGGGTATCAGTCGCGCCACGCTCTACCGTAAATCCAAACGCCTGGCGCTGCGTTAAAACCGTGCAGGCCAGCTCTGAGCAAAAATACATCAGCCCTTAGTAAATACTATAGACGAAAAAAATGGTCTGGATACTCCAGACCATTTGATTAAGCATAGGGCTTTTTTTAATTCATGATTGGTTTACATGATGTGCCTACAGGTGACATACCACTGCTTGCTGCCAGAAGCTTGTCTTTAGTTGAAAATTCGCTATTTTCTGCCACTTTTGACTTGCTAGAAACTGCATTGTTAGCATATATCGTTGGCAAGGCAGGGATAGGCACATAACTAACTGGTGGGCGAACACTTGGAAAATGCAAATCGAGCGCTGCTGGGACGTTCATACTTTCACTGTTGGTCACACCACGATTGACGTTATACGGATCTATGAACACACCATATAACCCTGGTTGTATATGATACGTAACGGTAGTACTACCTCTGGCGGCATTTGCAAGATATTTACCGGGGTCATTCCACTTTTTGCCATCCAGGTTAGCCGTAAACTTGATGTCCACAAGCACCCCATCGCATAAAGGCGTCACTTCCTCATACTGAGTTGGCCAACCCGAGCCGCCAGCAGGGTCAGGATAATTTCCCCAGTCACCGCCCTTGAGCGGGCATGCGCCACCACCACCGAATGAAGCTCTATCTGGGTGATGTACCCCATACACGGGTAAACCTACAACCTTTTTAAATCCAGAACTTGTTTTTTGATCATGATCATGGTCGTCGTCGTCATCATTTTTACCCTTGTCCATTGCTTCGATATTGAATCTTGGCTGAACTGTCAAAGTAGTTTTTAAACCAGCCGTCTTGGCACCTAATGATTGGTAATATGCGCCAGCCGGACGTATGTATCTGAAATCCTTATTTTTTTTATTATCATATACGGCAAGTAAAAAAAGGTACGGGTGATTAAAAAACGGCCTCTCCACCAGGTAGTACTCTGCATCTGTTTTCTTCGTGTCTACAGCCTGCCAATCGGTATATGACGGGTCTAGCCCCTGTTTCCCGATATTTGCCCATGATCTGGCATCAGGGAGATGGGTCAGTCTCAAGACGTTGGTATAATTTTCTCTTACATCAAGACCGGCACTTTTACCTAAAGGACCGACTACATTAGCTCCTGGCTGCGCAAACACATACGTCATAACCTCTAAGGCATGGGGAAAATCATTCTCTGACATAGTGCAATAGAAGCTAGGCAGGTCTATAGGTTTATGATTAACGTATTTTCCTTCGTATTTTGCGTGCGTAATAGGAAGGTCAATAAAATTCAATTTACCATCTGTAACTTTATTACTCGGATATCTATAAAATCCCCAGCTTTCTGCGCGCTCAAAATTACTATAGCTATCTTTAATGGTTGCAAGATTGGCAGGACTATTGAGGTTGGCGTTTACAGGTAAGCCAGTTTTTCCAGATTTTAAATATTCTCTAACAGTGCCCGCTTCCTGCATGCGCCACAAACCATGCTTACCCTCGCCTATCATGGTCATGACCTGTTCTGCCACACTAACAAAGCGATACGTATAATTGGTATTCATGAATCCGAAGTAGATTGGAAGATGAGGGATTAGGGAATGGGTAGTAGCCGGGCGTCCAGTTGCACCCATCATAGCCTCCTGATTGGCGGGAATGACCTGATCAGAAGTGTAGAAAAAAGGATCTGTATTTAATCCTCCAAGTACAGGGTCAGCTGCAAAACTACTAACTGACGACAATGACAGCACGACCAAGGCTGCAATTGAGTGTTTTTTCGTAAATCTATTCATTTTCATACTCCTCTAAAGAGTTAGACCCGAAATATATAAGAGTGAAATGTTAAGTAAAAAAATAAACCGTACGAGCTAATTTAGGCGCCGCCGAGCTCACGATTCCCGCAAATAAATCCAAGACCTTTGCTATCAGAAGAGAATGTAATTTTTGATCCTTTAGGAAAATACAGCACATCTCCAGCTTTAGCCTTGATCGTAGAGCTACCATCAGAAACTGTAATAGTGCCTTCCAGAATGATTTTTGCTTCATCATATTCATAGGTATATGTGAGCGGTTTGCCTTTTTCCATTCTAAAAAGTCCACATGTTAATGGCATGTTTTTGTTACTATTTCCCACCAAGTCCTTTTAAAAAGCTTTAGTTCCTTCCACATTCATCGAAGGTAGCTCCGACTTTTGCGCCTTTGGTATATATTGCATTTTAAGACTTGCTGAATCAGCTGCATATGTCACGGGAATACTAAAACAAGCCACCATCGAAACGACCAGTCCTGCCAAACTCAGCTTACTCATGACATTTCCTCCTTGATGTTAAGAACTTGATGTTACAACTAATACAAATTAGTATTCCTGATAAGAACACTGGGTTATTCTAGGCTTGTAATTAGAGGAAAAGAACCCAATTTACAAATTATTTTATGAGTCAAAATCATCAGCCCAATGTTGTGATTTCCAGTCACTCATGGCACCACGCCAAATATTGCGTGTGTGGCTTATGGAGCAACAACAGCAACCTGTTGCAGCATGCTTAAAGTTAGCACCATTGAATGCTAACCCCTTCAATTGATTCAGTAACACGTAAACAAAATACCCCAAGAGAGGCATCGGGTTACATCCCGGATTTCGTAAGTCAAAACAGATACGACTTGAAAGCGTTTGCGGCCTCAGTAAACCCATCATTTTTTCGGTAATGGGGGCACATAACGCAGCAAAATGTCATCCTCTGCCGGCTTGAGCGGGAACTCCTCTGAATGGAACAAAATGCTCCCATCCGGGTGCAGCAACAGTATCGAAATTGCATCGGCAGATTCAGTCTGAAGATGGTTTTCGTAAGAGAATTCCTGTGTAAATCGCGTCTTTTTAAATTGCCAGTTGTAATAATATCCGCGTTGCAATTCCTCATTGGTTGCAGTTGACCCGAAGGCGATTACACCGCTGTGAGCGTATTTGATACCCATTCTCTCTTGTCCTTTACCAGCAACATGCATGGGAAGCTGAAATACTTGGTTGCGCCCGAAATCCGCCGCGAATCGTGAGCAGACCAGGGCGTTATAGGCATCGTTGGCGGTGGTGGCCAGCAGGAAGCCCATGTCGTTGAGTTCCAGCGATATTTCCGCTTCTTCGGAGAGAATTTCGCCATAGTATGTGCGAATGCCGGACAAGCGGGCCTTGCTCAAGATGTATCGGTCAGAATCGGCAATCAGTACCGGTATATCCATTTCCTTAAGCTGGATGGCGAGTTCGGTGCTCCAGGCTGAAGCTCCCACAATCAGGATGCCATTCCGCTTTGTCGCTGCCAATTCCAGGCGGCGCGACAACCATCCAATGGTTGAGCCATGCAAAACAACGGTAATTAAGACCAGGGAAACAATCAAGGGCAGCAAGAGATCAGCAGCGCCGGAGTGGCCATGCTCACTCATGCGTGTTGCAAACACACCAGCCACAGTGACAGCGACCACGCCGCGCGGTGCAATCCAGGCAAGAAGAAATCGATCTTGCCAGCCCATGCCAAGTCCCACTGTGGACAACAGGACAGAAGCCGGGCGTATCACGAATACGACAAGGGCCAGGAGCGCTGCGCTACGCCAGTCAAGCCGCGCTAATATATGGGGATCAATATCCGCCGTAAGGATGACAAAAATACCAGATACCAAAAGTATGGAAACATACTCCTTGAGCCGCCTTAACTCCTCGATACTGCGTAGTTGCATATTCCCCAAGGTCATCCCTAGCAAGGTGGTTGCAAGCAGCCCCGCCTCATCCTGGATCAGGTTGGCAAGGATATAGCAAAGAAGTACCAAGGCTAGCGTAGCCGGTGCTTTCAAAAACTCCGGAACCTTATCCCTGCTGAACAGTTTGCCGAACAGGTAGCCGCCGCCAACCCCAAGGACTACCGAGGCGACGATAGCAGCAGCCAGTCCGGTAAGTACTTGAAAAACCGCTGCGCCTGTTTTTACATAAAGGAAATATTCGAACACCAGTACCGCCAGCAATGCGCCGAGAGGGTCGTTGATAATTCCTTCCCATTTGAGCAATGAGGCCGGTCGCTGCTTAAGTCTCGCCTGGCGCAGCATGGGCATGATGACCGTCGGCCCCGTTACAATAATAATGGCGCCGAAAAGCACCGCCACAGGCCAGGAAATGGCGCCCACAAAATGAGCCGTAACACTTCCCAGAAGCCAGGTTATCGCAGCGCCGGCGGTTACCAGCCGCATTACGCCAGGCCCGGCTTCTTTCAGTTCATGAAATCTGAGGTTCATCCCCCCTTCAAAGAGGATAATGGCTACCGACAGTCCAACAAGGGGGTTCAGCATTGCCCCAAGTTGTTCACTGGGATTGAGTACCCCCAGCATGGGGCCGGCAATAAGGCCAGCTAACGAAAGCAAGAGAATGGCGGGTAGCCGAAAGCGCCAAGCCAGCCATTGTGCGCTGATTCCCAAGACGGTTACCAGAACAATAAATCCAGTCAGTTGTATCGTTGGATCAGCCATTGATACGTTCTTCCTTTTTCAGGCATCCCTGCCATCACGGCCATGGGAGATGGATAGACAACTTCTTTCAAGTACAATAAACAATTGCCCGCAATATTCAAGAAATATCTGAATATATGCACTTCCAAGACTTCAGTAGACATTTGACGATGTCGTAACAGCACTGGAGTAAGTTGCATGCAGAGTGCACGCTACACTGCAGCATTTAAAATCGAGACCTCATCTCCATGCCACAACAACAGCAGCCCGACAACAATCCATGTCCCTGCAATAGCGGCAAGCGTTACAGCGCCTGCTGCCAGCCCTGGCATCAAGGCCAGCCAGCGCCGACGGCGGAAAGACTCATGCGCTCGCGCTATGCCGCCTATGTGTTGGGCTTGGAAGATTACCTGCTGCAAACCTGGCACCCGGATACCCGTCCCGCTTCGCTAGATCTTGCCGGCGACACGCAAACCAAGTGGCTAGGGTTGGAAATAAAGTGCAGCAGGACTAACGGGACGGCTAACGCCATTGTGGAATTTGTGGCGCGCTACAAGGTAGACGGAAAAGCACATCGGCTGCATGAAATGAGCAGCTTTATCCAGATAGACTCAAAATGGTATTATCTGAACGGCGTATTCCCAGACGAAAATTGATGCCGGTTCATTGCAGCATCATGCGGCACACAAAACGTGACCATCAAACATTTTTTAGGCACTGCGCGCTTTTTTAGCTACTGAGAAATGCTTCGCACAACATGCTCAACAGTGCGCCAAACAGCGGGATGATTTCCTCCTTCTCGAACTCGGTATTGTCATCCGTCCCCGCAATCACAAAAGCGATCACAGCTTTATCCAGATCCTGCCGGTAGTTCATCCAGTGCTCTTGTTCGGCATTGCCAATCAACTGGAATTTACTGTTGCCTGCGTCAATAATCTCAGCCCACTCCTCGTTCGATAATTCGGCAAATAGTGATTTGGCGATACTGATCGAAGCTTTCACCAGATCAGGCATTACGCCCGTGGCACCAAGGTCATCGCTATGCGATGGGTACTTGGCGGGTACACCTAGTGGCAGGGTGAGGTACACATACACCAGCATGGCATAAGTTTGATAGACGCTAAGCATATCAAAATCTTCAATGCGCTCAGCGGCTGGCGAACGCTCTGCGTAGCGGATGGCCTGGAATGTGATATAGCAGGTAAGGTAGGTGGCCGATTCCAGCGCATCCTGCCTTTCAATATCCAGCGTACTGGCGTCACTGCCAGCTTCCACAAGACACAGGCCATAGAGCAGATTCAGTCTGTGCGAATAAGAAATGTCCATGCGGCGCCTACTCCTGAAGGGGTTCAATAAAGGGAGAGTATGGGGTGTTTCAAATTAAGCAGTATTATAAATTCAACGGCAACCAAGCGTGAACCAGCGTTGCCACGGAGCTAACTGCGTAGCAGCCAGGCACCAGGTCGCCATGTTCTTAATCTTCTTATGCAAGTGATTTAAGCCCAGCGGTTAACCAACAGGTATGCTTTCGAGTAATTCGTGTATCTCCAGCCAGCGCTCTTCGGCTTGCTCGATGTTTTGGGTGAGTTCAGCCTGGCGTTTGAGCAAGGCCTGCAATGACGCCTTATCGACAACGGCATATAAGGCGGGATCGGCCAGGCGTTCATGCAGCTGATTTTTTTCCTTTTGCCAATCCGCCATGCCGGCTTCCAGTTGCTCACTTTCCTTAATCAGCGGGCGGCGCTCCGCCAATCTGGCCTGACGCTCGGCTTTGCTCTGGGCGCGGTCATTCCCCAGCTTTGCAGGCTCAATACCTTTTTCATCAGTTTTGGCTTCAGCTGACTTATCCTTGCTGCGTTGCTCCGCCAGCCAATCGCGATAGTCATCCAGATCACCATCAAAGGTCTGGGCCGCACCATCCGCAACCAGCACAAAACGGTCACAAGTCGCGCGCAACAAGGCCCTGTCGTGCGATACCAGCACCACTCCGCCTTCATATTCCTGCAAGGCCAATGTCAGCGCATGACGCATTTCCAGGTCAAGGTGGTTGGTGGGTTCATCTAGCAGCAACAGATTGGGCCGTGTCCAGATGAGCAAGGCCAACGCCAGCCGCGACTTCTCGCCACCGGAGAAGGGCCCGCAAGTACTGCTTGCCATATCGCCGCGAAAATCGAAACCACCCAGGTAGTTGCGATGCTCCTGCTCCCGGGTCTGCGGGTCCAGGCGCAGCATATGTTGCAGCGGTGATTCATCAAGGCGCAATTGTTCAAGCTGGTGCTGGGCAAAGTAGCCAATGTTAAGCTCCTTGCCTTCGATGCGCTTGCCGCTGAGCGGCTTCAGGTTGCCCGCAAGCAACTTGATGAGCGTCGACTTGCCGGCGCCATTACGCCCCAGCAGCCCTAACCGTTCACCGGGGCGCAGGGTGAGTACTATGTCTTTGAGTACGCTGTGGCCGTTGTAACCTGCACTGGCTTCATCGAGCACCAGCAATGGATCGGGTGCCGCTTGCATATCCCTGAAGCCAAAGCTGAATGGACTATCCACGTGTGCGGCAGAAATGCGTTCCATACGCTCCAGCGCCTTGATGCGGCTCTGCGCCTGGCGTGCCTTGGTGGCCTTGGCGCGAAAACGCTCGATATAACTTTGCAAATGCGCCACATCGCGCTGCTGGCGCTCATAAAGCGATTGCTGCTGGGCCAGGCGTTCCGCACGCTGGCGCTCAAAATCCGAATAGCCGCCGCGATAAAGCGTGAGGCGCTGCAGTTCGATATGGGCGATGTGATTGACGACGGCATCCAGAAAGTCACGGTCATGGGAAATGAGCACCAGGGTGCCGCGATAATCTTTTAGCCAGCCTTCGAGCCAGATAACAGCATCCAGATCCAGATGGTTGGTAGGCTCGTCCAGCAGCAATAAATCCGAGCGGCACATGAGCGCGCGTCCGAGATTGAGCCGCACGCGCCAGCCACCGGAAAAATCGGACACTGGCCGTGCCAGGTCGGTAGTGCCAAAACCCAGGCCATGCAGCAGTTCTGCGGCTCGCGCCCGCGCTGAATAGCCGCCGATTTCACTCAAGCGTGCATGCAGCTCCCCGACTTTCTCGCCTTCATGGTTGGCTTCGGCATCAACCAGGGCTTGTTCGACACTGCGTAATTCCACATCGCCATCGAGCACAAATTCAATGGCGGCATCGGCTAAAGCCGGCGTTTCTTGCGCCACATGGGCGATGACCCAATGCGGCGGCATGTCCAGGTCGCCAGATTCGGCGTGCAATTCTCCACGCAATAGTGCAAACAGGCTGGATTTGCCAGCGCCGTTAGCACCCGTCAGGCCAACCTTGTGACCAGGATGCAGCTGGAACGATGCGCCTTCGACGAGCACCTTGACGCCACGCGCCAGAGTAAGATTTTTAAATTGAATCAAAGCAGCCTTAACAGTCCGCACAAAATATAAAGTTCGCTATTCTAAAGGAAGCGCGACTTAAACGCCTGTGACGATATCTAATTGGCGCTTTTGTAAGCCACTTTCGAGCCTCAGACATTGACCAACTAAAGTGTAAATGAAATACTCCAAGCTCTATGCTCGTGCGGCGCTTGCAGCACAAACTCCATACTGTGTAATGACAGCGTGGCACTAATTAAGATATGGTCAAAAAGTCTCTACTCTGGATTTACCGCACTACACTAATCGCGCTGTGGCTTACGATTCTCGTTCTCGCCTCTTCGGTATTGGCATTACGCTATCTGGTGCTGCCGCATATTGAAGATTACAAAGACCGGATTGCCCAGCAGGCGAGCCTGGCTGCGGGACAAAAAATCACGATCGGCAAGATCAATGCGAGCTGGGATGGGCTGAACCCTCATCTTTCGCTGTTCGATATTGAGATTTACGATAAACAAAACCGTCCCGCACTCACATTCAACCATATTGAATCCAGCCTGTCCTGGCTGAGCATCCCGTTGCTGGAGCCGCGACTATCCGCGCTGACCATACATAAACCAGAGCTGACCGTGCGCCGGGTAGCAGATGGCACGGTCTATATCGCAGGTATCGCCATGGGCGGCCCGGCACGGCCGGATTTTCCTAATTGGCTGCTGCGTCAATCACAAATCAATGTACTCGATGCCTCGGTGCTGTGGCAGGACGACATGCGCCAGGCGCCGCCATTGACGCTGAGCAAGCTGCATCTGCAAATTGTCAGCCCCGCCTGGGAAAGCCTGATCGGGCATCATCGCTTCGGTTTGCGCGCAACACCCTCTGCCGGCTCATCGCAGCCGATTGACCTGCGCGGCAATATCTACGGCCGCGATGTAAGCCAGATCAATAATTGGCACGGCACTCTCTATGGACGGATGGAAGGCACGAATATCGCAGCCTGGCGCAAGTGGGTGTCATATCCTTTCGACCTGCGCGAAGGCTTTGGCGCGGCACAATTCTGGGTTGATTTTGCCGATGGCACGCTGAAACACATCACGAGCGATGTTATGTTTAGCAATGTTAAAACCCGGCTCTCCAAAAATGGGCCGGAAGCCCTGCTGAACTACCTCTCTGGCCGGCTTGAATGGACGCAGCATGCGGATGGGCAGGAAATCCGTGCCGAACATATCAGGATAGCCACGGCAAACGGCCTCAATATACAAAACGGCAATGCAGGTGTCCGCAAACGGCTGATAGCAGGCAAGGAGTGGACAGAAGGCGGCGTACAACTTGACGAAATCCAGCTGGAAGCGCTCCACACTTTCGCAGCCTATCTGCCACTGCCTGCAGCTACATTACAACGGCTGGCCAATATCACGCCTGTAGGTACGCTGCACAAGCTGGAAATGCGCTGGCAGAGTGATCCCAAGGCGGTTAATCCCAGCGCATTACCTAGCGAATATACCCTGCGCGGCCGCTTCAAGGGACTGGGCATCCAGGCCTATGAGTTGGTCCCTGGCTTCAGCAACCTGAGCGGCAGCATCGATGCAGACCAAACCTCAGGCACATTAACCCTGGATTCACAAAAGGCACTGCTGGATTTCAAGCAGACCATGCGCTGGCCTATCCCTGCAGACAAATTGACCGGACAGGTTAAATGGGTGAATAGCAAAGACAAAACGGAAATCCGCACAAACAACCTGGCTATCGCCAATGCGCATCTTGCCGGCACCATCAGCGGCAGCTATCAGCACAATGGCATCAAGGGCGGTTACCTGAATATGAATGCCAAGTTCAGCCATGCCGATGCCAAGTTCGCACATTACTATTACCCCATTATTCTAGGTGAAAAAACTTTGCACTGGCTGGATAGCTCTATCCTGGCTGGCCACGGCGAAGATATTAATATTGTGGTTAAAGGCAACCTGCATGAATTCCCTTACGCCAACAACAAGCAAGGCTTGTTCAAGGTAACGGCAAAAATCAGCGACGGCATACTGGATTACAGCCCGGGCTGGCCGAGGATAGAAGGTTTGAAACTGGATATGCTGTTTAAAGGCGCAAGTATGGAATTGAATGCCAGCGCCGGTACCATACTCGGGAACCAGATTATTAAAAGCAAGGCCGTGATCCCGGTATTACATGCGCCGTATCCGATACTTGATGTAATAAGTGAAGGTCAAGGGCCAGTGAGTGAAGGTATTAAATATATCAATAACAGCCCACTGATTGAGCATATGGGTGGTTTCACGCGGACATTGCGCACCTCCGGCAATGGCAAGCTCAGTCTGGATTTACATATTCCGCTGGATGATATCGCCGCCATCAAGGTCAAGGGCAGCTATGTCGTCAAAAATGGTGGCATGGCAGATGATAGCTTCCCTGAACTGACACGCATTAATGGCAAGCTGGAATTCACCGAATCCACCATACGCGCACAAAACGTCAATGCCTGGATATATGGCGGCCCGGCAGCGTTTAACCTGGCCACGGGCAAGGATAATGTCATCCGCATTGCTGCACGCGGACGCGTCACCGATGCCGGATTAAAACAGGCTTTTGGACCCGGGCTGACCGACCGCATCAGCGGCAGTACGGATTGGGTAGGCGACATCAGCATCCAGCAACCGCGGGTTGAGATTTCCATACGTTCAACACTGATGGGCATGGCTTCCGTCTTGCCTGCACCCCTGGCTAAAACCGCCGGCGAGCGCATGCCGCTGCGCATCGAGAAAAAACAGCTAACGCCGCAGCAGGGCACGATCGATATCAGTCTTGCCAACCTGTTAAGTGCCAAATTGTTGCGCACCGAGCAAAACGGCACACTGCAGGTGGAACGTGGCGAAATCGGACTCAATGTCCTGCCTGAAATCCCTGCACAACGCGGCGTGTCGGTGCGCGGTATAGTGGATCATCTGTACATGGATGAGTGGCGCAATTTGTTTGAAACAAGCACGGCGAACTATACTGGCAATCAGCTGAACATCAACAAGGTCGACCTTGCGGTAAATGTGCTGGATGTATTTGATCGCCGCATTAACGGTCTTAAATTAAATGCCAAAGCGGTGAATAGTGGCTGGAATATCAACCTGCAAAGCCGGGAAATCACGGGCGAAGCACAATGGATCAGCCAGGGTAACGGCAAGATTATTGCCAAACTGAAGAACCTGATCACCCCTGCTGCTGCACCTAGCACTTCCCAATTGCGCACCCAGGGCCAATTCCAGCAACAGACAGAAAAATATCCCGAGCTGGACATCGTTGCGGAAAACTTTGAATTCGGCAAAAGAAAGCTAGGCCGCCTGGAACTGCAAGCCCGCGAGCAGGATGAAGACTGGAGCATAGAAAAACTACGCATCATCAACCCTGACAGCACACTGACTGCCGAAGGCGAATGGCATAACTGGAAACGCAGCCCCAACACGCGCCTGAATTTCAACTGGAATATTTCCGATCTCGGCCAGACTCTGGAACGCTTCGATTATCCCGGCACAGTGAAAGGTGGCAAAGCAGACCTTACCGGGCAGCTTAAGTGGCCTGGAAGCCCCCATGAATTTGACACATCCGGACTCTCAGGCACGCTACAACTGGATGCACACCACGGCCAGATTCTCAAGCTCAAACCTGGCGTAGGCCGTTTATTTAGCGTGCTAAGCTTGCAAAACCTGCCCCGCCGCCTCACCTTTGACTTCAGGGACGTGTTCAGCAGCGGGTTTACCTTCGACAAAATTAGCGCGAATATAAAAATTGACCATGGCGTAATGCGTAGCGATGATTTCAGGATGGAGGGACCAACCGCACTCATTGAGATGAAAGGTGAAACCGACCTGGAGAAAGAAACCCAGCATCTGTATGTAAATGTCACACCATACATTAGTGACAGCCTCTCGATAGCGGCCCTGGCAGGTGGTCCGGTGGTTGGGGCAGCAGCATTTATTGCGCAAAAACTGCTGAAAGATCCCATCAACAAACTTGCAGCAGATGAATACGAAATAGTGGGCACCTGGGATAATCCCGTGGAAGTAAAAACAGAAAACCAGCCTACTTTGCCAAGCTCGACACCACTAGGTAAATGATGCGGGTCAAATAAGGTATTATTAGGTTACAAATCAAAAAGAAAACCGTACGGAACTAACAAAATGCCTATCAAATCACGCGACAAACTTACCAAGAGCGGTCTTGTTAAAACCGCAAAATCCACGATCACGACCACAGGGATTGTAAAAATTGCAGGTATCCAGATGGCTTCCGGCCCTCATGTATCGGCAAACCTGAGCGAAGCCGAGCGGCTGATAGAAATTGCTGTTAACCAGGGCGCTAAATTGGTCGCGCTACCTGAGTATTTCGCCATCATGGGCTTGAAAGATACCGATAAAGTCGCCGTACAGGAAAAGGAAGGCAATGGACCGATCCAGCACTTTCTTTCAAAAATCGCCAAAATGCATCAAATCTGGCTGATTGGCGGCTCAGTGCCACTGGAAGCCAGCACGCCGGGCAAAGTACGTAACGCCTGTCTCGTTTATGACGACAAAGGCAAGCAAGTGGCACGTTATGACAAAATCCACTTATTTGGCCTGAATCTGGGTAACGAGAACTATCGCGAAGAAAATACGATAGAGTCCGGGGATAAAGTTGTCGTTGTGGACAGCCCGTTCGGCAAGATAGGTTTGTCCATTTGTTATGATTTGCGCTTCCCGGAACTGTACCGTGCCATGGGCGAAGTGGACATTATCGTTGTGCCCTCGGCTTTCACCGAAACCACCGGCAAAGCGCATTGGGAAAGCCTGATTCGCGCACGTGCGATTGAGAATCTGAGCTATGTGCTGGCACCGGCGCAAGGCGGTTATCATATTTCCGGACGTGAAACCCATGGCAACAGCATGATCGTGGACCCCTGGGGCGTAGTGCTTGATCGCTTGCCTCGGGGCTCAGGTGTAGTCGTGGCCACGATTAATTCCGGCTATCAGAGCAGTCTACGCAACAGTTTGCCGGCACTGAAACACCGCACGATCTATAAGTGCTAATAACAGTCTTAAAGTTGTGCGGTTTTTATCTATAACTTCTAACCTTTCAAATTAATTACTGTCAGACCATTAATTCTAATTGCAGAATTTACGTGGCGAGGTACAGCCTCGCTGCTGCTATATTTGCAGCACCCCTATTTGTAATAACCTATAGATATCGAAAGTAGTGAGCGATGAAGCCAGAATCTTTACCTGCAAGTTCCAGCCCGGAAGCGGGCTCGCACTTCAGCACAGCGACCGAAACACTGCTTGCGCCGTCAGCGCTTGACCTGCCCGCTTTACAAGGCGTGCTGGGCAGCATCATGTCGCACAAGGTGGATTATGCCGATCTCTATTTTCAATATAGCCGCTCTGAAAGCTGGGGCCTGGAAGAAGGCCAGGTCAAATCCGGCAATTTCAGTATAGATCAAGGCGTAGGCGTGCGTGCCGTCAGCGGCGAGAAAACTGCATTCGCTTACTCTGACGATATCCATTTGCCAGCCCTGCAGCAGGCAGCCAGTGTTACACGTGCCATTGCATCGCTGGGCAGCGAACAGGCTGCGCAGGCCGTTACGCGTCAGCAAGTGCCGCAACTCTATATTCCGCATGACCCCATTGCCTCACTGAGCGCCGACGCAAAAGTCAGGCTACTGGAAAAACTGGAGGCATACGCACGCAAGACCGACCAGCGTATCACTCAGGTGATAGCATCCATCGCCGGTGAATACGAAGTGGTCATGGTGGCACGTCATGATGGTGTCATGGCAGCCGACGTCCGCCCTTTGGTCAGGCTCTCGATCCAGGTGATTGCCGAGCACGACGGACGTCGCGAGCAAGGCTCGGCCGGTGGCGGCGGTCGCTTCGATTACAGTTATTTTACTGATGAAGTTTTAGAAGACTATGCCCGTAAGGCTGTACACCAGGCCCTTACCAACCTTGACGCCAAACCGGCCCCTGCGGGCAGCATGACGGTGGTACTGGGCGCCGGTTGGCCCGGTATTTTGCTGCATGAAGCGATTGGCCACGGCCTTGAAGGCGATTTCAACCGCAAAGGCAGTTCTGCTTTCGCTGGCAAAATTGGGCAGCGCGTGGCGTCCTCCGGCGTGACAGTAGTTGATGATGGCACCCTTGTTGATCGTCGCGGCTCACTCAATGTGGACGACGAAGGCAACCCGACCCAACGCACTGTGCTCATTGAAGATGGTATCTTGCGCGGCTATATGCAGGACAGTCTTAATGCGCGCCTGATGGGCATGCCGCTTACCGGCAATGCACGCCGGGAATCCTATGCGCACATCCCAATGCCGCGCATGACCAATACCTATATGCTCAATGGCAATATGCCGCCTGAAGAAATCATACGCTCAGTGAAAAAGGGCCTGTATGCCGCCAATTTCGGTGGTGGCCAGGTAGATATCACCAGTGGTAAGTTTGTCTTTTCAGCAGCAGAAGCCTGGATGATAGAAGACGGCAAGCTTACCTATCCGGTTAAGGGTGCAACCTTGATAGGCAATGGCCCAGACGTGCTTACACGCGTGTCCATGATAGGTAATGACATGGCGCTGGATTCCGGTGTTGGCACTTGCGGCAAGGAAGGCCAGAGTGTTCCGGTCGGGGTTGGTCAACCAACTTTACGCATTGATGGCTTGACGGTAGGCGGAACGGTTTAATATCATGGCACTGGGGTTATCATTCCCGCCTCGAAGCATTGAAGTCCCTCTAAACGAAAGGATCGGCAATGGCCGCAACGAAAAGCAAGTCCGAGAACAAGCCTGCAACTCCTAAAGCCACACCTGAGAAAGCGGCATCCGCCACACAAGCATCAGCAGCCGTCAAAGCACCAGCAAAGAAACCGGCTGCTGCAAAAAAAACCGCCGCACCTGAACATAAAATCAGTCCGGAAGAGCGCTATCGCATGGTAGAGGTTGCCGCCTATTTTCTGGCCGAAAGTAATGACTTCGGTGGTAAACCAGTGGAATACTGGACAGCAGCAGAAGCACAAATCGCAAAACTGCTAAAAAAATAGTTTCTTAGCAGGATTGCTATCCGGCAGATAACCGTCGGCACATTTGCCGAGTGGTTACTGTTGGGTGGTGCATCAATTCGCCCGGCTGCATTTTGGGCGTCACACATAGCCGTCAGCATTGGGCAGCGGCTATAATATGTTGTTTACTCATTCTCCCCGACGGCAACACTTCATGCAGTTTTTCCTGCCTATTCCAGCACCCGGCCAATCTGAACGCGTTAACCCGCAACCCTCCGGCACGGACAGCCTGACCCTGGCACAACTTGCATTGCGCCTGGCGGAACAGAAAAATAAACCCGGCAGGACGCCTTTAGTCGTCATTACCGCCAACGCTTTTGAAGCACAACGCTTGCTGGAAGAGATTCCCTGGTTCGCGCCTACGTTATGCTTGAATTTGCTGCCAGACTGGGAAACGCTGCCTTACGATCATTTTTCTCCACACCCGGATTTGATCTCGGAGCGTCTGGCTACGCTTTACCAGATCAGCCAGAACGCCTGCGACATTATCATTGTGCCTGCGGGTACCGCCTTGCTACGCCTTCCTGCACAGGCCTATTTGGCTGCGCATACGTTCATGCTAAAAAAAGGCCAGAAGCTGGATCTGGAAGCGCTGCGCACGCAATGCGCCGAGGCTGGCTATCATCATGTCAGCCAAGTCATGAGCCCAGGTGAATTCAGCGTACGTGGCGGACTGATAGACCTGTTTCCCATGGGCAGTTCGCTGCCCTATCGCCTCGACCTGTTTGACGACGAAATTGAAACGATTCGTACTTTTGATGTGGATACACAGCGCAGCCTCTATCCCGTAAATGAGATTCGCCTGTTGCCCGCGCGCGAATTCCCGCTCGATGACAATGGCATTGCCCGCTTCCGTCAGAATTTCCGCGAGACGTTTGAAGGTGATCCTTCGCGCAGTCGCATCTATAAGGATGTAAGCAAAGGTATCGCCAGCGGCGGTATCGAATGGTATCTGCCTCTGTTTTTCGAGCACACTGCGACGCTGCTGGACTATCTGCCTGACAATGCCCTGCTCTGCCTGCATGGCAACCTGGACCAAGCTGCACAAAGCTTTTGGCGTGAGGCTCAATCACGCTATCGCCTGCTGGCGCATGATCCTGAACGTCCGATTCTCAAACCTGAACTGCTGCTGATAAAAGCCGAAGATTTTTTCAGTCAAACGCACCACTATGCGCGGTTGCAACTCAGCACAGAAAACGTCCCCACAGGCCTGCCAGCTCTCGACATTGAGCGCCGCGCCGAACATCCATTACATAAGCTGCAAGCCTTCATAGCACAAACCCCAGGCCGAGTGCTCATTACCGCAGAAAGCTTGGGACGACGTGAAACCATGCTGCAATTGCTAACTGAACAAGGGTTGCGCGCCACAACCTGCGAAACCTGGGAAGAGTTTCAGACATCCAGCGAACACCTGATGCTGGGCATCTCATCGCTGCATGGTGGGTTTGTGGCGGACACGGCCCTTGCGCTTACAGATTTCGCCCTGATTACAGAAGCCGAACTTTATGCCGCCACGGTGCGCCAGCAGCGCCGCCGTGACAAGGATAGAGCGCGCAGCACCGAGGGCATGCTCAAGGATCTTTCCGAGCTGCGTGAAAACGACCCGGTTGTGCATGAACAGCATGGTGTAGGACGTTACCGTGGCCTGGTCAATCTGGATTTTGGCGAAGGTGAAACCGAGTTCCTGCTGCTGGAATACGCAGGCGACGACAAGCTCTACGTACCGGTTTCCCAGCTATTCATGATCTCGCGTTACTCCGGCGGCCCTCCGGAATCAGCGCCCCTGCACCGTCTGGGCAGCGGTCATTGGGAAAAAGCCAAGAAAAAAGCGCTCAAGCAGATCCGCGACACCGCCGCCGAATTGCTCAATCTTTATGCCCAGCGCGCTGCACGCCGCGGCCATGCGTTCAAACTCAGCCTGCATGATTATGAAACCTTTGCCGAGGGGTTTCCATTTGAAGAAACGCCCGATCAGCTATCTGCCATTGAGGCCGTCATCAGCGATATGCAGTCCGGCAGACCCATGGACAGGCTGGTCTGCGGCGATGTCGGCTTCGGCAAGACCGAAGTCGCCCTGCGTGCAGCTTTCGTTGCCGTAATGGGCGGCAGGCAAGTCGCGGTTCTGGTACCCACCACGCTGCTGGCTGAACAGCACTTCAACAACTTTAGCGACCGCTTTGCCGAATGGCCAATCAAGATCGCCGAAATCTCGCGTTTCCGCAGTGCCAAAGAACAGGCTGAGGCCCTTAAAGGCCTGGCAGAGGGCAGCATCGACATCATCATCGGCACGCACCGGCTCATACAGAAAGACGTCAAGTTCAAGAATCTTGGCTTGGTGATCCTGGACGAAGAACATAGGTTCGGCGTACGCCAGAAAGAACAGCTCAAAGCCATGCGCGCCGAGGTCGATGTACTCACGCTCACCGCTACGCCGATTCCGCGCACACTGTCGATGGCGATGGAAGGCCTGCGCGAGTTCTCCGTTATTGCTACGCCGCCACAGAAACGACTCTCCATCAAGACCTTTGCCACCGACTATTCAGAAGGTATCATCCGCGAAGCCGCCATGCGTGAATTCAAGCGCGGCGGGCAGGTGTACTTCCTGCATAACGAGGTCGACACCATCTTCGTCATGCGCGAGAAGCTGGAGCGCATACTGCCGGAAGCCCGCATTGGCATTGCCCACGGCCAGCTGCGCGAGCGCGAGCTGGAACACGTGATGCGTGACTTTTACCAGCAGCGCTTCAATCTGCTGCTGTGTACCACGATTATCGAAACCGGCATTGACGTACCGACCGCCAATACCATTATCATGAATAAGGCCGACAAATTCGGCCTGGCCCAGCTGCACCAACTGCGTGGCCGTGTCGGCCGCTCGCACCACCAGGCTTACGCTTATCTACTGACCGAGCCAGACAGAAAAATTACGCCGCAGGCACAAAAGCGGCTGGATGCCATTCAGTTGCTGGAGGACTTGGGCGCGGGCTTCCACCTCGCCATGCACGATCTGGAAATTCGCGGCGCGGGTGAGCTGCTGGGTGATTCACAAAGCGGTGAAATGCAGGAAATCGGCTTCAGCCTTTACTCTGACATGCTGGCCCACGCCGTCAAACGGCTCAAGGAAGGTAAGGAGCCGGACCTCTCAGCGCCATTAGGTGTGACTACAGAAATCAATCTGCATACCCCGGCCCTGCTGACCAACGACTATTGCCCGGACGTACACGAGCGGCTGGTGCTATACAAGCGCCTCGCCAATTGCGCGAATGACGACGAGCTCGACACCATGCAGGAGGAACTCATAGACCGCTTTGGCCTGCTGCCGCAGCAAGGTGAAGCACTGCTTGCCTGTCACAGATTACGCGTATCCGCCAAGCCGCTGGGCATCGTCAAAATTGATGCCAGCAGCGATGCCATTCAGTTACAGTTCAGCCAGCACAGCGAACTCGATCCGACCAAGCTGGTTGCCATGCTGCAACGTGACCGTCGCTGCCGCATGAATGGGCCGGACAAACTGCGTGTAACGCTACAATTGCCAGACATTCTTGACCGTTCTAACTTCATTAAAATACTGCTTAAGGAATTAGTCTGATGCCTAAGGATTTAATCATATGTTAGAAAAATTCATTGCTCTCCTCGCCACCTGGATCATCAGCGTTATTTCCACCCTGGGTTATAGCGGCATTGTGTTGCTGATGGCGATCGAATCAGCCTGCATTCCGCTGCCGTCAGAAATTATCATGCCTTTTTCCGGCTACCTCGTGTTCAAGGGTGAAATAACGTTATGGGGCGTGGCGTTGGCAGGTGCGCTGGGCTGTGTGCTGGGCTCGATTCCGGCTTATTACCTGGGCATGTACGGCGGCCGACCGCTGGTGGAAAAATACGGCAAATGGGTGCTGATCTCGCACCACGACCTGCATTTGGCCGACCGGGCATTCAAAAAATATGGCGATATTATCATCTTCATCGGCCGCATGTTGCCCGCGGTACGTACCTTTATCGCCTTCCCCGCTGGTATCGCCCGCATGCACTTGGGCAAGTTCATAGCCTATACCTTCGCTGGCTCGCTCATCTGGTGCTGGGTGCTGGCGTATGCCGGCATGAAGTTTGGCGAGCACTGGGATGAGCTTGAAGTATATTTTCACCAGTTCCACTACGTCATCGTAATCGCAGCAGTAATTTTTATGGTGTGGTATGTGCGGCGGCACCTCAAGGCAATCCGCCGCTCACATCATCACCGCTAGTCCAGTCTTGGCTGGCATTGGATGTTGAATCCGCATCGGAGTCATCCTGTTGTCCGGCCTCACCTTCCACCTGTCCGAATGGATTATCTGGATCGTTGATGAAGCCGTTGCTATCATCGGCAGACCTGACCAGATCGGCACTGCCATCCAAGGGTTGGTAGATAAATTTCCAGTCGGAATAATGCAAGGCAGGATGCTCATCCATGGCTTTCATGAGGTCTTCATCCAGATTGGTGCGAATGGGAGTCAAGCTGGATCTACTATATATGCCAACTATGCCGCCTTGCGAGTTGCGCACCAGTTGCCAATCTGCCCTGTTGTCCCTGGCATCAGCACGCACAGTGTCATTACGCATAGGATCGGCATAAATACGCCGTAGGTGCCGTAATGGCTTGGGAAAGCGATTATCCTGCAATAATTCCTCGAGCGTGCGTGGGTATTGCTTGGCGCCTGGCGATTTTTCGTAATAGCTGGCAATGGCCTGGCGGAATTGGTTTCCCACAAACAGTAACTGTTCCTCGCGGTCGCGTTGAGCGGCGTGCTCGATCTGCTCGGTCGTAATACCCAGCATCAGCACGATGCCAGCGAGCACGCACAGCAGAGCCACATAGGCGAATCCCTGCTCATGCCCACTCCCGCGATTACCAGGAGGCGAAAGGTGTGCCATCTCTGGCCGTTTCCTGAGAGCCGCTGTGCAGGTCGTAAACGCCCGGGGCATTATCGGGCAGGGGCACCAGTTCCCATGCCTCTTTGCTGTTGGTAATAGGGTCCTCGGGAATGAACCGCAGGTAGCGCTGCTCCACCAGCACCTCCAGACTGGGCGGATAGCTGCCCTTGTCGGCATGGTAGTGGCCAATGGCATCACGCATGGTGGCGAGATCTTCGCGCAGAACCGCCTCCTTGCTGCGTTGCAAGCCATCGAAATAGCGCGGCAAGGCTATGGTCAGCAACATTGCAATGATCGCCATCACCACCATCAGTTCGACGAAGGTGAATCCGCGCCTGGAGGAATTCGACAAAGACGCCCGGCTACCATTGATTGTAGGGAACACCGTTCAGACCTTTCTGCTCACTCATCGAATACACATCAAATACATCCGCGCCTTCTTGTGGCTGATCCGCTGGGCTCTCGTAGCTGCGCAAACCCCAGGTTTGCACGGCAGGTACATCTGCAACGGGAAACATTGGATCCCTGGGCACGCGGCGCAGTAAATAGAATTTGCGCTTAGCCGGGTCCTTCGCATCCACCCCCCCATTCACCAGGTCTGCCAAATGCTTGGGATAGCCGGATTCATCAATGCGCTTGGGGATGCGCCCCTCATCTGTAGCTTTCTTGTAAGCATCAATGGCTTCACGGATCGTACGCAGGTTCCGACGCAATTCAGCCTCTTTCTGGCGTGTCACCACCAAATCCAGGTAAGGCACGGCAGCCGTCGCCATCAAGGCGAGAATGACCACTGTGGCAAGAATTTCTATGAAGGAGAACCCGCCTAAACGCCGCATATTGACAGGCCTGGCCACATCTTTTGCAGAATCAGTCACCCGGTTCAGGGCTCGGTTCAGGGCTCGGTTGCGGGCTGGGTTCCGGTCCACTTTCCAGCGGTGTATTCATGCCGGGCGGCAAGAATGGTATGTTGAGCCCCTGAGGCTTGGCATTCTGTGGGGGTACCGCTGTAGGCGGCGGCCTGATCGGCGTACCAGCAAAGTATGGAATCCCCGACACCGGGTTGGGTGACGTGAAATTACGCCCGGGCTGACCCTCGCTACCTGACCAATACTCGGAAGTATCGGCCTGTGGAGAGCGGCGCTCGCGGATGATATGCGGTGTTACAGAAAGCACGATTTCTGTCTTGGCTTTACTATCACCGTGATTGGAAAACAGACGACCGATCAAGGGAATGTCTCCAAGGCCAGGCAATTTACCCACGCTCTTACGATCTTCGTCGCTAATCAGGCCAGCCATCACCTGCGTTTCACCATCCCGCAAACGCAGTTGGGTGCTGGTGCGGCGCGTGCCAATCTGGTAAACCACCGCGCCATTTTTAGTCGTGAATTGTGTACCCAGCGACCCCACATCCAGATTGAGTTTGAGGGTGACGTCGCCGCCCAGGCTGATGAGGGGTTCGGCCTCAAGCTTGAGGCCGACGTCGATATATTGTACGTTTTCCGTACTGACACCGGTAGAAGAAACATTCGAGGTAATCACGGGGATTCTGTCGCCAATATGGATGCTCGCCTTCTCCTTGTTCTTGATACGCACCCGTGGATTAGCCAGCAGATTGGCATCCGAATCCGCACCGCCGAACGCAATCGAGGGATTGGGACTGACCGAGATACCGGAGGAATTGAGGGTGCGCAATTGTTTCAGCGTAAGCTGGGACGCGCTATCCGTGCCAGTAGAACTGCCGATGACAGTGAGCTGGTTGGGCCAGGTAATACCAGTATTGAGGCTATTCGAGCGTTTAATCTCTATCACCTCAAACTCAAGCATCACTTCCGGATCCGGCACATCCTGCGAGGCGATAAGCTTCTCAACCAGCGTCATTACTTCCGGCGTATCCTTAATCATGACCATGGGCAAGCGATCATCCGTCTGCACCTGCTTGACGCCCAGCATGGACTTGAGCAATCCGCTAACGATTTTGGGGTCAGCATATTCCAGATAAAAACTGCGAATTACCAGATCCTGATACTCGCGCAGCTTGGGCACAGTGTTGGGATAGAGAATGACCGACTTCTCGTTGAGCACCTTTTTCTGCAGCTGGTTAGTTTGTGCCAGCAGGTCTATGGCGTCTTCCAGCGATACGTTCTTCACAAACAGGGTGGCCTTCTGCGCGCTGGGCACATCCTTGTCCACGATGATGTTGATGCCCGTGCCCTTGGCCAGGGCCTCGATGATGGTCTTGATCGGTACATCGCGGAATTCCAGCGTCACCGGATTGGCGTATGCCAACCTCTTGCGCATGGCTTCAGCACGTTTGGCGGCATGCTGCTCAGTCAGGTTGCGATAAAGTGTGCGCGCTTCATCGTTATCTGGGTTTTCCACAAGCACATTACGCAACAAGGCGGCGGCTCGATCATCATCGGCATCGGACTTGCCTACAAGACTCCTGGCTTCTTCCAGCAATGCCGGATGACGGCGCCTGGCTTCAATGCGACGCAGGCCCTCAGCTACGCGCGGGTTACCCGGATCGAACTTATCAAGCGACTGGTAGGCTTGTTCCGCGCCGTCAAGATCGCCAGCGTTGAATGCCGTTTCTGCCACCCCCTGCAGTTTCTGCACCTCCAACTCATGCGCCTGTATCGCCTTCATCTTGGCAGGCACCTCGGTGCTGCTCTTGATGACTGTAGTATGGTTCATGTCCTTTTTCAGGAAGCCATTCATGGTGTCGCAAGCCGCCAGCGGCGAAACAGCCATCATTAGCAGGATTTTCCAGCGCAGGCTGGATAGATTCATCTGGTTCAAGGCGTCTCCCCATAGGGCATGATCTGGGTGATATTCAGTGGCAGATAAAGCAGGCTTATTTTCCCGCCGTCCGCCCCCACTAACTTGTATTGCTGGGCAAATGTATCGCCCACTTTGACCGTATACAGCACATCATTGGCCTGCAAAAAAACCTTGATGCCATCCCCTTCGATAATCCTGCCTACCAAAGTAAAAGGCAATTCCGGCGCTTGCGGCGGTAAATCCACCGTTTCAGCCACCTCTGGCGGGCGTTCTACAACCGCTGGGGCAAACAAGTCCACCACTTCACCACCCACTGGTTCACGCGGCGTGAAACGGAAATCCCTCTCTTGCCGGGCAGGCTGGCTCGCCATCCTCAGGCCGGATACTGCGGCGGTAGCACGGGTTGGATTTGCCGTCGCCATGGACTGTGTTGCTGGCTCCGGGCTGCTCCATGCCAGATACAAGGTCAGGCCAAGCAAGCCTCCCAATACCAGCCAACGCCTCAGTGCAGTGTTATCCATCATCGCACCAGGAACAGGGTCAATCGGACATGCGCACGCACATTACCGCTTTGCACGTTGTCACGCACCAGGGAAAGCTGATCCAGAGCTATCGACGGGCCACTTGCCAGCACATCCCCAAGAAAAGTACGGGTATCTGGATATGGCGCTTCTACCGCAAAATCTACAAGGTAACGCTCCAGCCGCTCATCTGGTTTGCGCACCTTGCGATAGGCAACCTCATCCAAAGCAAGGCCGTACTTCTCAGCCGTATCGAAAATGGCCTGCAATTGCTGCGGTAGGGTTTCCGGCCGTGGAAACTTGCCGAGAAATGCACTTGCAGGCGACTCTGCCGATCCGCTACTGGGTGTGTCCGGCTTCATGGAGGCTGCTGCTTCTGCTGCCGCAAGACGCTGTTGCGCCGGCCAGCGCGACAACGGGAAAAACAACAGTAGTCCAAGTACAAGCACCAGCGATAACAATCCTGACAAACCCAGGGCATCGACAAAACGCGCAAATATCCATTTCAGCTGCTGTATCATGTCTTCCATTGCGCCAACAAGGTAAAAGCCAAACGTCCCTGGCTCGTGGTCTCTGGCGCGAGGCGCTGGTTGACCAGCACCACATCGTAAAACTGCGGCTGCGCACGCAAGGCCTTCACATAATTCATCAGTATTGAGAAATTCTCAGCCTCGCCGCCCAGCACCACTTCACCTTTAGCCGGGTTGGGCTGCACGGACAGCAGATGCACGCCAGAACTGGCAGACTGTACTCGTTCAAGCGCGCCAAGCAACGCGTTCCAGGGCAGGTCCAGTGCATGCTGCGCTTCCCTGGTCTGCTTTTCCTCAGAGAGCATCAAAGGATCGCGCCTGGCATTGGCGCCCATACGCTTCCAGGGTTGTTCATGTTGCACGGCATACCGAGTAATGCGCTGATCCAGATTACGCTGGCCTGCCAGGAGCGCGAGGCCTGCCAGCAGACATACCGTAAGGGCCGCGCCGCCTATGACATTGCGCAGACGGGCACGATGAGGTGAAAAGTCCAGTTGCAGGCGTTTCATGCGATCCCCGCCAGCATGTCAAGGCTGCTCATGCACACCGCTGCTGCCGGATGCGGCAAACGCAGCATTGGCATATTCTCGGGTAGACTATCTGGCAGCAGCGCAGCAGGGCCGAAACAGGCAATGGCCGAGGGACGCGTGTCGCCCTGAAGGCGAAGAACACGCTCGACCATGCGCAGGCCGGCTATAGGCTCTTCTCCCGCGAGCGGGGAATCGACATGGAAATGCTGCCAGGCGCCGTTGCTAATTTGCCCCAGCAGGAGGCGCTGCGGCTCCACCAGCAGCAGCCAATGACCGGACTTTGCGAGATGGGCGTGATGCCGGTTGAACACCGTCATCAAGGCTGGTTCTATCCCCTGCACGCTCCAATTAACCTTGGCGGACAAGGCTAACAGGCGTTCTGACAGAGTACGGTCTAGCGCACATGCCACTGCTGGCGCCCCATGGCCTTGCAAGGCAACGCGAATCTCCCAGTTTTCGGCCATGGCACCGAACTGCTTGCGGAACTGGTGGGTAGCCAGCGCCAGCCAATCCTGCATGGCATATATGCTGGGTTGCCAGGGCAATACCGCATAGCGTGCAAACTGGTTGGAGAGGATAAAACGGACACGCCACAATCCAAGTTTATCAGCCTGCGCTTCCAGCTCGTCCAGCAACCGCTCATAGGAGTAGTGCTCACTACCACTGGAGCTGATACCACAGATCATGCGTATGCCATCGGCACTGGCGCCAGTTGGACGCAATGCGATACCTTCCGCACCTAAAGCGAGCACGGCGGGGCTTTTAAACCATTGCCGTAACACGGTTCACTTCCTCCACCGTAGTATCGCCGCGCCAGGCCATATCCAATGCCGCATGCCGCAGCGAACGCGTACCCATTTTATAGGCGTATTCCTTAATTTCGCGGGTGGATGCGCGTGCTGCAATCATTTCACGCAGGGTATCATCCATGCACAGCACCTCCGCTACCGCCCTCCGGCCCTTGTAACCGGTTCCGCGGCAGGCACCGCAGCCTTTTCCCAGCACCGGCCGCGCATCGGGGGGCGGCGCTACACCAGCTAGTTCCGGCGCAATGGTGACCGGCTCGGCACACTGCTTGCAAACTGTGCGTAATAAGCGTTGCGCAATAATAATATTGAGCGCGGAGACAAAGCTGTAGGCGTCCACCCCCATGCTCAGCAAACGTCCGATTACGTCAAACACGTTATTCGCATGTACGGTAGTGAACACCAAATGTCCGGTGAGCGCCGATTGCACGGCAATTTGTGCAGTTTCCGCATCGCGGATTTCACCCACCATGATCTTGTCCGGATCATGTCGCAGAATGGAACGCAGACCGCGCGCAAAGGTGAGGCCCTTTTTTTCATTGACCGGAATTTGTAACACGCCGTTGAGCTGATATTCCACTGGATCTTCGATGGTGATAATCGTGTCCAGTCCGTGGTTGATTTCACTGATTGCCGCATATAGCGTGGTGGTCTTGCCGCTACCAGTCGGCCCGGTAACCAGCACCATGCCGTAAGGACTGAGGAAATGGCGGCGCATCACGGCCATCACGTTGTCGTCAAAACCAAGATAATCCAGCCGCAGCCCTTTCACATGGTCAGCCAGGGCCTGCTTGTCCAGCACGCGGATCACGATATCCTCGCCATGAATGCTGGGCATCACGGAAACCCGGAAATCCACCTCACGTCCCCGATACAGGGCCCGGAAGCGGCCATCCTGCGGCACGCGCTGCTCGGTGATATCCAGTTCCGCCATCACCTTGATACGCGAAATTGCCTGCTCCGCCATAGCCTGTTCGCTGACGGCACCGACCTGGCTCATGACACCGTCCAGACGGTACTTGATCACCAGCCCACCCGGTACAGTTTGCAGGTGAATATCGCTGGCATCGGTCTTCAATGCATCATACAAAGTGGAATGCACCAGCTTGACCACTGGGCTGGCATCGCCCTCGATGGTGGAAATAGACAGCTCTTCAGACTGGCTGGCGGCGTTACCATCACCACTGGCCGAGCCGAGTGCAGACTCCACCGCGCGCATCGAATCTTCCTGGCGCGCCATATAGGCAGCAATATCGGATTGATGCGCCAAACGCATTTTGAAAGGTGCTCCCAAGCGTTCAGAAGCCCAGGCTGGCAAATTGAGATTGTAAATATCGGCATACACCAACAGCAGGTGGTCATCGCCTAGCCCGTTCTTTTCACGCAGTGCAACGCAATCATGCTGCAACGCCTCAGAATAAGATAAGCGATCAAAAGCCGGTGCGCAGGCCAGCATCGCATCCAGCGCAATCACCTCACAGGCCAGCACCTCCGCCAGTGCCGCCGTCAATGCTTGCGGCGCGAGCCCGGCACTTTCCTCGAGCAACTCTATCGCACGACGACCCTGCGCTTGTGCGGCTAGCCGCGCAGCATCAATCTGTTCCCGTAGCAAAGACGATATCATTGCAGTCCGCTCGCAAGTTCAAAAATGGGGAGATACATCATTAACACAATCAGGCCAATCAGAATGCCAATGGCGGCCATCAGCAAAGGTTCAAACAGCTTGGTGAAGGCATCTACCCAGCGCAGCATTTCCTCCTCATGAAAGCTGGCCGTACGTTCCATCATCAGCTCCAGCCGGCCGGATTTTTCGCCGGCGCGAAACAATTGCAATGCGACAGGCGTGGTGAGACTGCACTCGTCCATGGCCTCGGAAAAAAGACGCCCTTCGCCAATCAGCCTGCGGGCCTGTGCCACTTGCAATTGCAATGTGTGTCCCAGCAAATCATTCACCATACCTAAAGCCGACAGCACAGGCATACCGCTGCGCAGCAGCATACCCAGCGTGCGGTAAAGCCGGCTCAGGTGATACATACGGAAGCGCGCACCAATTTGCGGCAGGCGTATGATGGCGTGACCGATAGCCGCACGGACAGCAGGCTGCATCAGGGCAAAGATGATCGCGCCGATAACAGCCACTGCACCCAGCAGAATCAGCAGCCCATGATGCTCAACCAACTGCCCTGTCCACAGCAGCCATTCCGACGCCGTTGAAAGATGCATATTGCGCCCTTCATAAATGCGGCTGAAGCGCGGCACCACAAAGCCCAGCAAAAATGCCAGTACCAACACGCCAAAAGCGAGCACCAGCGCGGGATAGATAGAGGCACTGATGATGCGCTTGCGCAGCACGTCTACCTGCTCGAGGTACAGGCTGAAGCGCATCAGGCCTTCGGCAAGACTCCCGGTGGTCTCACAAGCACGCACGCTGGCTACGAACAGGCTGGGGAAATGCTGCGGCATTTTCGCCAGCGCATCCGATAGCGCCAGCCCTTCACGCAATGATACAAGCAGCGCATCCAGCGTTGCTTGCGCCTCAGACCTGGTTTCTTTCCTGGCCAGGGTTGCGATGCATTCAGGCAGGGTCAGCCCTGCTTCCAGCAACACGCGCAATTCCTGGCAGAACAACAGCAAGGGGAACTTACTCGCGCGTTTTGGTAACAGTCCCGCGCGCGCGCGTACCCGCAGCACGGCATAGCCCTGCTGCTCGGCAATCCGGCACGCCTCCGCGTCAGATGCAGCCTCTAGCCGCATGCTCACAGGGGCAAGTCCCGCACGTGTGACTTTTAATTGAAACTGCATGGCTTATGGGAGCGAAAGCGTGCTGCGGTGACCATCAAGCCAGACTAATTCGTAATGTCGGCATTTTCATCCGTCCCGCCAGGCTTACCATCCTTGCCTAGCGAAATGAGATCATATTCACGCTGCTCTCCGGGAATACGGTAAATATAGGGGTTGCCCCAGGCATCAAGCGGTACGGTTTTATCCAGGTAAGGCCCTTGCCATTTGGGCTCATTGGCAGGTGCAATTGTCAGTGCTTGCAGGCCAACATCCTCCGCCGGGTAATGCCCGGTATCAAGGCGATAGACATCCAGCGCCTTGGCAAGGGCAGCGATCTGCGCGCGCGTTGCCTTAACCTCCGACTTGCCTAATTGTGCAAAATAACGTGGTGCCACAAAACTCGCCAGCAGACCGATGATGACCATGACAACCAGAAGTTCAAGTAGTGTAAACCCGCGTTGAGAAATCCTCATGCCAGTGCCATCAATTTTTGTATTGGACTTGATAAATTATGGCAGAAAAAAGCTCCAGCAACTTGCGAGGGCTTAATAAATAGTACTTTATATTAATTGCTGACTCTAAATATTGCGTCACCCTCATTTGCCGCCAATGGCTCATTAACGCCACACAACGGCTGCTGAAACAGGGTGGTAGGTATTGCAAACAGGGCAAGGGCATTACTATTGGGCGTGCCAGCCAGGCCAAGCGCAACACGCGTACATCAGGCAAAGGTATGGTCGCGACAGGATGTGTCGCCAAATTACTGCACTTGCAGCGTAAGCGTTAAATGCGCCAGCCCAACCCGCTAACTCAGCTCGGAGAGTTTCCCCAGTGCCAGAAAAAACACGGCTTTGCGGACAGGCAGGCCCTCGTCCTTGAATAGCGCGGCATAGCGCTCCAGTTGCGGCCGGTAGCGCTCAGCTTGTAGCTGCAACACTGCCTCGGCAACACCTTCTCCGAGCCGTGCTGACTTGTAATCAATTACCCAGCGCGTGCCATTTTCTACAAACGTCCGGTCCACCACGTGCTGTGTAATGTGCCTGCCGCTTACGGAGGCCAGCGCCAGCTCGCTTGCGGCCAACTCCCTGCTACGCAGAATCCACTGCCCGTCCGGGCTCTGTAGCGTTACCTGTAACGCGGTTAATACGCGCTGTGCGCCCTCGCTGGCTTCATCAGCATGATGGCCCTGCTGCTGCAGCCAATGCTTCATCGCTGGCTGCAAGCTGCTAATACGCGCTAAGGACCAGGATTCAATCCCGCTGCTCGCCATCATTTCCAGATACAAGTGGGCGAGCGTCCCGCAACTGGCGGCAAGACTGTCGGCCCCTGTTGCTAAAGTTTCGCTATCGTCATAAGACAGTGCCTGTGCATTTGAGGACACAACATTCAACAGCTCGGGCATAGCCAGTTGGGGCCGGCGTACAAGCTGGGGAACAAACCCTGCCTCATCGGCCGCATCGCTGATGACCGCTTGCGGCATAGGCTCCGCACTGAGGTATGCATGGCCCACGCTATGCCACAGCAACTCCAGGAATGTATTGCCAGGGGCTTTGCGTTCGCCCTTGCTATCGGGCTTGATAGCGCCTACCAAATGCAGGCGGCGTTCGGCACGGGTGGCCGCCACATACAGCAGTCGGGCGGCTTCATTGGCGCCGCGCTCCTGCTCCAGCCCCTGCAGATAATCATAGACACTGGGCAAGGCGTCGCGCTTGTGTCTGGGCCGCCATGGTGCGGCAATGAGCTGGCTACCGGCGCCTTCCACCAACACTTCTTCCCATAGCAATAACGGTGCGTCCTTGTTGCGCGGCGCGCGATGCAGGCCTGGCAGGATTACGGTATCGAATTCCAGCCCTTTTGATTTATGGATAGTCATGAATTGCAAGCTATCATCAGCCTGCACGTCGGGCTCGGCATAGAGTTCGGCCATGGCGAGTTCCAGCTTCACCGGGTCAAAACTGCCTGCCGCGTCTATTTTTTCAACCAGGTCAAAAAATGCCTGTATATCGCGCACATCGCCTGCATCCCACAAACAATGCGGGCCGCCCAATTGCAGCCAGACCGATTCAATCCAGCGCCTGGTCGTCTGCCTGCCCTGATGGGCGTAGGCTTCGGCAAGTATGCTGCGCACATGCAGCAGGCGTTGGCGACCATCTGCACTCATGCGTGCCAGCCGCGTGTCGTCCTGCAGCAAATGCCAGATGGTCGCATAGTGATCATCCGCAGCCAGCACGTGCATATCGGCCAGCGTCAGACCGCACCATGGTGCGCGCAACATCGCCAGCCAATGCACGCGGTCAGCGCGATGATGCAACGCCTTGGTAAGTGTCAGTATGTCTTGCACGGTTTGCCGCCCAGCCAGGGTTTCTATTTCTACCGCCTGGAATGTCAAATGCGGACGGTGACGGCGAATTTCGGCTACCAGCGCATGCAAGTGGCTACGGGCGCGCACCAGCACGGCAATCTTGCGTGGGGAATGATCAGGATGAGCCTGCGCCCTTTCCTGCTCTATCAGGTCCGCGACATGACGTGCTTCAAGCAGGGCAACATCATTACTGCTGGCCTCACGCTCCACCACCAAGGGATGTATCACGACGCCTTCTGCCGGCATGGCCTCACGCGTGGCAGCAAAGCGGCGATAGCTGATGGCGCCGTGCGTTTCGCTATCCTGCGACGGAAATACCTGTTGAAACGCGGCATTTACCCACTTCACCACTGCCGGACTGGAGCGATTGTTACGTGTGAGCTTTAACCGCTCCAGCTGGAGCTGCCCGATACCGTAGCGCGCAGCCTGCAGGAATAGCCCGACATCGGCCTTGCGAAAGCGGTAAATGGATTGCATGGGATCGCCCACACAAAAAAGCGTGCGGCCATCGCCGATTTCCCAGCCCTGGATCAAGCGGCGCAGCAAACCGACCTGCGTCGGACTGGTGTCCTGAAACTCGTCCACCAGTAGATGCTGAATGCGGTAATCCAGTCGCAGCGCCAGATCCGTCGGGCCGGCCTCGTCTTCCAGCGCCTGCTGTGCACGATGCGCGACTTCAACAAAATCGACCTCGCCCGCCTCCTGGAATACCGTCCATAAATGCGCTGCCGCCAGTTGCAGCAATTGCGCCAACGCCGCCACAATCTGCCAGGTATCTTCGTCATGACGCACCTCCGGCAATGTACCCAGGTGGGCTAATGGCTGGGCTGCCGGGATGGCGGCAATAATTTCTGCCAGTGCTTGCTTGTATGGCTTGGAGGCGTCCGTGGCGGGGAAACCAATTTTGACATTGACGCCCTTTTCCTTGCGCAACTCGCCAGCCTTGGTAAGCAGCAATTCGCAGACGCCGCGCCACATCGGCAGCGCTTCCGGTATTGCAGGGATGGGTGTTTCCCAATCCAGCAACAAAGCCACAGGATGGTCACACGGCAAATTGGAGGCAGCATAACGCGCCACGGGCATGAGGCGGGATTGCAGGCCGGCATTCAGCACGGCAGCGGCCTGCTCCATATCGTGTTGCACCAGGTGACGCAAGGCGGTTTCCGCTTCCTCCTGCGGGGAATGTTGCCCGGCATGGTGCAGCCACTGGTCACGCCGCGCCAGCATGGCAGCCAGCAAGTCCGTCAGGCGCATCACATCGTTATCCAGATAGCGCAGCGCAGTGGTTACCGGCCCGGCACCTGACTCACCTACATCAGCCTCATCCTGCAACATGGCCAGCGCGCGGCGGGCTGCTTCGCGGTAGTGCAGGCTGGCATCGGCGCTCACGCCTGGCTGGGCGCCGAACCGGCTCATCAGCGGCATCTGGCGTGCCAGGTAACTGGACAGGGAGTCGATGGTATTGATGCGCAGGCGGGCGGGCTGGACAAGCAGGTTCCAGCCCAGCTGCTCGGCGCGGGCCAGTGCCGGCAAGGCCAGATCATAGGTGACGCGCTTGTGGGGGCGGTCGGGGATTTCGCCTCTGGCCGCGTTCTCCAGGCTATTCAGGATACGACTGCGCATTTCCGCGGCGGCCTTATTCGTGAAAGTAATAGCCACGATTTCCTCTGGCTCGTCCACCACAGATAGCAGCTTCAGGTAACGCTGCGTCAGCAGCTCGGTTTTGCCTGCACCGGCCGGCGCTTCAATTATGAAAGATTCCAGCGCCAGCGCGCGTTTGCGATTGGCATCGTCTGCCCGCAGCAGATCCTCGCGCAAGGTATCGTCCGGCATCAAATCATCCAGGCTCATGCGGATGCCTCATCTTGTTCACAATATTGCTCGAATTGCAGTTTGCGCTCGGACAATCTCAATAGCGGCTTGACGTCGCAATAATCGAGGTCCTTCTCATCGGCATAACACACTGCGGCCTCGCCGCGCCTGATCTCACCCGCGATTGCCTCCAGACTGATTTTCCAGTGCTGTAACAGGCTGGACCAGTCAGGGAAACGCGCTTCTGGAAAACGCTTGCGCGCATTTTCCAGCGCTTCAATACCAGGCAGGATATCGGGCTGCGCTGCTATGCCGATGAATTTGCACTCATCCACGCGCACCTTGGCGAAGCAGACAGCGGCAACCTCGCCGCCTGACAAGGCCAGCGCGGCATAGATAGGTAGCTGCGGCTCGCTAATGCGGTCTTCCGCCCAGCTATAGTGGCTGATGCTGGCACCAGTCTTGTAATCGATCACGACCAGGCGACCGTCGTCGAGTGCATCAATACGGTCCAGCACCAGGTCGGCCACGATGCCGCCCACTTCCAGCCGCACGCGCCGTTCGCATTCCTGCACGCTAAAGGCTGCACGCCCCTGCTCAACCTCCAGCCAGATCGCCAGCAAGGCCTGCAAGCGCAGCTTCTCCAATGCCAGGAACTGCGCCGGCAACGGCTCTTCCAGCGTCTTGCTGAATAAGCTTACGCCAGCCTCAATAGCCACGGCTATGGCATTCTGGCGCATGGTTTCATCCATGGCCTGCAGTTCTGCCGAGCCCAGTTGCTTGCCCTCGGGCCCGCTCCAGAAACACTGCAAGACCGCATGCAACAGGCTGCCACGCGCCATGTCATCCAGCCCGTCTGCGGGCTCGTCCAGCGCGCGCGCCCCCAGCCGGAACTGGTAATAAGCCCAGGCCGGGCAGATCGCCTGCGCACGCATAAGCCCGGCTCCGCCCAAAACCTGCTCGCCTTCAACAACAGCTGGGGCAAGCGCATCGTGCAGCTTTTGCATGGCAGCAGGCTGGGCTAATTGTTCAGCCAATGTCGCGACAGCAGGCAGCGTCACCGCTGAGTACGGGAGACCGCTCAATAGCGGGCTTGGGCGCAATTCCCGTTCACCTTGCTTGCGCGCCCATGAAAACATGACTTGCGGCGCCGTGTGCAACAGGCGCCGGTGTATGGTCTGGGCAAATTCTGCCTGTACCGCGCTGCAGGCATTTGGCGCATGCGCCTGCCGCTGCGCACTGGCAGGCAACAATGCATTAGGCCGCGCGGGGGGTGGCCAGATATGGTCATTCATGCCCATGACCCAGACGGCATCGAGCGGCGCGCTGGCTGTTTCCAGCATGCCCATCACTTGTAAGCGCGGCTCGCCTGCTGACTCCGGCTGAAAAATACGTTGCTGGCAGAGGTGTGCCAGCCGTCGCAAGGCTTCGCTGGAGGACAATTTGCCTAGCAGATGATCGAGTGCGGAAAATTCCTGCAATGCCTCAAGCCACGCTTGCCTGGCCTGGAATTCGTGACTGGAAAGCCCGCGCTCCCCGGGCCAGCCTGCACTTTTCAACATCTGGGCAAAAGCCTGGGCCCAAGCTGAAGGCGATTGCTTGCGGGGCCAGGCTGCGGCCTCCGAATTCAGTGCTTCAAGATGCTGCACCAGACGCATCACACCTGATCCATCTGCGCCCGCTTTACGCGCCAGCCGCAGCATCTGCTCCAGCCGGATAGTGCCGCCGAGCTTGCGCCGCATGCGTGCTTCGAGGCGGGCACGCGCATCCGCTTCCGTCACAGCCGCGGACCAGTGCGGGCTACGCAACAGCCAGCCACATTCCTGTTGCGCAAGCCGATAACGGCTCACGGCCAGCCGCAGCAAGGCCAGGGCTGTTCCAATCAACGGCTGCAACGGCAGCGGCTCACCCAAAGAGAAATCATAGCAGCGCGGGGACTCGGCTAGCGCGGGGTGTACCGTCTCAGGATGCAAGGTATCGTCCAGTATCGCCATCAAGCGCGCGCGCAATGCGCCCAATTCAGGTACGACAATAGCGATGCGCGCCTCGCTATTGGCTGCCAGATGCTGCTGTGCCCATGCAACAGCAGCCCGGCATTCGCTTTCGGCATTATCAAAGCTTGCCTGCATTGCAGCCGCGGCCTGTGCCAAGCCCATATCCCAACTTTCAGCACCGGGGCCGCACGCGTTAAAGGCGTCGGCCGTGGGGCGCGTGGTTTCAGCAGTCGGCCCGCTGCGGCCGCCGAGATGGGGGCTGAAGCGATTCAGCTCAACGTGCACGCCGCGCGCAGCCAGGGCATCAAACAGGCGCTGCTCCAGTGGACTGATACGGTCATAACCCGCCAGGTAAATAGTTTCCGGCAAGCGTCCAGCGCCCTTTTCCAGGCAAACGATCTGTGCTTCAAGCAGGCGCGCGGATTCCAGCACCTGGTATTCATGACAAAGCTGGCGAAAGGCTTCGCGCCAGCGCATGAACTGCCGCGTTTCTTCGACCTGATAGGCTGCAGCTTGCCAACCCTGAGGCAAGTCGATATTCCATTCCAGCAGCAAGACATTGGCTTCGGCAGCGGATTGTGCCAAGCCTGCACGGTCAAACAGTACCGCTTGTGCGTTATCGGGCAGGCATAGATCAATAGCCCGCTCCCATAACAGACGTTCGGACAAGGCGCTTAAAGCCTGCGACGGCAAGCTGCCGGCAGCAATCTCCCCCGCAAGCTGGGCTTGGGTAACAAGGCCTTGCAGCCACTGCGTCAGGGTCGTGGTCGGCAGAGGCTGCCATTGCGTGCGCCCCTGATCACGTTGCAGACGGTTCTGCGCCATTTTCAGGCTGCGTGCCAGGCGTGCAGTAGAGCAAATAATCGGGGCAAGAGTGTTTTCAGCCATGGCGGCTATTGTAGCTGCTATGGCCATGTTCAACGTACTTCAAAAGCTGACTTTCAAAGCTGCGCCAGGCTGCTGGACTACTTCCTTAAAACCCGCCACTACATTCCTGAATCCGCCTGGCAATTAGTGCGCTGCTTAATCTACATGCTGACCGTTGCGCTAATGCGTAATGGTGAAAGCAAGGAATGTGCGTGCATGTCATCTATCGCACATTCGAGCATTGGTTCATCATATCTGCTTGGGCTGTTGTAATGGCTTAATATGCGCAAGGCTTAAAATGGTTTTACAAGATTTGCAACCTGCCATGACTACCATCACCAAAACACAGCGCCTGCGGTTTGTGATTGTGGGGTCCGCCAAGGAATGGATACACAAGCGTGCCTCCACCAAGGGTGCTGCACTGGCTTTTTACACCCTGTTTTCACTGGTACCCGTACTAGTGCTGATCATTACCGTTGCAGGCCAAATATTTGGTCCAAAAGCTGCCCAGGGCGAGATTTTCTATCAGCTAAAAAGCCTGGTTGGCGCGAGCGGCGCAGAAACTATCCAGGTGCTGCTGGCTTCAACCCATAACTCGGCACACAGCGGGTTTGCCGCCTTCATAGCAGCTATTGTGCTGGTGATTGCGGCAACCACGGTATTTTCAGAGCTGAAAGATAGCCTGGATGAGCTATGGTACGTGCCGCAGACGAACCAATCGGGCCTGATGTCGCTGATCAAGAGCCGCCTGCTTGCATTTGGCATGATTCTGGTGCTCGCGGTTTTGCTTGTGGTTTCTTTGTGCCTTAATGCCGCCGCTGCCATGCTTGAGAAATATTCCAGCGGCCTCTGGGAAGATATCGCATTTATCGTGTCGCCGGTTTCGCTGATATTTTCATTCTTGGTACTGACCAGCCTGTTTGCCAGTATTTATAAAGTGTTACCCGCGATCAGGATTGCCTGGCGTGATGTGTGGGTAGGTGCAATAGGTACTGCTTTATTATTTAATCTTGGTGAGTTCCTGATAGGCATCTATTTAAGCAACAGCAGCATATCGAGCAGCTATGGTGCGGCTAATTCCGTGATTGCGCTGCTGCTATGGATATATTACTCTGCGCAGGTCTTCCTCCTGGGCGCCGCTTTCACGCGTCAATATGCGTTATGGTATGGCAGCCTTTATGGCTCTAACGCAGCCCTGAAGCAATTACAGGCGGAGAAGAAACCTGGTTAGATAATCTTGGGCTGGTCTTTATCCAGCGCGCTCCTTTTAGCCTATCTTGAGGCAGCAAGCCAAGCACCTTGAGGCGTGATAAACAACATCATGCAAGTTATGACTTTGCTGCACCCGAGAGTTAACATAGTGGGTAATACAGTCAGCGAAATATCGGTAGACCCCACCATGGCAGACCAGAAAAATTACATTACCCCAGAAGGCCACGCGACCTTGGAGGCAGAGTTCCAGCACTTGCTGAAAGTAGAACGGCCAGAGGTAGTCAGGGTGGTTTCGTGGGCCGCCGGCAATGGCGACCGCTCCGAGAATGGTGATTATATCTACGGCAAAAAACGCCTGCGCCAGATTGATTCGCGCTTACGTTTTTTGATGCAGCGCATGGATCTTGCCGTCATCGTTGACCCTAACCTGCAAATGGGCTTGGAAAAAGTATTCTTCGGCGCCTGGGTCACCTTGTATTCGCTAGAGCGCGAAACCGACCATACTTACCGCATAGTCGGCCAGGATGAGCTAGAACCCAGCAAAGGCTACATCAGCTGGATTTCACCTTTGGCACGCGCCCTGCTCGGCAAACAGCCCGGCGATGTTGTGAAGGTGCAGGCGCCAGGCGGTGAGGAAAGTTATGAAGTGGTCGAAGTAAGTTACCTGGCGCCAGATCCGGCCGAATAAACGCAAGCGACATCCAGCGCCCTTGGGCTAAAGCAGATTGATGCCTAAGCGCTTGAGCGCAAGTGCATAAATTGCAAACAGCACCACAGTAAACACGATACTGATGGACAGGGCGAGCCAGAAGCTGGTCTTTTCCATAAGATAGGGAAACAGCAAAAACATGGGCAGCGTCGGCAGTACATACCAAAAGGTGTAGTAAGCGTGGTTGCTGATCTTGCTGGCAGGCTGCTGTTCTATATATAGCCATATCAGGGTCAGCACGGTGACCATCGGCAACGCTGCTACAAATCCACCCAGTTTGTCGCTTCTTTTAGCAAATTCGGATACCAGGACCACCACCCCGGCTGTGATCAGGTATTTGAGTATGAGGTATGGCATGACATGCCTTCCGGCTAAGGTGTTTTCTTATGGATAGAGGTGACAACCAGTGCGCCCTTCACCTGCTCAGCAGTGAATGCAACCATATCTCCTGCATTAATTCCGTCCAGCATGGCCACGTCCTTGACCTTGAATTGCATGGTCATGCCGGGCATGTCAAGGTTCTTGATAGCACCGTGTTTCAGGGTGATTTTGCCAGTATCTTTGTAAACCTTCCGGACTTCGGCGTCTGTAAACGCTGGCTGGCTGGCACTGGATTTTCCATTTTTTGGCATGTCCATGCTCGCAGCCATAGCATTCGAAAATGCTGGCGCCGCCAGCAGGCAAGCGGCGCTTAACGCTATTACGGTGGCTAATTTCATTTTTGTTTCCTTTCAGTTTAAGTATTTAATGGTTCTGATGCCAGTAATTACTGGCTTACGCAATTTCTTTGCTCAGCAGTGAATACGCCACGAGCAACACTAACAGCGGCGGTAAGAAAGGATACCGCCAATCACCACGGTAACCAAAGGCCGCTGTACTTCGGCACCTGTACCAGTTGCAATGGCCATGGGGATAAAGCCCAATGATGCAGCCAATACCATCATCAGGATCGGACGCAGGCGCGCCAATGCAGCTTCTTCAATGGCAACAGGCAGCGGCTCGGAATGCCATCGGATGGAACATATTGCCTTCTATGCCGCTCAGCACAAATATTGGCAGGTACACGACCATGATGATGAGCTGGCCGAAAATCAACGGTCTTCTGGCTTCACCTGCCGCCGCAAACACGTCATCCAGGCGCTCCTCTCTGGCAAGGAGACGGTCGAGTTTCATTTGTGCATGCGCAAGGTGCCGCATGCAGTTTTCCACAATCATCACGACCCCATCGATGATGATGTCGAAATCGAGCGCACCCAGGCGTCCTATAGTTGCAGTTAAATCCTGCGGCGCAGTAGCATATAAGCCGCCGGCAGCACAAACAGCGACAGCAGCGGCGCTGTCAGCATGCCGCCCACCATGGGTGCGGCGATACGGCTCATGGCTTCGGAGCCGGTACCGCTGCCAATCAGGATCGGCAGCAGACCAGCCATGATGACCGCCACAGTCATGGCTTTGGGCCTGACTCTGAGCACTGCACCTTCCATCAGCGCAGCATGCCAATCCTCAACCGTGTTGAGCCGCCCCGATGACCGGTAGCGCGCAATTGCATCATCCAGATAGACCAGCATGACAATCCCAAATTCAGCCGCCAGCCCGGCCAGCGCAATCATGCCGACGCCGCTAGCGATTGAGAAGTGATGGCCCAGCAGGTAGAGGAACCAGACCGCCCCCACCAGCGCGAACGGCAGGCTGCCGAGAATGAGCAAGGCCGGCGCCATGCGCTTGAAGGCCATGAACAGCAGGATGAAGATGATGCCCAGCGTCATCGGCACCACATAACTCAGCCGCTTGACCGCGCGCTCAAAATACTCGAACTGACCAGACCAGGCCAGCGAATAACCCGCGGGCAATTGCAGTTCCTTATCCAGCGTGGCTTTGGCATCATGTACGAAGCTGCCCAGATCACGTTCGTGGATATCGACATAGACCCAGACATTGGGCCGGGCATTTTCGCTTTTGATCATGGGCGGACCATCGGTGATGGCAACCGTGGCAACCGCTCCCAGCGGCACCGTCGCGCCTTGCTCCGTGATAATGGGCAACGCTTTGAGTTTCTCTACCGAGTCGCGCAGTTCGCGCGGGAAGCGCACATTGATGGGGAAGCGCGCCAGGCCCTCCACCTTTTCGGCGATGCTATCGCCGCCAATCGCCGTCGCTACCAGCGCCTGCACATCGGCGATATTGAGGCCGTAGCGCGCGGCCTGCAGGCGGTCGATACGCACGTCAATGTAACGCCCGCCAGTCACGCGCTCGGCAATCACCGAGCTGGCGCCCGGCACTTTTTTCATGATGCGCTCGACTTCCACACCGAGCTTTTCCAGCGTGGCCAGATCAGGCCCGGCGATCTTGATGCCGACCGGGCTTTTGATGCCTGTGGACAGCATATCGATGCGGTTGCGGATAGGCTGCACCCAGACATTAGCCATGCCGGGGATTTTGACCCGGCTATCCAGCTCCTCAATCAGCTTTTCCGGCGTCATGCCGGGCCGCCATTCCGTGCGCGGCTTCAGCTGGATAGTGGTTTCCAGCATTTCCAGCGGCGCCGGATCAGTGGCCGTTTCCGCGCGCCCTGCCTTGCCGAATACCGATTTCACTTCGGGCACGGTCTTGATCAGCCTGTCGCTCAGTTGCAGGATTTCCGCGGCCTTGGCTACCGAAAGGCCGGGCAAGGCAGTAGGCATGTAAAGCAGGTCGCCCTCATCCAGCGGCGGCATGAATTCGCTGCCGAGCCTGCCCAGTGGCCACAAGCTCAGCAGCACGACAAGCAGGGCCACAAACAGCGTGGTTTTCGGGTGGCGCAACACGCGCGCAAGCAAGGGCTTGTAAATCGCTATCAGCCAGCGGTTGAGCGGGTTTTCCAGCTCGGGGCGAATACGTCCGCGGATGAATAGCGTCATCAGCACCGGCACCAGCGTCACCGAAAGCCCGGCCGCCGCCGCCATGGCGTAGGTCTTGGTGAAGGCCAGCGGCGCAAACAGCTTGCCTTCCTGCGCTTCCAGCGTGAACACCGGGATGAAGGACAGCGTAATAATCAGCAGCGAAAAAAATAGCGCCGGTCCGACCTCGCGTGCTGCATCGACGATCAGTGCGATGTGCATGCCATGCTCCGGCTCCCTGCCGTGTTCATGGTGATAATTTTCCAGCTTACGGTGCGCATTCTCTATCATCACAATCGCCGCATCCACCATGGCGCCGATGGCAATCGCAATGCCGCCCAGCGACATGATGTTGGCATTGATGCCTTGGTAATACATGATGATGAAACTCACCAGCACACCCAGCGGCAGCGCGACAATCGCCACCAATGCAGACCTGAGATGCCAGAGAAACACCAGGCAGACCAGCGCCACCACGATAAACTCTTCGATGAGTTTGTGCGTAAGATTATCCACAGCGCGTTGGATCAGTTGCGAGCGGTCATATGTGGTGACGACTTCCACGCCGTGCGGCAGACTCTTCTTTAATATAGCCAGTTTTGCCTTGACCGCATCAATGGCCTGTAAGGCATTCTGGCCGGAACGCAGCACGATGACGCCGCCTGCGACTTCACCCTCGCCGTTAAGCTCGGCAACACCACGCCGCAATTCCGGTCCCAACTGAATGTGCGCCACATCGGAAAGCAGGATAGGCGTGCCGCTAGCGCTTACGCGCAGCGGAATGTTGCGGAAATCCTGCAGTGATTCCAGATAGCCGTGTGCACGCACCATATATTCGGCCTCTGCCATCTCCACCACGCCGCCGCCGGTCTCCTGGTTGGCAGCCTGAATCGCCGATACCACTGTGGATAAAGGCAGTCGATAATTGCGCAGCTTGTCCGGATCGACCTGTACCTGGTATTGCCGCACCATGCCGCCCAGGCTCGCCACTTCAGCCACGCCGGGGACAGTCTTCAACTCGAACTTGAGAAACCAGTCCTGCAGCGCGCGCAGCTCGCTTAAATCATGCTTGCCACTGCGGTCTACCAGTGCATATTCATATACCCAGCCGACCCCGGTCGCGTCCGGCCCGAGACTGGGGCTGATGCCTTTGGGCAGGCGCGAAGAAATCTGGCTCAAGTATTCCAGCACGCGTGAACGTGCCCAATATTGATCGGTGCCATCGTTGAACAGCACATACACGAAGGAATCGCCGAAGAACGAGTAGCCGCGCACGGTTTTCACGCCAGGCACGGAGAGCATGGTGGTGGTGAGCGGATAGGTTACCTGGTTCTCGACGATCTGCGGCGCCTGCCCCGGCCACGGCGTGCGGATGATGACCTGGGTGTCCGACAGGTCAGGAATGGCGTCGAGCGGCGTCTTGAGCATGGCAAATACGCCCCAGGCCGCTACCAGCAGCGTGGCCAGCAGCACCAGCAAACGGTTAGCCGCCGACCAGCGGATCAGGTGCTCTATCATTGCCGTGCTCCCCGCTTCTCGATACTCTCGATCACGTATTCGTCGTCTTGCGCTTTGAGCTCAAACTCCACCTGATCGCCGGGCTTCAGGGCTTTCAGCTGCTGGGCATCCTTGACGTCAAAGCCCATGGTCATCGAAGGCCACCCCAACGCGGGGATAGGCTCATGGGCAAGCGTGACATGGTTGGCCTTGACGTCGACCTCAACCACCTTGCCAGTGCCTATCGGCATCTTGGCGGGCGTTTTGGCTCCCGCCTGCATGCTGTCAGTAGCCGACTGCAGTTCAAGCCGCGCCAGCACGCCAGACAGCGACGCCTCGGAATCAATGAGAAACTGGCCGGAAGCGACAACGTTTTCGCCTTCCGTCAGGCCCTTGAGGATTTCCGTTTTGCCGCTGCCTTCCTGACCCGTCACCACCTCGACCGGGCGGAAACCGTGCTCTTCCTTGACGATGACCAGCTTGCGCTTGCCTGTGGCAATTATGCTTTCCGTCGGCACGGCCAACACCTGCCGGGGTTCACCGCCGAGGCTCACATTGGCATACATGCCAGGTCGCAGTTCACCCTTGAGGTTTACCAATTGAATGCGCACTCGCAGCGTTCTGCTTGTCTGATCCAGCACTGGATAGATATAGCTGACCTGCCCGGTGTAGGGTTGGCCGGCCATGCCCTGCAACTGGACTTTCGCTGTGCTGCCAAGCTTGAAGCGGGCGGCATCGCGTTCCGGCACCTCGGCGATCAGCCATACTGAAGACAAATCGCTAATTTGCATGAGACTGCTACCAGGCATGAGCTGAGCGCCCTCTCTGACGCCAAGTTCAGCGAGCACGCCGGAAGCAGGTGCATAAATGCCGTAACGCGGGCTGGCCTGACCGCTGCTGGTGATGCCGGCGATTTCGCCTTCGGACATGCCCAGCAGCTTCAGGCGCTGGCGCGCGGCCTGTTTGAGGTCATCGCCGGCTGTGGCCCCCAGACTCAACAGTGCCAGGTATTCCTGCTGCGCGCCCAGCAGCTCGGGCGCATAGACTTCAGCGACTTTCTGCCCGCGCTTGACTGGATCGCCCACCGCTCTTACCAGCAAGCGCTCCACAAACCCCGGGACCCTTGCCTGCACGGCATAAAACCGGCGTTCATCGGGCTCGATGCGGCCTACTGCAGCTAATGCATCCCCGAGCTTGATTATTTCAGCCTTAGCCAAACGTATGCCCAGGTTCTGCATGGCCTGCGCAGAGATGGCAACACTGCTGTCACCTTCTGCCATATCATCGCCGGCATATTTGGGCTGCAGCTGCATGTCCATGAAAGGCGATTTTCCCGGGCGGTCGAACTTCTGGGTAGGCACCATGGGATCGTACCAGTAGCGCACGGTCTTGCCGCTGTTGTCCTGCACCACGCCATTGCCGCTGGCTGGCGGGCTGGACATTGCTGCGTGCCTGGACTGCTGCCAGAAATACCAGCCGGCTGCCAACCCGGTCAGGAGCAGGATGACGATGAGAAAAACATGGATGCGCTTCATGGCTGGCTTCCCTTTAATGACTGACTGCCCGAGAAAAGATTATCGTGATCAAGCAAATAGGCCAGCTGGATAGCTGCGCGCTGCCTGTCCGCCATGATGCTCCAGTGCTCAATCTCGACTTCGAGCACGCCGCGCCGGGCCTTCCACACCTCGGCAAGGCTCTGCTTGCCTGCCGCATAGCCCGCTTGGGCCAGCGTGAGCCTGGCTTCGGCAATAGGGATCAGCCGCTGCTGATGCTCGTTTTCGCGAGCCTCGGCAATGTCCCAGTCGGCTTTTGCTGCTTCCAACTCGGCAGCCAATGCGTGTCTGCGGTCTTCGGTGAGTTTGCGGGCTTTTTCCACAAGCATGAGTTTTTCCGCTGTGCGGCGGTCCTGGCGATTGGCCCTGTCCCACGGCAGGTCAATGGCGACCTGGAACGTCACCATATCGCTCAAATCTGAACGGCGCTTGCCGTACATGACCTCCCAGCTCCAGTTCTGCAGGCGCTCCGCCTTGGCGCGCTCCGCGTCGGTTTCGGCGACCACCTCAAGCTGGCGGGCATTCTGCATTAAGGGATGGCTTTCGATTTCTTCAGACGCCTTGTCGGGGCCAGGTATAGCGCCTATGGCCGGCAGCTCAGGCGCTATCGGCCGCACAGCGGCCTGGCCTATCCAGCGTGCCAGCTGGGATCGCGCCTTGCGCTCGTCACGCTGCGCTGTCAAACGCTTGTCGTTCATCATCGACACCTGACTGTCGAGGCGCAGCACATCACCTGCCTGTGCTGCGCCTGAACCAACGCGGGCGGTGGCGACTTTGCGCTCTGCCGTCATGTCGTCGGCGAGGCGCTGGTAAAGCTCGCTTTTGCGCTGAGCTTCATAGACATCCAGCCAGGCGAGCGCAACATCGCGCTGGATGGAGCGTGCCGTGGCCAGTTGCTCGGCATGGTACTGCCCGGCCTCGGCCTCCATTTTTCTGGAGGCGGCTGCGCGCTTGGCTTGCGGGGTGACTTCCTGCATGAGACCTATGGTTGACATAGTCATGTCAGCGCGATTGAAATTCAGCGCGTCGCCATGGTTGATGGGTAGATTCTGCACGCCCAGCTTCAGCTTGGGATCCGGCAACTGCCCCTCGGCCACCGCGGCTTCGCGCGCAGCCGCTGCCGCATCGTCCAAAGACTGCAGCAAGGGCTGGTTTTGCGTCGCCAAGGTCATGGCCTCGTCTAGCGACAAACTTTGCTCCGGCGATATGCTTGGTCCGGCATGCGCGGTAAGCATGAACAAGAACAAGCCGCATAGCAGCGCTTTACCTAGGGTAAGGTTATTCATCAAACACTCCTGTAAGCTTTAAAGAAATGACAGATCAGAGAGCTAGTCCCTGAGCGTCACTTCAGGCAGGAGGTTTTACAGGTGGGGAAAGGTCTGCGGACTCTGCCAGCGGAACAAGGTGAGGCAGTATCGTGTTGGAAAAATGCGGTGTTGCGTAGGTAGCCAGCAGCCCTAAAGGGGCTACTTGTGATACATGACAACCCGCCATGCTGCAGGTTTTATGCTGTTCCTGCTGTTGATCCTGAGCAGGCTTTTGATGATGGCAATGGTCTGCATCCATATCAGCCATTTCAATTGCAGCGGATGTAGCTTGAGTCCTGATATTTGATATCAGGCATGTAGTTGAGCAAGTAGCCGCCATTGCCTGGCTGGAGACCAGTACAAGCATTAGGACCAGGGCGAGGATGCGGCTGAATTTCATGACACTCGGACTTTAGCACCTCAACCGGCTTCCAACAAGTTGCAGTTATTTGCTGCAACCCAATAGAACGGCTGCGGCGCATGCCCATGGCCGTCACCACAACCGTCACTGGAACCGCTATTTTTGCCGACTCAGCACCAAGGCTATTTACACTGTTTGAGGCTGCGTTGCGCATCAGTACATGCATGCGTCTTGCTACCTTTTTTCACACTTGCGGTCAGCTTGTGCCAGCCGGATTTAACTTGGCTACCGGCTTTATGCATGGCACTTGGCTGCTGCTTCGCTGCTCCATGTTTGACCTGGGAAGTATTGCCGCTTTTTGGCGCTTCTGCTGCGTATGCAGGGATAGCGGCCATCAGGCAAGCGGTGACAATGCAAACAAGTAATTTTTTCATATTGCCTTCTCATTATTGAAGTGGTGGAACCTGAAAACCATGACCATGCCGGCTAGCCACTGCTTGCAATCGGGTCTATAGTTTCGCGCCAGCATGCACAACAATCAAGGACTTAAAACGGAACCCTCCCCCTCTCGCCTGACTTCACGCTGGGACATTTTTTGTCGCATAGTCGATAACTATGGTGATATCGGCGTTTGCTGGCGTTTGGCGCGGCAACTTACCACCGAATACGCATTAAGCGTGCGCATGTGGGTGGATGATCTTGCTGTGGCAAAACGCCTGATCCCCGGGCTCGATAGCAGCCGGGAGACACAGTGCATCGATGGCGTCGAAATCCGCCGCTGGCCAGTTAACTTCCCCGAAGCAGAAGTCGCCGATGTGGTGATCGAAGCCTTCGCCTGCGATATTCCGCAACGCTATCTGTCTGCGATGGTAACAACCCGGCCCGTATGGCTGAACCTGGAATACCTCTCGGCAGAGCCATGGGTAGCGGATTTCCATCTGCAGCCGTCTCCGCACCCCACCTTGCCATTGGTCAAGCATTTCTACTTCCCCGGGTTTGGTCAGAACACCGGCGGCCTGCTGCGCGAGCGGGGCCTGATCGAGGCGCGCGATGCATTCCGGCACGCAAAGTATGAGCAGGCCATGTTTTGCAAACAACTGGGCATTAGCGATGAGAACCTCAAGGTCTCGCTGTTCTGCTATCCGCATGCAGCAGTCGCCGATTTGCTGGACAGCATGGCAACATGCTCTGTACCCGTACTTTGCCTGGTATCCGATGGCAAGCTGCTGCCCGTGATTGGCAGCTATCTCGGCAAGCCTCTGTCTGTTGGCGAAAAAATCACTAAAGACAACCTGACCTTGCAGGTACTGCCTTTTCTCAGTCACGCGGATTACGATCGGCTGTTATGGCTGTGCGATTTCAATTTTGTGCGCGGCGAGGATAGCTGGCTGCGTGCCATATGGGCCGGCAAGCCCATGATCTGGCAACCTTACAGGCAGGAAGAAGATACGCACCTGGTTAAGCTCAAGGCTTTTATCGACTGCCACATGCAAGGTCTGGCCGAGCGCGCCTATCAAACCCTTGGTAAAGCCCATCTCGACTGGGCCAGCGGACGATGGCCGGCACAAAACTGGCCAACACTGCTGACACATTTGCCCATACTCGAACGACATGCCGCTGACCAGGCAGAGCGGCTTGCTACGGAGCCGGACTTGGCGGCTAAGCTGGTGATTTTCAGCAAGAATTTTTCTTGATCTTCAGGTATAATGCACGCTTTTTTACCCCTAACCAATTTAAGCAGCACAATAATTCAGAGATCGCCAAGATATGAAAACAGCTCAGGAACTCCGCGTAGGTAACGTGTTTATGGTCGGCAACGACCCCATGGTCGTGCTTAAGGCCGAATACAGTAAATCTGGCCGCAACTCTTCCGTGGTGAAGATGAAATCCAAGAATTTGCTGACCGAATCGCCGAGTGAAGCTGTTTACAAGGCTGACGACAAATTCGAAGTAGTAGTGTTGGAAAAGAAGGAAGTCACCTATTCCTATTTTGCTGACCCAATGTATGTATTCATGGACTCAGAATACAACCAATTCGAGATCGAAGCGGAAACCATGACGGAAGCGCTCAACTTCCTGGAAGACGGCATGGAATGTGAAGTGGTGTTCTACAACGGTAAGGCCATCTCTGTTGAACTGCCAAACTCCGTGGTGCGTGAAATTACCTACACCGAGCCAGCGGTCAAGGGCGACACTTCCGGCAAGGTTATGAAACCAGCCAAGATCTCCACCGGTTTTGAACTGCCAGTGCCGCTGTTCTGTGGTTCTGGCGACAAGATCGAAATCGACACGCGCACTCTGGAATACAAGAACCGCGTAAAGTAATTCAGTACCCCGCTAAAAATCGGGCAATTTCAAAAAGGGAGCTACGGCTCCTTTTTTATGCCTGACACTCTGATTAGTTAAGTGTAATTTATTTAAAATCATATAGTTATAATATTATTATGCTGGCCATTCTGCATATACAGCAGATGCCCTCGTTATCAAGATGATGGCTTTAGCTTCGTCTGCAAGCCACACCAAGAGTGTAGTTTGAATTTCTTTTCACCCGGCGCAAACCATCGCGCTCCTATCGCTTTCCCTATTTTTACTGCATGCATTTCCCTGGCTTTCTGGCTGACTTTACGCCTGGTGCTATGGATAGATGTCGACCCCACGCAAATGAGCGCTGTGCAATCCGCCAGCACTTTGAGCCTGAGTTTCTGGTTTGATGCCTGGACGCTCGCCTATTTCATTGCGCCCTGGCTACTTATGTCTGCGCTCACGCCCAATGCCTGGCGCACCAGCCGTATCGGCCACGGGTTGTGCTGGATGCAAATACAAAATCCGGCAAGCCGTTTTTTGCGCACATCATGACCACCAGCAACCACCGCCCTTACACCTTTCCAGAGGGGCGCATCGACCTGCCCCAAGGCAAGCGCGATGGTGCGGTTAAATATACCGACTATGCCCTGGGCCGATTTATTGAACAGGCCAGCGCCAACGCTGCTGGACCTGGCAGGTGTTAATGGTGATGACCACTTCTTCGGGGAATCCCTGTTTGAAGCCACAACGGCCCCGCGCGCATTCATCAGCAATTATCAGGAACTGGGCTATTACAAGAACGACAAGCTGATCGTGCTTTCACCCAAGAAAAAAGCCGAAGCCTTCAGCATCGACCCGATGACTTACGAAGCCGAGAAGACCGCGCTCGACCCTACCCTGCTCGCTGAGGTTGTGGCCTATTACCAAACGGCTTCCCACGCCTTCAAGTACGGGGCAATGAAAGAATATGCCGATGGCACCGCCAACATATTGGTAAATAACCGGGTCCATTAAGCCGGCCGCTGCATAGCAAAAACACTGGCGAGATACGCCTCGCCCCGGCCATTAGCGACTTGTTGCTGGCCCCGGCGGCTTGACCTGGCTGGCTCAGCCGTCGGAGCGAGTGCCGCGTGTCGCGTCGCCGAACACCTCGTCTTGCGCCACCTGGCTGATGGCAATGATGGCGGGGTGGGTCAAGCGCCGCTCGGTGGTAATGGCAAACAGCTGTTCGCTGATCGTGTCGATGCGTCCGACGACAACAACGTGATGCTGTTCGCGGATGTGGGCGGCAAGCGCGGTCGGCGCCACGAAAAGCCCGGCGCCGGCCTGGCCGAAGGCCTTGAGCAATGCGCTATCGTCGAATTCACCGACGATGCGCGGATGCAGTCGCTGGGCTTCCAGCCACTGTTCCAGGCGGGGCCGGATGGTGGTGTCCTCACCCGGCATGAGAAAGGGCGCGCCGTCAAGCAGAGCTGGGAACGTTCCGTTCAGCGTCTTGACCAGCGCGGCCGCGCCGAAAACAGTGAGATCACTCTCGCCGAGCAGGTGGCTGTAGCAGCGCACGTTGAGATTGTGCGGCATCGGCCGATCGGCGATCACCATGTCGAGGCGATGCACGGCCAAGTCCGCGAGCAGTGCGGTCAATCGCCCCTCGCGGCAAATCAGCCGTACCGGTTCATCGAGACGTAGCGCAGGCTCCACCAGCCGGTAGGCGACCGATTTCGGCACCGAATCGGCGATGCCGACCGAGAACGGGACACTCTTTTTCGCCGTCTGGTCGCGCGCGACATCAAGCAGTTCGTCGCCGAGGGTAAATATTTCTTCCGCGTAACTGAGGATGCGCCGACCCGTATCGGTAAGTTCCAGGCCGCGTCCGACGCGGCGAAACAATTCGACCCCCAACGCTTGTTCCAGCTCGCGCAACTGACCGCTGATCGCCTGCGGAGTCAAGTGCAGATGCTCGCTGGCGCGGGCGATGGCGCCTGATTTGGCGACCATCCAGAAGTAACGCAGATGCTTGTAGTTGAGCGTGGCCATAATGTGTCAATCATCAATAATATTGGATGAATAGCAGCAGTATATTCGAATTATCAGATGTGTCCACTTGGCCTAGACTACGGTTGTGTTCAACTCAAGAGGAGTAGTTCCATGCAAATCATCATCCAGGCTCGATGCTTCGATCTCACCGCCGGACTGCGAAAGCGCGTCAAACGGCGCATCGGTTTCGCGCTCGGCTGGGCCAGCCAGCACGTGCGCAAGGTTTCCGTCCAGCTCTCCGATGTTAATGGCCCACGTGGCGGCGAGGACAAGCGCTGCCACATCCAGGTGGCAGTGCTCGGTGCCGCCGACGTAGTGATCGAGGACACCCAGGCCGATCTGTACGTCGCCATTGACCGCGCCACCGATCGCGCCGGGCACACGCTGGCACGCCGGATGGAGCGGTCGCGCGAACACCGTCATGACAGTCCGCGTAATACGGACGCGGGGGCGGCCGCGCCGGAAGAGGAAAACGTCGTGCCTACAGTTTCTACTACTTGAATACCTGTTCATTAAAGGAATCCACCATGAGTACTATCAATACCCTGCCGACGGGCCTCGCCCGGAAAACCACCGAGTCGGTGCTGGCCACCAACAATGTAATCCGCAACACCTACGTGCTGTTGTCTATGACGCTACTGTTCGCTGCCGGCACCGCCGCCACCTCGGTCGCGCTCAAGCTGCCCCACCCTGGCCTGATCCTGACGCTGATCGGCTACTTTGGCCTACTGTTCGCCACCACCAAGCTACGCAACAGCGGCTGGGGCCTGGTGTCGGTGTTCGCCCTGACCGGCTTCATGGGCTATACCCTGGGGCCGATCATCAGCCACTACCTCAACCTGCCCAACGGCGGCCAGACAGTGATGATGGCCATGGCCTGCACCGCCACGATCTTCCTCGGCTTGTCTGGCTATGCGCTGACCACCCGCAAGGACTTCAGCTTCATGGGCGGCTTCCTGATGGTTGGCATCCTGCTCGCATTCCTCGCCGGGCTGGCGGCGATCTTCTTCGAGATTCCGGCGCTCTCCCTGGCTGTGTCGGCGGTCTTCGTGCTGCTGATGTCGGGTCTGATCTTGTACGAAACCTCGAACATCATCCACGGCGGCGAGACCAACTACGTGATGGCAACCGTGACCCTGTTCGTTTCCATCTTCAACCTCTTCACCAGCCTGCTGCACTTGCTGGGCTTCGCCAACAGCAGCGACTAACGTGGCGGCAAACCAGCCAGTAAGGATCTCACCATGAAACGCATCATGCTTCTCGTCGGCACCAATCTGGCCATCATGCTGGTGCTGGGCATCGTCAGCACGCTCACCGGCGTCCACAAGTTCTTCTCCGGTGCAGGGCTCGACTTGGGCAAGCTGTTGTTCTTCGCTCTGCTGATGGGCTTCGGCGGTGCCTTCATCTCGCTGTGGATGTCAAAGACCATCGCCAAGTGGAGCACCGGCGCCCGGGTAATTGAATCGCCGGCTGACCCCACCGAGCTCTGGCTGACGGACACCGTGCGCCGCTTCGCCGAACAGTCCGGCCTGCCCGTGCCCGAAGTGGCGATCTACGAGGGTGAACCCAACGCCTTCGCCACCGGGGCATCGCGCAACAGCTCGCTGGTGGCAGTCTCCACTGGCTTGCTGCAGAGCATGACGCGCGAAGAAGCCGAGGCGGTGATCGCCCACGAAGTCACCCACATTGCTAATGGCGACATGGTGACGCTGACCCTGATACAGGGCGTGGTCAACACCTTCGTCATCTTCCTTGCCCGCGTCGTCGGCTGGTTCGTCGATTCGGCGCTGCGCAAGGACAGCCAAGAGCAGTCGGGGCCGGGTATCGGCTACACCATCACGGTGGTGGTGTGCGACATCGCTTTTGGCATCCTGGCCAGCGTCATCGTGATGCACTTCTCGCGGCAGCGTGAATTTCGCGCCGATGCCGGTGCTGCACAGTTGATGGGCACGCCTCAGCCAATGATGGCCGCGCTGCGTCGCCTCGGCGGCATTCCAGCTGGCGAACTGCCGCAGAACGTGGCCACCGCAGGCATCAGCGGCCGACCAGTCTGGATGGCAATGTTCGCCAGCCACCCGCCGCTGGAAGCTCGAATCGCAGCGCTGCAAAACAATCAACCAAACAGGTCAATGCAATGAAGAATCCAAACCAGAAGAGCCCGCCGCTGGTTGGCGTGGTGATGGGCAGTTCGAGCAATCGGGATGTGATGCGTCACGCTGTCAAGCAGTTGAAAAATCTCGGCATTGAAACGCCGCAGGCGTCGTTGCACCTGGCTTTGCAGATCAAGAGCGAGATGGGTATTCCATGAAAGACATCACCAAATTCATCGCCGGATTCGAACGGTTTCAGGAGCGCTACTTTGGCGCAGACAGAAAATTGTTCGAGCAGCTCAGTCAGGGGCAGAGTCCCAAGGCGCTGATCGTGGCCTGCGCCGATTCCCGTGTTGATCCCGCACTGCTGACCGGAGCCGAACCTGGAGACGTGTTCGTTGTTCGCAATATAGCCAATCTGGTACCGCCGTATGAACCTGGCGGCAGTTTCGCCAGCGTGCCGGCAGCTCTGGAGTTCGCTGTCTGCTCGCTCAACGTCGAGCACATCATCGTGCTTGGCCACGCCCAGTGCGGTGGTATTCGTGCCCTGATGAGCGACGCGGATTCCAAGACTAAGTTCATCGGCAAATGGGTCGGCATCGCACGACGCGCCCGTGAGCGGGTGTGCGCCGAATTGCCATCCAAGCCATTGGCGCTTCAGGAGCGAGCCTGCGAGCAAGCCGCCATTCTGATTTCCCTTGAAAATCTGATGACCTATCCCTGGATCGCTCAACGCGTGGAGGCAGGGACGATCCATCTGCATGGCTGGTATTTTGATATCGCGGCAGGTGCCCTGTTGCATTACGATCCCGCTCGCAACGCGTTCGAGGTCGTCGCAGCCGACCCTGCGTTGCCTCAGGGAGAAATAACTTGAACGGCATCGAAAGCTTCGCCACCGGCCCCATGTGGGCCGGCTTCATCGTCTTCGTGCTGGCCATGCTGGCGCTGGACCTGTTCGTCTTTGGCGGCAGCAAGGCCCATCGCGTCCCCGCCAAGGAAGCACTGGCCTGGGTCGTGGCCTGGGCAGTGCTGGCGCTGGCCTTTGCCGGCCTCATGTGGTGGTATCTGGACAGCGCACCGGGATTTGGCCGCGAGATCGCCAACCGCAAGACGCTGGAGTTTCTCGCCGGCTACCTGATCGAGCAATCGCTGTCGGTCGACAACATGTTCGTCTTCGTGATGATCTTCGGCTACTTTGCTGTGCCGCCAGAGCTGCAACGCCGCGTGCTGCTCTACGGCGTGCTTGGCGCCATTGTCATGCGCGCGGGCATGATCCTCGGTGGCGTCTGGCTAGTCACACAGTTTGCCTGGCTGCTCTATGTCTTTGGCGCCTTCCTCGTCGTCACCGGCATCAAGATGTTGATCTTCGCCGAGCACGAGCCCGATCTTGAAACCAACCCGCTGCTGCGCTGGCTGCGCGGCCATCTGCGCATCACCGACGAGTTTCATGGAGAATCCTTCTTCGTGCGCCAGAACGGCGTGCTGTGGGCGACGCCGATGTTTCTCGTGCTGGCGCTGATCGAAGCCAGCGACGTGGTGTTCGCAGTCGACAGCATCCCGGCGATCTTCGCCGTCACCACCGACCCCTTCATCGTCTTCACCTCTAACATCTTCGCCATCATGGGCCTGCGCGCGCTCTACTTCCTGCTCGCCGACATGGCCGACCGTTTTCACCTGCTCAAATACGGTCTGGCCATCGTGCTGGTGTTCATCGGCGGCAAGATGCTGGCGGCGCCCTGGTTCCACCTGCCGATCCAGTGGTCATTGGGCATCGTCGCCGCCATCCTCCTGGTTTCGGTGACGGCGAGCCTCGTCTTGTCGAAGGAAACCGCGCCACACAAAGGAGATCCCTCATGATAGAAATGCAGCAGATGCCGGCACCGGTCGGCGAGGAACGCGACGCCGATGGTCGACTGGTCGCAATGCGTTTCGAGGGCGGCGTAGCGCGCCGGAGCCGCATCAGGCAGCAGCTGGCTGGTCGCCGTCGATGGCTCGGCGCATTCGCTGCGCGCTACGGCTGAGGCGTTGCGGCAAGCCCGTGCGATGACGCACTATCAAGGATATGATTTTTCCGGCACCATAACCTCTACTTGAGCTTCATCTGCTTTGTACAAAATATACAAATCAGCGCCCTTTCACGCCCCCTATAGAGAAGCCACACCAACCAGGTACAGGTTGCCTGGTGTTCGCTCCGTCGTGCTCGGTGTAGCTATACGGCTAAGCTATTCGCTATAGTGATAGCGGCAAGCAATAATCTGTACTTCGCTATCGGTTGCCATGTAAACCAGCCTGTTGGCATCATCAATACGCCTAGACCAAAAGCCTGATAAATCACCGCGCAAGGGTTCGGGTTTGCCTATGCCGTTAAAAGGCTCCCTAGTCGCCGCTTCTATCAATATGTTAATGCGCTTGAGTGTCTTTTTATCCTGCCCTTGCCAATAGGCATAATCAGCCCATACGCTAGGGGTAAATACCGTGAGCCTTGCCATTATTCGTTGATAAGGGTTTGCGGTTCAGCTTTGCCTGCTTTTAACTCCGCTAGTGATTTAGCAAGATGTGCGGCATTGGCAGGGCTTTGCATGAGGTGCAAGGTTTCCATAATGCTGTTGTAATGGTCGAGCGACATCACCACTGCATTACCAGCATCGCGGCGGTTGATAATGGTTACATCTACATCGTTGATCACGGCATCTAATACTGATTTAAGCGAATTACGCGCATCGGAATAACTGACTACTCGCATGATATCCTCCTTCAATTGTTCAAGTTAATGTACAAGTATAGCGCAATATCAAGATGTGTAATAGCGTGTTAATGATTACTCCCGCTTGGGGTAATTTAAATGAACAAGCCTGACTTATCATAAAGTTTGAATGCTTTACTGGTGGGCTTGGCATTACGTACAGCAGTATTAGTTAGCGCTATTTGGGGTATGTCAAAAAACCTAATGAGATGACTAAAGGCAATAAAAATGCCCAGATGCTTTTAAACACTGGGCTTTCGAGGCTTTCTAAAACATCTTGCTACAGGTAAATGGTGGCGGATGGTTGCCAACCGCGAACCCTGCTCACCGAACTGGTGAGCACTCCTGCGGGTTGCTGCAGGCCCACAGGCAGTTATTCGAAATCTTCGAATAACTGGCACCGAAAATTGATTGAACCACCGAGAAATACTCGGCTGTTTCAGGTATCGGCTACTAACGCCGCCTCAGACGCTCGACAACTTCGCCGATGGGTTTGACCTTGCCATCCGCGACATCAACCTCGCCGAGTCGCAGGGTATCCATCAATGCATCAGCCTCGCCCGCGACGATGTGGGTGTCATATCGTTGGCATAGAAAGTGGCCGTCCCGCTGCTCGCTGGCGCGGATGTTACGGATGCGATCCAGCAACTCATCAAATCGATCCGGAACGGCTGAGCCAGCCACAGGAGGATTCTTCAGGCGTACATCGTCCAGGGTGAATCCCTTGACCAGATACTCGGACAGCCGCTCGGTCGCCCAGCGGCGGAATTGAGTGCCGCGCGCCGAGCGAACCCGATAGCCCACCGCCAGGATGGCATTCAGACTGTAATAGGAAACCCGGTAGTTCTTGCCGTCGGCGGCAGTTGTCAACCAATGGTTGACAACTGAATCCTGCGCCAGCTCCCCCTCGGCAAAGATGGCCTTCAGGTGTTTGGCGATGTTCTGCTTGGAGGTCTGGAACAGCTCGGCCATGCCTGCTTGGGGAAGCCACAGCGTGTCGGCTACGAAGCGGCATTCGACGCGGGTGCGCCCGTCTTCAGTCTCGTAGAGCAGGAACTCGCCAGGTTGTGGGCCTTGGAGGTCAGTCATGGGCTTCAACCATAAACCTGCGCTTTCACCACCTCTGACCCGAGTTTGCGGATGCATGCCTCTGCCACGGACGACAGCTCGCTTTCATACCGCACGCGTTTTTTCAGGTCATCAATGATGAGCGCACGCTGCAGTTGCTTCAGTGCTGGAGGTTCCTGTGCCGCAGCCTCATAGCTAATCAGCTTTTCATGGCAATCTCGCCAGACATCAGCTCTCTTCTGATTCAGTCTGTCCAGCCGGTTGAGTCCGATGATCTCAATGGTGTCTTTTACGCGCGCGCAGTCTTCCTCTTCGGCACCTGGCATAGGCACGGCCCTACAGCCGTCCTCGTCCATTTCGAAACTGATCAGCCTGGCGTCATCTGTGGTGGGGTCGATCAGCGCAGGTGCTTCCAGTCGCAGGCTTCCAGGTGAGTCATGCGTAGCGCGGTGCCCCTCCAAGAGCGGGAAGACATCGCTCTTTTTCACGTTAATGAGCTGGCCGCATATCCGGTAATTCTGCCAGTTGAATGCGAGCCACCAGTAGCCGGATTCAGGCATGGTGCGCCCAATGTCGGTCACCTGCCCTTTGGGGCGGTAATGGTCGACGTGGTAGGCCGATACCGCTTCCTGTGCCTCCGTGTACCAGCATTTGTTGTGAAACAGCGCCAGCAGCCAATCGCGTATGCGCACATCGCGCCACAGCCTGGCGTGTTGTTCGATGAGTGCGGCACGCTCATCATCGCTTTGTGCAGCGGCTAGAGCGTCGGTCACATGCTGAGCCTCATCCAACCAGTCTTGCGGTGGGGTTTGCTCCTTGGATATCCGGATCTTGCGCACGGCTCACTTACCTCCTTGCTTCAACAGCCTGGCGAGTTCCGCCAGCTCGCTCTTGCGCTCCGTGGACACCAACTCCTTGACGATGCTAGCGGCTAGGGCCTCCTGTTCGGCCAACTCCTCGTGAGTCAAGAGCGTATTGATGGGCTGCGACTTGGCCTCGTACATCTTCTGCACGAACAACTGATACATCGGGTCGCGGTACTCGCGCGAGAACCCCAGCTCCTCTAGGTAGCGGCGGAGGCGCACCAGCTCTTCTGTTTCGGCCCCAGTCAAGCCCTCGTTGGCCTTCTTGGCCAGCAGCTCATTACGCCGTTGTAGGTCGTCCAACGTCTGCTGATCCAAGGTGGAAGATAGGCCAAACAGCTCGCTCTTTAACAGGCCTGCCACGCCCATTCCTTGCGGATGCTCGTGGGGACTACTCACCACCGTGCTGTTCCCCTCACGACGCAATATGTGCACCTGCTCGCGCTTCAGGCTGCCCACCATCATCGGGTCGTGGGTGGTGATAAGGATTTGTGATTCGCCCTGCACCAGCGCGCCGTCATCCGAAGTCAGCACGCCTTCGATGTCGTTGAAGTAGCGCAGCTTCCAGATGGGGTTGAGGTGGGTGTCGGGCTCGTCGAGCAGGAACAGGCAATGGTCTTCGCGGGTGATGCGCATCAGGCCCAGCACGGTGAGCATTTGCAGCTCGCCTTCGGAGAGCTGGGTGAAACTCACTTTGCCGCCGTGTTCGTCCCGCTTCTTGACGGTGATGCGCACTTCGTCGATCAGGTCGCCGATGTAGGCACCCTCGGCATAGCGGAAGAAGCTGTCGGTGCCGCCCACCAATTCGCCTAGTTGCTTGAGCTTGTCCTGACTCGGCACAAACAGATAAAGCTGCTTCTGTTTTTCGCGGCGGCCACGGAAGTCGATTTGCTTGGTGGCTACTTGCTCGATGGGCGCCCAAGCCACTTGCCAGAGTTTGTCGAGAAATTCGCTCACCACGTTGCCACGTGCATACCAGAAACGCGGGTCGCCCTCGCTCAACTCCTGTTCGTCGAACTTGCCGTCACGGCGCTTTTCACGCAGGCGGTGCGGCTCTTTCAGTACGAACAGTGCAGATTCCAGCGACTCGATGTGCAGGTTTTTGAGCACCTTCTGAAACACTGGGTCATCCGACAACAAGCACGCCAGCAGCACCAGCTGACTATGCCCACCACGACAATAAAACAGCCTGCGTAGGCTATCGTCGCCATATCGCTTGGAGCGACTTTCAATGTCGATTCGCAGCTTAGCCGCAGCCTCCGCATCGAACTCCGAATTGCGATACAGATTCGCCAGCGCATCTCCGCTCAATTTTTCCGAAGCGGTAATCTCTTGGCGGCGATTGAAGCGGTCCTGGTGTTCCGCAAACAGCGTTTCCATACGTTCGTTGCGGCCTGAGTAATACGCAAAGATGTGTGAAGGCAGCAAACGTGGGCCGCGCCTCTCATCTCGAGGCACCTTGTCAGGTGGATCATTTTTGATCAGGTAGACCTGGGACTTCTGCTCACCATCCACCCACACATACGGGCGCTTCTGCTTGGTCGTGTCCGCCTCGATGCGCACGGCATGGCCGCGAATACTGTATTCCAGCGTGTAGTCGAAGGCCGCTTCGCGGTCCAGATCGACATCACGGAAGATCGTGATCAGCGCCTCGATAAGGTTGGACTTGCCGGTGCCGTTCTGGCCGATCAGGGCGTGGCTGCGGATGGGCTTGCGCGGTGCATCTGCCGATGCGCCCGCAGCAGGCTGCAAGTGTGAATCGAACACAATGTCGAGATCGCGCAGATTGCGGAAAGCCGGTATGCGGATGCGCTGCAATTGCATATCAGGCGCTCGCCGTATCGGTGAGTATTTCGCGCATTTCAGCCGCCTCCGGTTCCAGAATCCAGCCATGCGCCACCTCGGTTTTCAACTGCGCGTAGAAGGCATCAATCTCGCCGCCGAAGCGCTGCCACAAATCCTTGGCGGCCATCTCGCCGTTGTGGCGAGCCAGAATCGTCGCCAGCGGGGCTTGGGTTTTGATGTCGGGTGCGGCGCCCAAGCGCAGCGGGGCGATCAATTCGGTTTGCGGGGCTTTCATGGGTTCCTCTTCTTGTTCGATGGCGATGCCGGTAATGCTAGAGACGACTGCGGAGGCGAGGCGACCAGACAGTTCAGACGAATTGCATAACTGACTTTCAAGCAAGTCGCAGATCTGCATTAACTCGCTTACTCGTTTGACAATCTTCTTTTGTTCAGCAATTGGCGGGATGGGAACAATTGTTTGCTCAATTCGAGACAATGCCAATTTTGGCTGCGCCATTTGATTAATAGCGTCTTGAAATTGATTTTGAACAAACTGAGAACCTAATGCGATTATTAAATAATCTTGCTCAATGCCAAAAGCAGTAATCCTTGCCGCATTTTCAGTGAGATGGGCGCCACTCAACTCTTTAGGAACCTTACCAACAGCCCCAATTGTCCCCGCTATGGTTATGTATATATCCTCGTCGGTAATTATGTAACGCTTGATTTCTTGATGCATTGTGTCATCAATGAACCTAAGGCCCGACATATTGACAGTCCCATTCTTCATGTCAGTTACGCGTATATAGACGTGTGGAGTAGGTACGACCAGCAACTGGTACCCTTTTTTAACTCTCTTTCCGCCTCGAACTACAGCAAATTCACATAGCCTTTTTGGAACCCAGTTCAAGGGGATGGAAATTTCTTCCTGCTTGATCGGCATCGGTAATGATGGGTGATGAAATTCTTTTCTATTCGCTCGCTCTTCTAAAATATCTAGAGCCGTCTTCAATTGTGAATCTGCACTATCGGCTTCGTCTTGGTCAGTTAACACACCCGATAAAGCCAAACTCAGCACTAAACGGCGTAGCCCCTCCACATCCTCCGGCACATGAAACAGCCGCCCGAAGTTCTCGGCCAAGCGCGTCCAGGTGGTTTGCAGTTCGTGCGGGCTGGTGGCGCTGGCGACGGCTTGCAGGGTGGACTGGCGCAGATTGTTTTGCAGTTTGCGGCGGGCTTGTTGTTGCGTTTCCAGCGTGTCGCACAAGGCCATCAGCTCATCGGCTTTGGCGACGATGCGGGATTGTTCTTCGATTGGCGGCACTGGATAAACAGCTAAAACAAGGTCGTCCCTTGAGAAGCCTGGGATCATGCTCTTGGATTTTTTCACCAATTGACTAACGAATCCATCAAGCCAAATCTTGAGAAAGCCTGTATTTAGCTGCTCAGAGAAATTCCTTACGGCCATGATTTGCCGAGCTATGTGAATTTCACCAAGAGTGTTAAATGCTGTTTTTCCAATAGTGCCTTTGCATGTGATCAGCAAATCACCATTGGCTGAGATTACAACAGGCTCCGGCGTCCATCTATTGATGTTGATGGTGCCATTCTCAAGGTTGCTGGCACCGGTTATATAGGGGGCTCCATTTTTTGAATCGTTGTATTGACTGGGCTCTAGGTCTCGACCAGACAATAGATGCCATACCTCGCCAAAGCGTACCCACTCCCAATGCGGAGGGGTGTCAACAGTGATATCTCCTTTCAAGATCGCAGGAAATGGTTTTTCACGTGGAAGTTTTTTTTTGGCAACTAGGTCAGATTTAATTGCACGCACATCAGCAAGCAGAGTGCGTGATGATGTATCGACTGTTGTAACGGCTATCAATCTTCCTTGTATAGCCAGTTGCAGGATCAATTCACGCAGTTTTCCAATGCCTCCCGGCGCATTGGCAATACGGCCGAACTCCGCCAAAAACTGCTGCGCATCCATCAGGCGTCCTCACTCACAAAGTGATGCGCCAGTGCGGCGGCCAGTTCGCTCTTGAGCTGGTTTTCGGTCTCCTCAATTTCGCCCAACAGCTTTTTGTATTTTTCCAGCAGCAGGTCGGGGGCGTGGGTTTCTTCTTCCGGGGCGTTGGGGTTTTTGACATCCAGATTGAAGATGGGCCAGTAGAGGCGGTCGCCCGCCGCCTGCGCATCACGTGCTTGCAGGCGCAGCAGCTCGGCTTGGGCGCGCAGCTCGGCAATCTGGGTATCGATCTTTTCGCGGTAGGCGGCGTCGTTGGTGCCGACCAGGCTTTTGCGCAAATCGCCGGCTTCGCCTTCCAGTGCGGCAGCCTGGTTGTTCAGGTCTTCCGCACGTTGCCAGTGCGGTTGCGCGGCTGCTTCGGCCTGCTCGCGCCTGGCTTTGAAATCCACCTTCCAGGCGAATTCGTTTTCCACGCGGTCGACAAAGTCGTTGGCTTCATCGCCCCACCAGTCCTGCTCAGGCTTGAATTCTTCGAGCCGGATGGGCTTGGTTTTGGAATAGCTCTTGTAGCCTGCCGGGTAAGGGTGCTCGTAGAACCAGATGGTGTCGGTGTGGAAGTGCTCGGTGCCGTCATCCACCGTCGCGCCTTTGGTGAAGAACAGCAGGTTTGTCTTGATGGTGGTGTAGGGGGCGAACACACCCTTGGACAGACGGATGATGGTGTGCAGCTTGCAATCGCGCAGCAGCAGCTTTTTCAGCGTGCCCTTGATGCCATCGCCAAACAGAAAACCATCGGGCAGCACCACGGCGGCACGGCCGTTTTCCTTCAGCAGCTTCTTGATAATAAGAGCCATGAACATGTCGGCCGTCTCGCGGGTGCGTAAGTCGGCTGGGTAGTCGCTGCCCACGCCATCATCTTCATAACCGCCAAAGGGCGGATTGGTGATGATGCAATCGACCTTGTCGTTGGCGCTCCATTCGTTCCAGCCTATGCCCAGCGTATTGCGATGCTCGATCTGGCTGGGTACGTCGATACCGTGCAACAGCATGTTGGTGGTGCATAGCAGGTGGGGCAGTTGTTTCTTCTCGATGCCGTGAATCAGTTCTTCGATAGCGCGTTTATCGTCGGCGCTGGATTTGGTTGAGAGTTGATTGCGGAAGTGGTCGATGGCGGCGGTCAAGAAGCCGCCGGTGCCGCAGGCTGGGTCCATCACGGTTTCGCGCTTGTCCAGGCGCGGGTTCACGCGGTCGGCCATGAAGGCGGTGATGGCACGCGGGGTGTAAAACTCGCCTGCGTTGCCTGCGCCGCGCAGGTCGTTGAGCATTTGCTCGTAGACATCGCCCAGGCTGGCGCGGGTTTTGAAGTCGTGGAAGTTGATAGCGTCTTCCAGCTTTTCGATCACAGCCAGCATTTGCGGGCCGGATTTCATGTAGTTGTTGGCGTCTTCAAAAACCTGTTTGATGACTTTGTGCTGCGGGCTCTGGCTGGCGTCGATTTTTTCTTTCAGGGCCGGAAAGAGCTCGTTGTTGACGAAGGGCGCCAAGTCGCTCGCAGCGATCTGCGGCTTCTTCTTGCCTTCGGCATCCACGACATAGGCGGCCCAGTTGCGCCAGCGGTAACGCTCGGGCAAGGGCGACTGATAGGCGGCGTTGTCGTCTTCCCATTCTTCTTCGCGCTGGTCGAAGACCTTGAGGAAGAGCATCCAGGTGAGCTGACCGAGGCGCTGGGCGTCGCCATCGACGCCGTCGTCCTTGCGCATGATGTCCTGAATGGACTTGATGGTGCTGCTGAGATTCATTGGGTTCTTCTCTTATCGTTCCGCCTGATCGCTGACTGTGATTTAACGCTCAGGCCTGCTTTTGTGCGGGTGTGTCGTAGAGCGCTTGTTCGAGCTCGTGTATAGCTTGGGTGTATTGCTCAAGGCTGCCGAAAATGCCGCGGCGGATTTCCGTTTTGCTGCCGAACTGGTCGAAGGGCGGCAGCTCAAGCACCTTGGCGTCTTCAATATCCTGCACGCCGTGGTCGGCAAATTTGTCGAGCAGGGCTTCGAGCACAGCGCGGGCTTGCTCGCCGTACTTGCCGAACACATCGCGCTTTTTGACGTTGTTGGCTCGCTCGCGGCGGGTGAGCGGTTTTTGGTCGAAGGCAACGTGTGCCACTAGATCGAAGGCATCCAACTCGCTGCCATTGGTCACGGCCTGCTGCAAGATTTCAAGCGGCACGCCGTGTTCGGCCAGCTCTTCAAGCACGACTTGTTTGCGCTCGGCACTGTTCCAGCGACGCAGGAAGTCGGTCATGCTGCCGAACTCTGCTTGCAAGGCCTTCTTGATATCGTCCTTGAGCAGGACGCGGTAGTCCTCGGTGATGAGCTTGCCGTCGGCGTCGAGGTATTGCGAGCGTTCAACCGCCACGCACACATTGACGTCGTCGATCACGTACTTGGTACGGCCTTCGCCACCACCGCCTATGTTACCGCCGGGCGGTGTATCGTCGCCACCGGTGGGGTCGGGGCCATAGGGAGGTGGTTCTGGCTCACCCACGCCGGGTGGATTGATATCTTCCGGGGGTACAACCGGGTCATCGGGTTTGGGCTCATAGATCACCACAGGCTCGCCATCAAAATCAGGGTCGGCGAACAGGCGCGTGGCGCCTTTGAAATCCATGATGGTGAAGTAGAGCTTTTGGTAGTCCTCGCGCAGACGTGTACCCCGGCCGATGATCTGCTTGAACTCGGTCATCGAGTTGATGTTCTGGTCCAGTACGATGAGCTTGCAGGTCTTGGCATCGACGCCGGTGGTAAGCAGCTTGGACGTGGTGGCGATGACGGGGTAAGGCTCGTCGTTGTCGATGAAGTACGAGAGCTGAGCCTTGCCTTCGTTGTCATCCCCGGTGATGCGCATCACATAGCGTCGATTGCTGGCAGCGGCCGGGATCAACTTGACCAGTTCTTGCCGCATGCGTTCGGCGTGGTCCTGGTCGTCGCAGAACACGATGGTCTTGGCCATCGGGTCGGTGGCTTTGAGATATTCCCATACCTTGCTGGCGACGAGTTTGGTGCGTTTTTCCAGTACCAGATTGCGGTCGAAATCCTTGATGTTGTACTGGCGCTGTTCGACGACTTGGCCGAGCTTGTCGACCTTGCCCTTCTCGGGCGTATACCCTACGGCGTCCACATCGGTGGCAATGCGGATGACCTTGTATGGGGCGAGGAAGCCGTCTTCGATGCCTTGTTTCAGGGAGTACGTATAGACCGGGTCGCCAAAGTAAGTAATGTTAGAGACTTCTTTGGTTTCCTTGGGTGTGGCGGTCAGGCCCAGATGCGTGGCGCTGCTGAAGTAATCGAGCACATCGCGCCATGCCGAATCCTCAGCGGCGCTGCCACGGTGGCACTCGTCGATGACAATCAGATCGAAGAAATCGGCCGGGAACTGGCGGTATATCTGTTTCCATTCTTCCTTGCCCGTGACAGCTTGGTACAAGGCGAGATAGATCTCGTAGTTCTTTTTGATCTCTCGGTTGGTGACCTTGTGCATCACCTCGCCAAACGGGGCGAAATCCTGCTGCATGGTCTGGTCGACGAGGATATTGCGGTCAGCCAGAAACAGGATGCGTTTCTTGGCCTTGGCCTTCCACATGCGCCAGATGATCTGGAACGCGGTGTAGGTCTTACCGGTGCCGGTGGCCATGACCAGCAACACACGTTGCTGGCCTTTGGCAATGGCTTCGACAGCGCGGTTAATGGCGACGCGCTGGTAGTAGCGCGGCTTGCGGCCGCTGCCATCGGTGTAGAAAGGTTGCTCGATGAGTTTGATGGCTTCGGGATCGGCCAGCCCTTTCCATTGCTGGTACAGCGGCCAAAGATCATCCAGCGAAGGAAATTCGCTGAGTTGGAGCTCACGCTCCACCGGCTGGGTGATGCCGGTGCGGTCGTGGATCAGGAAGCCGTCACCATTGCTACTGATGGCAAACGGAGCATCCAGCATTTCGGCATAGGCCAAGGCTTGCTGCATGCCATGCCCAACAGCAAATTTGGCCTGTTTGGCCTCGACGACTGCGATAGGAACGTTCGGCCTTGCGTAGAGCACAAAATCGGCCCGCTTGGGACCACCTTTGGCATCGGGGTTTTTGATGCGTGCAGCGAGCTTGCCGCGCACCATGACTCGACCGTCAGTGAGATTCACTTCCTCGCGAAACTGATGCTGCTGCCAGCCAGCCTGCTGAATGGCAGGCGTAATGAACTTGGTGCAGATATCGCGCTCACTGAGCTGGTATTTGTCCATGTCGCGCACTCTCCCGTTACTCATGCTCTTTTTCTTCGTCGGCCCCACCGGCACGCACCCATTCATCCACTTCGGACAGCTGGAATTTCCACAGCCGTCCAATCTTGTGCGCCGGCAAGCCCTTGCGCTCGCGCCAGCGGTAAACGGTGTCTTTCACGACGCCCAGATGTTGGGCGACTTCGATTGCAGTGACCCACGGTTCGACGTTCATGGTATTGGCGCTCAGGTTAAAGCCTCAAAGTCGTTTTAAATCGTCATCAGTCTAACAGAGGCTAGCTTCGGCGGCCATTAATAAGAGGCAGGAGGTGATGGAAACCCTCGGTGACCGTTTTGGCTGTTTTGCGCGCGGATCCGCTGCAACACCGCGCCAGCATTAAGTTTCCTTCCCCAGCCGTTTCTGTCGTGACGGTGGCGAGATGCTGCGCTCGCGCCCTCTCATATCGGAATATCACCAGGAAGGACCCCTTTTGCCTGAGCAGGATGTCAGATGTCATCGGGTTCCTGCATCCACGCCGGAATGTCACGTTGGCCGTGCAGCACTCGCCAAACATCAATATGATCAGGACGCTCGACGTAGAAGATGAGATGGGGATAGCGTGTCAGTGGCCAACAGCGCAGCCTCGGCAAGTTCAACTCATGCGCGTAGCGGGGAGCGCCTGTGGCGGGATGAAGGCTGATGTGAGCGTAAGCCTGCTCCACGGCGTCAATGAAACCGAGCGCGGCTTGTTCGGCGTCTTCACTCAGGTAGTACGCAATGGCTTCGTCGATATCTCTATTGGCCTGCTCACGCGGGACGACAGGCTTGGCCGTCACCCGCGAGTGCCATGCTTGGCGGCCTTGCGCACTCGGTCACGCAGACCGTCAAAGTAAGCGGGTTCGACCGGCGTTGCAGGTGCGGAAGCCGCGCCTGCAAGCAGGAGGCCGCGCAGTTGCAAGCGGTCCTGGTCCTTGCGGATCAACTCGCGCACATACTCGCTGCTAGTGCCATAGCAGCCTTGATTGACCTGCTCATCCACGAAAGACTTGAGCGCGTCAGGTAGGGAAATATTCATGGTGCTCATGGTTCAACTTTAGTCCGTATGGCAAAATTTGGCAAGATACTGATCAACAATGTCCAGCCAACATCAGAGCCGGGGATCTGAGCATTCCCATGCTCACACTCTCTGCTATAGAGAGAAACACAGGGAACTTCATAGGTGTGTTACCCCGGCTATTTGGGATATATCAAGAAATCTAATGAGCCGATTTGAGGCAATAAAAAAGCCCAGATGCTTTTAAACACTGGGCTTTAGAGGCTTTCTGAAACATATTGCTACAGGTAAATGGTGGAGCTGGGGGGAATCGAACCCCCGTCCGCAAGCCCTCCACAGACAGTTCTACATACTTAGCCTGGTTGTTTGATTTAATCTTGCATGCACCAACCGACAAGCGACTGCAAGACGAGTTACCTTGGATTTAATGATGTATTAAGTAACCCAATACAACACGATTCTCTCTTTATGACGCTGCTGTGGTTTCCCACCCGACCGAGAGACCCTTCGGTGCAGCGTCTAACCGGGATTAAGCGGCTAGAGCGTAAGTTTCGTCGTTTGCGACTATACTTGTTTCAGTTGTATTTACGAGGTAGCTGATCCTCGGTATGCCCTGCACTGCTTTGTAACCCACGTCGAAGCCTGGTCAGCCCCAAGTGTAAATCTCACTACTTGTTACTAGACGACCCAAAGCGGATTTGGTTCAGCTAGATTGATAATTATACGCTGCTATTTATTTGCGGCACGTACTATTCGCTCCTGCTCGCATTGCCAGTGGCTATCTTTCCCGGTTACGTTTATGGCTGCAGCCAGCAATATCAGCCTGTACAGCCAGATCGCTATGGGGCTTTAGCATGCTTCTTCATTAGTGCGCCCTGCTCACGTTTCCAGTCCTTCTCCTTCTCTGTGGCGCGCTTGTCATATTGCTTTTTACCCTTGGCCAGACCAATCTGAATTTTGATTTTACCGCGGGTATAGTGCATATCCAGCGGCACTAGCGTGTAGCCTGCAACCTGTACTTTGCCGATGAGCTTGGCGATTTCTTCAGCATGCAGCAGCAGTTTGCGCGTACGGATGGAATCTGGGCGCACATGGGTGGAGGCGGAGCCTAAAGGCGTGACGTGGCAGCCGATCAGGTAGATTTCGCCACGCTGGATGATCACATAGGCTTCTTTAAGGTTGATGCGGTTGTCGCGGATAGCTTTGACTTCCCAACCCTCGAGTACGATGCCGGCTTCGTACTTTTCTTCGATAAAATAATCGTGAAAGGCTTTTTTGTTTTGCGCGATGCTCATGAAGAAAGGTAATGGCTTAAAATTACTATTTTACTCTAGTATAAAGTGCTGAAATCACTTCGCTCGCGCTAACTTAGTTGCAAACATGCTTAACAATCCTTATTTACTTGTGTGTAAACTCCGATTTTTGCATATCTTTGCACCAGTTATCATTTTGCTCGGGTGCATTCCAGTGACTTTTAGTTAAAGGTTTCAATGGTAAAGGTTGAAAAAACCGTTCTGGTTAGCCACTCCGCGGAGCGGATGTATGCTTTAGTAGATGCTGTTGAGCACTATCCTGAGTTCTTGCCCTGGTGTGGCGGGGTTGATTTGGTCCAACGCGATGAGACGTCCACTGTTGCCACGCTGCATATTGATTACCATCATCTCAAACATAACTTCACTACCAAGAACCATAAGACTTACCCCAGCCTCATGGGTATAGAGCTCGTCGATGGGCCATTTAAGCATCTAGAGGGCGTCTGGCGCTTTATCACATTGGCTGAGGATGCTTGCAAAGTTGAATTCCAGCTACGCTATGAATTTTCTAACGTGATACTGGGAAAACTCATCTCACCCGTGTTTAGCCATATTGCCAACACTTTTGTAGATGCATTCGTCGAACGCGCAGAGCATGTTTATCAACAGGAATAGGGTTACTGATGAATCAAGAAATCGCCCATGAGATTATGGTGGAAATTGCTTATGCCTTGCCCCACCAGCAAGTGATTATCCCGGTCAAGATTAGCGAGGGGACGACGGCTGAGGCAGCTATCGCCGCTTCCGGCATCCTGAAAAAATTCCCGGAAATTGACCTCACCTCAAACAGAATCGGGATTTTCGGCAAATTAAGCAAACTGGATGCCGTCTTACGGCACCTTGACCGAGTAGAGATTTACCGCCCGCTGATTGCAGACCCCAAAGAAGTCAGAAGACAACGCGCTGCAGAAGGCAAGGTCACGAAAAAAGGCGGCGGTGACTCCACCTCGGAAGCCTAGGCAGTAAAATTACTGGCAATACTCATTGACATCTTTTTGCGCTTGCTCCAAGTTTTTGGCTATACCGGCATCATCCAGATATTCGCGCTCGCCTTTTTCGTTCATTTTGTAGATACGCCCACCCTGCTGGTAATTCTGCAAATTGGCCTTGGCTGTAGCGCAATTCTGTTGCTTTACTTTAAGCTCCGCTTGTTTAGCCTGTTCCTTATTTTTAGCCGCTTCCGCATCTTCCTGCCGCTTGATGGCATCACTTTCGCGACTGGCTGGCGAATTCTTTTGCGCAGGTATTTCCGCGGTCGATGGTGTGGGAAGCGGTGCAACTGCCTTTTTGGAACCTAAAGCTTCATGCGGCACATTAGAAGGCGGCGGTATATCTGAATAACGCATGACGCCATCCGCATCCTTCCATTTGTAAATTTCCGCATTTGCGCTCATAGGCAGCAGTGCTAGCGTTAACATCATGACCCACAGAGGTTTATTCATCCCATTTGTATCCTTAAGATTTCACCTTTAAATCAGGTTTGAACATTAAAGCCATCAAAAGTCGCAGTCAATGTCTTAATGACTCCCGCACTCCGACTGTGATTGACCAGAGAACTCTTACTTGGCACCAACACCTAGACGTTTAAGCATCTTTTCATAATTTTGTATCGAATGCTTGATGGTGTATCTCTGCAGTATAGCTTCCCGTGCTTTGATGCCTAGCCCCGTTATGCGCTCGATGACAACATCCGGTATAAATCCTTTTTGCTTCAACCGCATGCAGACGCTGCTCACGCTCTGTGCATTCAGTACGGCCTGTTCGAATCCGATGAGATAATGATTAGAACTCTGTTGAACTTCTCAGGTACGGCCATAATTAGTTGATGGGATGCTAGCGAATTAAACTGCCCAGTCTTGGCACAAGTGCGTTATCGCATTTACCCAGGCAATTCAAATCGGTATAATTAGCTTTTGCCGGAAAGATATTCTATGCGCCTGCTGCAAAAAGCGCTCACTTTCGACGATGTACTGCTGGTTCCTGCACATTCCATAGTGCTGCCTCGCGAAGTAAGCCTTGCCACCCAACTTACCCGTACTATCCGCCTGAACATTCCACTGGTCTCTGCTGCCATGGATACTGTCACTGAAGCGCCACTGGCTATTGCCTTGGCCCAGGAAGGCGGCATGGGCATCATCCATAAGAATATGACAGCGGAAGCGCAAGCAGCCCATGTGTCGCGCGTTAAACGCTTTGAATCCGGCGTAGTGGTTGACCCGGTCACCATTCAGCCGCACATGACGGTACGCGATGTGCTGGCCCTGACGCGCAAGCACAAAATTTCCGGCTTGCCTGTGGTTGACGGCAAAAATGTCGTAGGCATTGTCACCAACCGTGACTTGCGCTTTGAAACCAATCTGGATCAACCCATCAAGAACATCATGACGCCGCGTGAGCGCCTGGTAACCGTACGCGAAGGTACCACCCGCGAACAGGCCATGGAGTTGTTGCATAAGCACCGCCTGGAGCGTGTGCTGGTTGTTAATGATGCTTTTGAGCTCAAGGGCTTGATTACAGTCAAGGATATTGAAAAATCCAGCGAACACCCACTGGCGTCTAAAGACGGCAAAGGTCGCCTGATAGTTGGCGCGGCCGTGGGCGTAGGTGATGGCACTGAAGCACGTGTCGCCGCACTGGTGGAAGCCGGTGTTGACGCCATTGTGGTAGATACTGCGCATGGCCATTCACAAGGCGTGCTGGACCGCGTCAACTGGATCAAAAAACATTTCCCTGAGGTGCAGGTGATCGGTGGCAATATTGCCACCGCATCTGCCGCTAAAGCGCTGGTAGATGCAGGTGCCGATGGCGTTAAAGTAGGCATTGGCCCTGGTTCAATTTGCACCACACGCATTGTTGCCGGTGTGGGCGTGCCACAAATCAGCGCTATCAGTAATGTCTGCGAGGCACTGCAAGGTACAGGCGTGCCATTCATCGCGGATGGCGGCGTGCGTTACTCAGGCGACATCTCCAAGGCGATTGCTGCCGGGGCTAATTCCGTTATGCTGGGCGGCCTGTTCGCCGGTACTGAAGAAGCGCCGGGGGAAATCGAACTGTTCCAGGGCCGCTCCTACAAATCTTACCGTGGCATGGGCTCGATTAGCGCGATGCAAAAAGGCTCTAGCGATCGCTACTTCCAGGACAACAACGGCAATGCCGACAAACTGGTGCCAGAGGGCGTTGAAGGCCGCGTGCCTTACAAAGGCAGCGTGTTTGCAGTGATTCATCAGCTCATGGGCGGCCTGCGCGCTTCCATGGGCTATGTAGGCTGCAGCACCATTGATGAAATGCGTACCAAAGCCGAGTTTGTGCAGATCACCGCCGCCGGGATGCGCGAGTCACATGTTCACGACGTGCAGATCACTAAAGAAGCTCCGAACTATCATATTGATTAATTTGTCGTATTAATTAACCTCAGCCACAGGGCACGGAAGCTGGAAAGTAACGACTTTTTGGCTACCGTGCCCTAGCTATTACTAATACTTGAAACCATGGCTCATCAAAAAATCCTGATTCTCGATTTTGGCTCCCAATACACCCAACTGATTGCGCGGCGGGTGCGTGAAGCTAATGTTTACTGTGAGCTGCATTCCTGGGATGTGGATGACGCATTCATTCGCGAATTCAACCCGGCGGGCGTGATCCTTTCGGGCGGGCCGAATTCAGTATACGAAGAGGAAACGCCGCGCGTATCCCAGGCCGTATTCGAGCTGGGCATACCGGTATTGGGTATTTGCTATGGCATGCAAACCATGGCGGCACAGCTTGGCGGCAAGGTGGAAAATGCTACCAAACGCGAATTTGGCTATGCGGAAATTCGCGCTCGCGGCCATTCGGCCTTGTTCCTTGATATTCAGGATAGAATCAATGATGAAGGTCATGGCCTGCTAGATGTATGGATGAGCCATGGCGACAAGGTGACTGAGCTGCCTGCCGGCTTCAAGATTATCGCCAGCAATATCTCAACCCCCATTGCCGGCATGGCCGATGAAAGGCGCCATTTCTACGCTGTACAGTTCCACCCGGAAGTCACCCACACCAAACAGGGCAAGGCCATTTTAGACCGCTTTGTGCATGGTATCTGCGGCTGTGGTCAGGACTGGAACATGCCGGACTATGTCACGGAAGCGGTCAATCGCATCCGCGCTGAAGTGGGCACAGACCAGGTCATCCTCGGCTTATCCGGCGGTGTTGATTCCTCCGTGGCGGCAGCGCTGATTCACCGCGCGATTGGCGACCAGCTTACCTGTGTTTTTGTGGATAACGGTTTGTTGAGATTGCATGAAGCTGAACAGGTCATGCAGACCTTCGCTAACAATCTGGGCGTGAAGGTCATCCATGTCGATGCCAGCGCAAAGTTCCTGGGCGAACTTAAAGGCGTGACCGACCCGGAAGCCAAGCGCAAAATCATAGGCCGCGAATTTGTAGAAGTATTCCAGCAGGAATCAGCCAAGCTGCCGCAAGCCAAGTGGCTGGCACAGGGCACGATTTACCCGGACGTGATTGAATCCGCAGGCGCCAAAACCAAAAAAGCCCACACCATCAAGAGCCATCACAACGTGGGCGGCCTGCCGGAATCCCTGCATCTTAATTTGCTGGAACCGCTACGCGAACTGTTCAAGGACGAAGTGCGCGAACTGGGTGTAGCACTTGGCCTGCCGCACGCTATGGTATATCGCCATCCCTTCCCCGGCCCTGGCCTGGGAGTGCGCATTTTAGGCGAGGTTAAGCATGAGTACGCAGAACTGCTGCGCCGCGCTGATGCCATTTTCATTGAGGAACTGCATCATTCTGGCTGGTATGAGAAAACCTCGCAGGCGTTCGCGGTGTTTCTTCCCGTGAAATCGGTCGGCGTCATGGGCGATGGCCGTACTTATGATTATGTGGTCGCCTTGCGCGCTGTCGTCACCAGCGACTTCATGACTGCACATTGGGCAGAATTGCCTTATGAGCTGCTGGGCAAGGTTTCTAACCGCATCATCAACGAAGTGCGCGGCATTAATCGCGTGGTTTACGATATTTCAGGCAAGCCTCCCGCCACGATAGAGTGGGAATAAAATGCCTTATTCATACATCAAGATGTCTTCAACACCTCGCTGTGTCCAACGCCGTGTCTTTGGCACTTTATCCTTGCCGTCTAGTCCTCTTATCGCATGTGCGTGCAATCTGGATGATCAATCATGAGCCGCGGCTTCGTTAAGGAAGATGACCTTGAGCGCGCTGGCACTGACCTGCCAGAGCGTCCACTGAGCGAGCATCCCAACTACGTCACGCCCCTGGGCTTGCAGCAGTTACAGCAACAAGCCGCGCAACTTGAGCAAGAGCGTCAGGAACTGGCGCCACGTAAAGATGACCCCATAGCCAATCAGCGTTTGGGCATGGTCGAACGCGATTTACGTTACTTCCAGGTGCGTCTGGAACAGGTCATTCTGGTGGACCCGGCCACGCAACCGGGTGACGCCGTGGTGTTTGGCGCAACCGTCAGCGTAGAAGACGAAGATGGCGCGTCTCATGTCTTCACCATCGTGGGGGAAGATGAAGCGGATATCGCGGCCAATAAAGTGAGCTGGGTATCCCCTCTTGCCCATGCCCTGATTGGGCACAAGGTAGGTGAAAGCGTGACCTGGCTACGCCCTGTCGGCAATCTGGTTTTGGAAATAACCGATATTCATTATTAGTTTTTTTGGTATTAGCTTTAATTAATTTAGGATCACAACGTGCTTATCAGCAACAACATCACCATGCAATTCGGCGCCAAGCCACTGTTTGAAAATGTCTCGGTCAAATTTGGCGACGGCAATCGCTATGGTTTGATCGGCGCCAACGGTTGCGGCAAAACCACCTACATGAAAATCCTCGCAGGGGTATTGGAACCAACGGCTGGCAATATTGCTATTGATAGCAACGAGCGCATGGCCTGGCTGCGTCAAGACCAGTTCGGCTTTGAGGATCAGCGCGTGCTGGATGTGGTCATGATGGGCCATGAGCAAATGTGGAAGGCAAGTGCGGAAAAGAACGCCATCTACATGAATCCTGAAGCCACTGAAGACGATTACATGAAAGCGGCAGAGCTGGAAGCGGTATTTGCCGAATACGATGGCTACACCGCTGAAGCCCGTGCCGGCGAGCTATTGCTCGGGGTCGGCATACCCACGGAGCAACATACCGGCTTGATGAGCGCTGTAGCACCGGGCTGGAAACTGCGTGTTCTGCTGGCGCAAGCGCTGTTCGCCAACCCGGATATACTGCTGCTGGATGAACCAACCAACAACCTCGATATCAACACCATTCGCTGGCTGGAGGATATCCTCAATAATCGCAACTGCACCATGGTGATCATTTCCCATGACCGCCATTTCTTGAATCAGGTTTGTACGCATACGGCAGATATGGACTACGCTAAATTAACCGTGTATCCGGGCAATTATGATGACTTCATGGAAGCATCGAGCATGGCCCGTGCGCAGCAAGCTAAAGATAACGCCAAAGCCAAGCAACAGATTGCTGATTTGCAAGACTTCGTGCGCCGCTTCTCTGCCAACGCATCCAAAGCCAAACAGGCCACCAGCCGCGCCAAGCAGATCGACAAAATCAAGGTAGAAGACATCAAGCCTTCCAGCCGCCAGTACCCGTTTATACGCTACGAATACGATGATCGCGAGAAATTACACCGCCAGGCAGTAGAGCTGGACAAAGTAAGCCATGGTTTTGACAGGCCACTATTCAATGATTTCGACATCAGGGTAGAAGCTGGTGAACGTGTTGCCATTATTGGTGAAAACGGTATCGGCAAAACCACCCTGCTGCGCTGTTTAGCCGGTGACCTCACCCCCAAACACGGCAAGATCAAATGGGCGGAAAAGGCCAAAATCGGCTATTTCGCGCAAGACCACGCCGCAGACTTTGAAACCAATCTCAATCTGTTTGACTGGATGAAGCAATTCACTCAGGCAGGCGATGATGACCAAGTCGTGCGCAGCATGCTGGGGCGCTTATTGTTCTCGGGTGACGACTTCAAAAAGTCTGTTAAGGTCCTTTCAGGCGGGGAAAAAGGCCGCATGCTATTCGGCAAGCTCATGCTCGCAAAAACCAATGTGCTATTGATGGATGAACCGACCAACCACATGGATATGGAATCCATTGAATCCCTGAATACCGCGCTGGACAAATACAAAGGCACTCTGTTTTTTGTCAGCCATGACCGGGAATTTGTGAGCTCTTTGGCCACACGTATTCTGGAAATCCGCAGCGATAAAATTATCGACTACAGCGGTAACTATGAAGACTATCTGGCAAGCCAGGGCGTCGATTAAGACACGCGCTTACTTGGTGCTTGCTGCCATATCTTTTTATCAGAAGTAGGTTGAGAAATCATTTTAACGGGCCACTTTTATTGCCCGTTACAAACCAGACAGGATTAGAAACATGGGTCAAGCGAAACAGCGCGGTTCCAGAGAGGACCGCATCCAAGAGGTCAAAGCCAAATTGGATGCCATCCGGCCAAGCAAACTGACGTGCAACAGCTGCCAGACCGAGATTACAGAAATCAAGGATGCAAACACCAGGGGCATGCCCGGCATTGACGGCATCTTTTTGGGGAAGTGCCCCAAGTGTGGCAATACCACGCAGGAGGTAGTAGGCGATAAAGAAGCTGTCGCCGCCTATTCCAAGTTTATGGATGAATATACCAAATCACATAGCCACGCCCACAGTCACGCCCTGCCAAGAATGAGCATCCAGCATAAACGAGGTGAAACTGCGACCGCTACTCCATCGGAAGATACTGTCAGGGAAGCCTTTAAGATACCTGAGTCGGCAACACTGCTAGGTTATGTGGTTTGCACGCCTGAAGAAAACGAATACCTGGCTTTCGTTAACAAGGATGCCGACGGAAATACCGAACGCGGTTATGGCGCATCACCACATAATGCCCAAGTCTTCCCCTCTTATGTGAAAGCACAAAAGGCCAGCAGCCTGCTCACCCGCAATAGCGAGGTGGGTTTCCTGTTTGACCAGGATGATCAATTGGCCGTTTACTCCCCAAACAGGCTGCATTAAAAGCAGTTGGCTTGATATTGCTTTCATATATGTATTAGTAAGAAAGTTGTTTAATTATCAAGCTAGCTCAAAGCCTTGTAGTTTCAGAAAACCCCTCCGATCCTTTTAGGTATGTCATTTCCGTCCGGGCAATGTGTGACCTGACAGCCAGGACGGGTGACCTGGACCAGCGCTTCACCCCCGCCCCTACTGCGCTGGAAGGCATGATGGGGCACCACGCCGTGACTTCGCGCCGCGATTCCAGCTATCAGACAGAAATCACGCTTACTGGCGAGTACCAGAACATCTTTGTACGCGGCCGTACCGATGGCTATGACCCCGAAAGCAATCAGCTGGAGGAGATCAAGACCTTCAAGGGCCATCTTGAGCGCATGCCGGAAAATCACAGAAACCTGCACTGGGCACAGGCCAAAATCTACGGATGGCTGCTATGCCAGGAGCGGGAACTCAGTGAAATAACGCTGGCCTTGGTGTATTACAACGTTTCAAGCAAAAATGAAGAAGTGATCAGCGAGCACTTTACCGCTGCAGCACTTGAAGCCTATTTCTCAGCTCAGTCCCGGAAGCTCTTGCAATGGGCGGATCATGAAGTTGCGCATCGCCAGAGTAGAAACCAGCATTTAACCAAGCTGCAGTTTCCACATCCCACCTTCCGCACTGGCCAGAGGCAGCTGTCAGAATCTGTTTACAAAACAGCCAGCCTGGGCAGATGCCTGCTGGCTCAGGCAACCACAGGCATCGGCAAAACACTGGGTACCCTGTTTCCGTTACTTAAGGAAGCCCTGAACAAGTCAGCCGTCCTGTAAAATACACACATCGCCATTGACCTCTGACCTGTCCATGAAACAACTCAGTTTTGCAGCGAGTGAA